>MDTB01107654.1_pt1 | contig 16241 bp, 10 predicted proteins | sample 811161 | NCBI WGS metagenome assembly MDTB01 (sample SAMN05326650, study PRJNA326480) | marine metagenome | isolation source: seawater | place: Mediterranean Sea | collected 2009 | reverse complement strand
CATCACCCGCAGAATCAAGCCTGATTGCGCCACCAGAGTTTGTCATGGTGAGCGCACCCGTACCAGCGACCTGCATATCTGCAAAATGCGTTGCGTCTGTATGAGTCAATCTAAGTTGCGGGTTACTCGCGTCAAGAATGTCGAGTTTGCGATCTGGACCAGTTGTGCCCATACCCACATTACCTGATTCTTTGATGACTACCTGAGTTGTATAGTTGTTGACGGTTGTTCCAGAGGCACCAGCAGGAGCAGTCTGAATAACTACATCACCACCTACAGCAGTGCCTTTACCCGCGCCAGGTTTGAAGGTTAGATCTCCACCTGTACCCGTGTTGTTTGTTCCACTTCCGCCCGTTGTTGAGCCAGCTTCGACCGTAAGATCTTTGCCATTCGCATCGACGGCCACAGCACCCGTAGTTACAGAGCCGTTTGCTGTATTTGGCAGAGTAACCGTTGCAGGCATATTGATCGTGCTGCCTGTGGAAATACTTACGTTATTTGAAAACGTAATGTTGGCACTCGCATCAATCGTTAGAACAGTATCCCCGCTTGCATCATTTATCTGATCCATCTGGGGAGGCTGCGCAAATGACATTGTACCATTTACTGTGTGGTTATCTCCCGAGGCGTCACCCAGAGTCACGTTACCATTTGCGGACAGGTTGTTGACCGCTGTAGTTTGATTCGTGTTGTTGATTGTGATCGCGCTAGTGCCGCCACAGCCTATGTTTAGAGTAGCTGCGCCGTTTGTCTCTCTGTTCCACAAGAAAGCTTCGTAACCGTTCATGCCAACGCTAAGACCATCAGAAACACCGTCGCTTTGCTCCGTGGTTGTGTTCTGAACCTGAAGGTAAGCCGTCGTATCTCCTGAGCGCAAATGACAGATACTATCCGACATTTTGACAACTGCGTCACCTGTGCTCAGTGATTGCAGCTCTACATACTCGGTATTATCGGTGTGGGACAATCGAAGTTGAGGGTCAGTAGCGTCAAGAATATCGAGCTTACGCCGAGGCGTTGATGTACCGATACCCACGTCTTGATCATTGGTAATTTCAATGACCGTTTCACCCTCTTGGTTTTTGATTGGGCCAGGATTGTCCTGTAACTCTACTTCACTAGCAGCTTGCCCGTATTCTTTGATACCCATGACTATTTATTAGCTCCATAAGGGAATACCTCTGCAAAGACTGTAGTTGCAGCAGAAGCGGTCGTTTTCCAGGTAATCTTGTAGCGAGGGAGGTGAAAGTCAAAGTCGATGGCCGTCAAAGTGTCCGCCCCTACAGAAGTTGCCTGTAAGAGCCTATCTGTGTCGTCCCGGTCAATAAAGTAAACATTTAGAGTACCTGCTTGAGCAGTAGAGTGCGCGTATATTACACATCCTCGGGTAAGACCGCGAGATTGCTGATCATCAAGTAGGGTAGTCTCGGTGTCGTCAGTGAGACTTTGCTTGTTGTAGGCCCCTTTTGCGGTAGGCCAATCGAAGTTAATTGCCATTTTTAGTTACTCCTCTGCGGGCTCATTCTGCCCGGATGAATCTCAGTTATCAAAGTCGGTGCCTCAATGTTTTGGCTAGATGTTCACAGGATAAAGTGACCCGGCATCTAATCCGACCCCAGTCATGTTGAAACTGCCCTTGCTATCATTGATCGTGGAAGTAGAATCAGATGCGTGATCGGAAATCCACCAAGAAACTAAGTTTGCGTATTGACTGTGGTACGTGAGATCGCCAGGGCCAGGACGAGTACCAGCGCCTAAATACACTTCTTCCATCTGTGCTGCTGTTAGTGCCGTTTGCCAGAATGCAACCGCACATACAGACCCTAAAAATCTATTGCTAGAGTATCCATACAACGCGGCGATTATTGCTTCGTGGGGCGTGGCTGTCGTGCCTGCACTCATGTTTGCGGGGGTTCCGGTTGCCGAGCCCGTCACACTTACGTCAACGCCGTTGAGATAAACCTTACCTCCTGATATCGCCTCGCTCCCATCGTAACTGCACCCGATCATATTCCAGCCGTCTTTGATGTCTCGGGTCACGTTCACAAACGATGGGACATTAATCCCGTTTGCTGTCCCTGAGCTGTTCGTGTAAAACCTAAACATTATCTCTTTAGCTGCTGTGAACTCAACGTAGATGCCGTCATAAGGCGAGCTGTTTTGCGCCTTGGTATAAAGAAATTCTCTGGTCCCTGCGGCCCTTTGTGGAAGCACCCACATAGTTATTGAAAAGGCTTCGTCACCTTGAGGGTTCAAGTTTGCTTTGCCCGCACTCCCAGCAGCTGCCTTCAGGTAGTTGGTGGAGCCGTCAAAATATACAGACTTTTTCTGATTGTGATTGTATCTAACTGTCATCGTATCACCCAGTCGCTCCCATCGCTAACAAGCGTGAGATTTACATAGTCGGCACTAAGCACACGGCTTGCCGAACTTCCATTTATAGTTTCACCGGGCTGAGGGTCGACTGTAACCACATTCGTTGCGCCAGTTTTCGCCAGCACATCAACCGTCTTTCCTGCGTTTCCGTTCGCTGCGGGCAGGTCCACCTCAACCGCATTACTTGAGCTATCAACAATGACCATCGTATTGTAAGTGGACAGAGAGTATGTCGCTGCGCTTGTACTAACGATGGTTAGAGCGCCACCACTTTGCGCTACCCAAGATAGATTCCCTGAACCATCACTTTGCAGGACATCGTTAGCGTTACCGTCGTTTATTGGGAGTGTTAGCGTGTATGATGCAGCTAGCGAATCAGTCGTCGGTACAGTTATATTAACCGTCTTCGCATTACCTGTTGTATTGAGAGAAAGCGTACCTGAGTTCGTATTTGCGCGAACGGTAACTGTACCCGTGCCTTTTGCCGCAAGACCTAGATCAACATTTGTTTCACCCACGGATTCTATCGTTGGCGCGGTGCTGGTGGTTCCTGCTTGTGCATCGCCGCCTGTTGCAGCGTTGCGAATGCCGAGCGAATTCAATGCGCTGGACGTTGTTAGAAATGTCACCTGAGCTTTTGTGTTCTCGTCCAGAATGCTGTTGTCATTATCCAGAATAATATTATTACCGTTGCAATCTAGGTTGCCCCCAAGTTGCGGTGATGTGTCATCGACTACCGCAGCTATACCCGAAGAGGTTGAATCCACGTATGCTTTAGTTGCCGCTTCCTGTGCGCTTGTTGGGTCGGTAACACCGCTTATTACACCGTTTACGGTTACATCACCATCAACATGCAGCTTAGTGGAAGGATTGTTTGTGCCGATACCAACATTCCCTCCCTGCTTGATACGCATTCTTTCTGCCGTGCTGTCATAAAAGATAATCCCGCCAGAGGAAGCATTTTGTAAAAACACATCTGTGCCGTCATGGAATAGGTCGAGATAATTAGTTCCAGATGAAACGCGCAAAGCCACTTCGCCTGATGCGCCTTTGACTTCGAGCGCCTTTGCAGGGGTGGATGTTCCAACGCCGACGTTTCCGCCTTGCTTGATGTGCAATCGCTCAGCAGTATCGTCATAGAAACGTATTGCTCCGCCAGTAGCATTTTGAACGAGAGCATCCGTGCCGTCGTGTGAAACATCAAGGTAGCCACTGCCCGAACTGATACGGGCAGTTACCTCTCCACTTGCGCCATGTACGTGCAGTTTTTTAGACGGCGCATCTGTACCTAGCCCAACATTACCTGTGCCTGCGTGGATAAGTTTAGGATTCATAGTGGTGTTACCAATGGTAACTTCTTCTGACGAATCGGTCGTGCTTATAACTACGTAGTCCGTCGTGGTGCCTGTCTCATATATGCGGTACGCCTGGTCTGTGTTGTTATCTATGTCTAAAGGAGAAGGGTACTTCCCTTTAGGATCATGGAGATCATCTCCGGCTAAGTTTCTATGTAATCCCATTATTTTACTCCTTTAGCTAAACCCTACACCATAGTAAGATATAATGTTCCACTTTTTAGATTGCACATCCCACATGAGTGTAAGGCTGTCTCCTACCTCATCCCAAGTTATAGTTGTTGCTGAGCCATGCCCAGCACCTGTAGTAAGATTTACTACAGAGGGGGCACTTTGTAATGACGCGGTGCTAGATCCTTTTATCATTATAATGTGAAGAACATTGTTTCTATTAGCGCCCCCCGTACCAAGAGACAAAGTTAGCGCGTCTATACTGGTATCTAAAAAGCAAACCTTTACAGAAGGGTTTATGGTGAATGCGGTTGCCATGATTAGAACTCCCCTGGGGGTATAGTGATTCCTGCGGAAGCTACCTTTGTGATGCCTTTTACAACATCCCCTGAGTAGTCGTACACTGCTCGTCCTTCCACGTCGTGAATAGGCACAAGAGAAAAAGGGCCAGCAGTTATAAAGTCATCGGGTGGACGGAACCCGCCAGCAACGGTGCCCGCGGTGGTGCCCTGCCTAACCCAACAAAGCTCAAATGTTATCCTCGGACTGTCACCCTCTAAAGAAATCTCCTTTCTACACACTTCAAATATAGTGTATTCGTCTGTGCCATTTTGCCCGTACCTAAGGTAAACGTCGTTATCGAGTGTGATAAAGTCACCCAACTGTATATCTATGTGTCTAAGATTGGTGGTTATCTCAATTACGGGTGCCCCATAAGCAAACCGGTCAAGAATTTCCTGGTTTACATCACTGGGGATTGTTACATCCGTAGCCTTTAGACCAACCCAAAACCAGTTAGGCGGAGTTGCCTCATCAGGGTCACCAGGGCCGCCCGAAAAACTTCCTGACGGTTGCCTGTAGTGGTTCACAAAAGCAGTTAGATTAGGAGGCAATGTGTAATCCTGCGCCTGAGTACCTTGTGTGCCTCGCCCGGAGGGTTTTATTGCCCCGTCGCTATCTATAGTTACTGAAGATGCCTCTGCACGAAAAACAGCACAGCTCGCTATGGTTTGCTGAAGTTGGCTGCCGCCGAATACGTCCCTATTACCTGTAAGAGCGCTCACAGGTTCTGCGGACTCTGAAGAAAACCTATGTACGTAAGCTAAGGCACCTGTTATTTGATTTGACTGTGCGACTGGAAGAGGGTGAATATGAGGGCGCGGGTGCCCTTGGCTCCACCCATAGTCTACTGCAAAGTACGCCTGGTTACACTTTATGATCTCGCGCTTAATAAACGCGCCAGGAGCCGATAGAGAACTTGCCTCATTGTACTCAAGAAGGATGTTCGCATAGGTAGCAGTTCCAGCGCTTTCGCGGGTCACCCTTTCCTGGGGGCGTAGCTGTGCGAAACTTGACTGCCCAGGAACAGAGCTTGCTAGCCCTCCAATCTGTCTATGGCCGTAGAGATACTGCCCGTCTACCCCCCAAGAAGATAGCTGAGCAGCAACTTGAGCGTTCACGTTGCTCATGCCGGTTTGCCTTTGGTTCATGTAAGCGACCGGTCCCCGGTACATGTTTTTAGGCAACTTTGCCCCGTAAGCGGACCCCACCCCGGGTACTCCTTCTGGTCGTATCGTGGTGCCTGAAAAGCCAGCTAGCGAGGCAAACTGCGGGTAAAAGTATCTTTGGTAGTCGTTAGTGAGAGGCCCTACTGTACCATAGGAATCACGGCTGTGCGTCCGCACTCCGTGAGGTCTAGGTATAATGCCGATTCTTCTATCATTCGTGTACCCCGATACCGATGCTATCCTTCTTGTAAGGTCTGGGAATATCGGGTACTGAGGTTCAAGTATAATCCAGTCATACGAGTCCGAGAAGTTGGCTGTAAACTCGGTTGTGTTGTCATGTCGCCAGTCAATATAGAGGACAGAAAACCCATTAGAGTTATCTATGCGGGAGATTAAGCCTTCCTTTGCAACAACACCGTCCGACTGCGCTGCTGTGCTAGTATCCACGATGCGTATGACCGGGCTTTGGATTGGCACAAATGTCTTATCAGCTAAAGTTGACTGGTCGTACTGATTACCCGGGTTAGAATAAGCCCCTCGGTTGAACTGAAGGCGTATTGCTTCTAGGCCCGCGTGAAATGAGGGGTTTAGGTCGTCTAAGGGTATAGGTATACCAGACTCGGTGACACACTTTATATAGTCAGCCCTCGTAGGGTCGGTGACGTTCAGGCACGCACCTATAGCCATTCTTCCAAGGGTGCCGTAGCTCCCGGGGCCTGTGAAAGAGTGCGTATAGTCGCACTTACCATACAGTGTACCGCTACCCGCAGGGTCGGTTATAAGAGGGCGCATGGACCGGTCGCCGCTGCTACAGATTGTGGGCGCACGCAAAAAAGAGCAGCTTGTCATCCCTGAGCACCAGTCAATGCTCTCGCTTAGATTTTGCCAAAAGTAATTAGAGCCCGTAACAGAGGATGACCCAGAGTCCGGGTACGCGAATGTCCCGGCTGCGGTTGTTGACTCGGTTGTAAACTCTGTATCTGTGCTCACGCCTCCAAAATAGGTAGCTGTGCTTCGTCTGATAGGGGTTAGGTTTGGGCGCTGATTCGGTGCCGATATTTCTGACCAAGGGTCGAAGTCGGTCTTTGAGGCCACTGACTTTATGTTGTGTGTGACTCTGTTTACGACGTTCGAGTACATAACAGACTGCTCGAAGGTGTCGATGTCGTTTACGGTCAGGTGCTTCACGCTAGCTTTATCTTTGTCATAAGGGACATAGGTTATCTTACCGTTTTCACTCGCGAAGACCAGACCTCTCGTCACGTAAGAAATGCCCCCAACGAGACTCCAAAGTTTCACCCCATCAGGCTGTTTGTTTGTTTTGTAATACTCAGGATCTCCTGCTGAGTTATTATCTTGTCTTATGCCGTAGTGTCTCTTCGTAGGATCCACTGTGGGAGCTGTGTTAGTTGTGTAGCCGTAATCAGGGTCGTAGCTGTCTCTGTCTAACTGTGTGTCAGAAAGTGCTGCTGTATGCCTCAAAATCTGATCTAGCTGCGCGTATGGATCTCTTGCTTTGAAAGCGCGGTTTACCGTAAATGTCGCGCACAGGTTACTTAGAGATTTGCAGCTCACAATAAGGGAGCCTTCTTGGGGTGTAATCTCAGAAACCGTAAACGCACCCACGGACTGAAACTTACTTATATTCAGCGACTGCTCTCCAAGCAGGATTCGGACTTTAGAGTTCAGTAAATGATAATCAGTTGTTAGACTTCCTATCGCTGCGCCACTACTGTCCAGCATACCGCGTATCTGACCATCGTCGACAAGAGTGATATCCGTGTCTGACATTGTAACTGACCTTTTCAAGGCGTCCACTGTCTGGCCGAAAGCCTGTATGTTTGTTACTATGTTCGGTATGATTCTTTGAACTCTGTGGGTACTAGACCCTACAGTCACGTTCCTAAGCGGTTTATCCCCCGTGCAGAATTTTAGGGGTTCATTCGAGGAAGAAGAACCTTTGTATAGCTCAACAATAAAAACAGGAGAACAAGAGCCTTGTTCTAATGCCTGTGCTAAGTCTGTATCTAAAGTAAGCATCTATACCTCAGAGCTGTAAAAAGGAGCAATTTCGGTAAAAGCAAAATCAACTTCGTGGTCGGCCAACCCACTTATAATCTTAGAAGGAAAGATGAGATTATCCGCATACATAAAAAAGCACTCACCTGTCTTACCGCTTACGTTCGGGAGAAAAAAGAAAGGGTTTGTTCCATACTTCGTGTCTGCCCAAAAAGACTGTAGTGTCGCGTAATCATTAAGCGTGTACAGGTCCGTGACCCCGAGGTCAGCGTCCCCACCCGGGGTGAACACTGGAGTTTGAATCTCCCTCCCCGATGCTATAGAATAGCGGGTCTCATTTCCCGCTTTAGATACAAAAGAACCAATCATGTTACTTGTGCTGTCTGTATCATAACTATCAAAAAGTGGCATTCGAGACAACTGACGACGAGGTCCAGCAAAAACCTCCCCGATCTGAGGCCCATTAATACTGGCTGCCCCGTACATAAAAACCTGTAAAAAGAGTACTTTTGTGTATGAAGCGTAGGCACCGGTTGCACCTAAAGCGTTCCCTAAATCTAGGGAGACTAACCGCTCTTTTGTAAAGGGAGCTTCCCACTCTTGTATAATAGTGTGAGAAGTAAAGTTATTGGCAGCGGAGATAGCAACTTTGACGCGCAAGTCTGACCCGGCACTACCTGCCCCGGCAATCTCAGCGAAGTTATGATTTGCGATTACGATGCTGTCGATTGGGGTTGTGGTGCTGTACTCGCAAGCAAAAATAAGCGCGTGTGTCCTACCAGAGCTAACATAAGGAGCACTCGTCCCAGTGATCTGATGATCGCAAGCTAAAAGAGGGTGCTGGAAAGAGTCACTATTGTTAGAGACAGTCCCCGAAGCGGTGGTGTTCAGAGGGCTCGTAGATAAAGAGTTATCTATGCGCCAACAAGCAGAAATAGTCTCCGGGCCTGTGCCTCCGGTGACGTTAGTTGTGACATCGGCAAGCATGTTCTTCGCTAAGAATAAGGGCTTATTAGCATTGTATGCCGTTATCTTGTTTGAATCCACTGTAGAGGCGACGATAGTCATTACGTAATCACCTCATTATAGGGAGCAGACTCTTTCATAACCAGCTCTAGTGAGTAGTCAAAAGGACCACTAACAGGAACCAGCGAAAAGCTGTCCTGCTCTAACGCAACCCAGTATGCCTCCCCTGAGCTAAAAACATTATAGCTAGGATAAGCAACACTTCCGCCCCCCTCAGCTTTAGTAGGACGAGGGACGTACAGAAAGTGCTTTATGCCGTGAGAGATATGTGAGCTGAACCAGGTATCTATGTCGCCACGTCCCGCCGATGTGACATTATAAGTGTTGGCAAAGCGCATCCCCCCAAAAGAGCGCGAGTACCTACGGAACTGCCCGAAATCTGGTGCAAAAGTGCTAGCGTCTGCGAAAAGATTATTATCGCTGTAAGGTACAGACGCTTGATGTCTTAACTGTACTCTAGTGCCAAATAAGATCTCGCCTACAATAGGAGGGCCTGTCATTGTTGCGCCAGAACAAACCAAGGATACCTGCGCGTTAGTAACGCCCGAATAACTGCTATACTCTGTGCCTACACTCGCAACGTCCGAAAGGTTAAATCCCACAAGAGGCTTATCGTTGGTCGGATTTTTCCAGGTGTATACGCTAGCAACGTTAGATGTAAAATCATCGTCATCGCCGATCCAGGCGTATATATAAAAGTCCGCGTTAGCCGGGTTACCATTGACTCCGTGGATGTTAGATAACGATCCGAAGTTATGGTTTATTATCGCCACTGAGTCAAAAGTTGCCGCAGGGAATTTGAACAGTGCGGCCCACCTATCCGTGTTCGTGAGCGCACCTGGCAGAGCTGCACTGGATTGTAAGTGACTGCTACCATCCCAAACCCTGTATAAAGGGTAACTAGAGTTTCCCGCATCGTAGTTACTTGCTGACGTTGTGTAAGCCGTGAAGTCAACGTATGCAGGAGCCGTTATGGTCCATGTACGCCAAGCAGACTGCGTAGTACCTGTAAGCATGTTATGCCCAAAAAGAATAGGCTTGTCATTAGCATACGCGGCGCGACTCGCTGCGCTTAGCTGTGATCTAGACCAGGCCACACTGCTACCCCTTCAAGCCTGTGAGTCTACCTTGTGTTTTAGCCACGGTGTCCCGGAAGTACCGCATATTCTGCACAGAGGTAGGTAGAGCTATAGTCTCGATCCTTGGAGCGAATACTATCTGTGTGCCTGCGCTCGGTGTAACCATTCCGCCTGTGGCGTACCTGCCAGGAGTAGAGGGGGGCTGTCCTTGCCGGATCGCGTCTACGGTCGTCTTAGGTAGAACAAATTCACCTGGTTGCAGAAGTGCTCTAACTGAGTCTCGCCCTGGGACGCCTCCTGTTACTAAGCCACCCCGAGAAAAGCCCTGTCGGTCTCCCAACCTTTTTTCCCGGGCAGCAGCTTCTTCCATAGAGGTGGCTTCTCTAAACTTAGGTTTATCGTCACCTAGGACACTTACCAAGGACGCGATCATACCTACCAAACCTATGACCGCAAATGTCATCCCCAAGATGTTGCTGGCTGACCCAAAGAAGGAACTTATACCACTCCCTAAACCTGAAAGGCCTGAGCCACCTGCACGTGCCGCCAACTGCTTCTGCGTGTTAGCAATAACAGTTTGCGTAACCATATTAGAGTTGTTGATCTCGTTCAGCGCGGCTGTATTTTGCGCGGTCATAGTTGAGGCAATCATGGCCTGCTTTATGCCCTCTCTAATAAGAAACTCTGCAAGTGTTGTTGCCGCCATCTCTGCGAGACTAAGACCGAACTTCTTGAGAGCCTCGGATGCCGTCATCTCATCGCTCAGTAAGTCTTTTATAAGGCTAGAGCCTAGACCAACAACTGTTGAGGCGATAGAGCTGGCTGTTTGTTCTATTTCTTGAAGTTGTTGTTTAGCAGCTCGTTTTGCGTCATTTACTGTTTTCTGGCCCACAGCCAAACCACGCTTAGCCGCCGTACTGCGATCAACCTCGCCTTCCTTGCTGAACCGCTTTACAATATCTAGCTTCGCCTGCTCCTTCCTAAGCTCTATCTCAACCTCACTCTTCGCTGTCTGATCAATAACTACTAGCTGCTGGGCGTACAGTTGAGCTGCCTCTTTAGTGGCTGCTACCTGAGCATTTATGTCCCTATTGTAGGTATCCTGTCGGATCTCCAGTTCTGTTTTGAAACCTTTAATGGTTTCGGCCATCGCAGATTTTATTACGCTGTGGCGCTCTCGCTCAAACATAGCCAAAATCTTAAGTTTAGCTTCTTCTTTAGCATTCTCCGCCTGTGTTTCAGTTAGGTGTCTGTTTTGTAAGTCTGACTCAATATCAATAAGGGCTTGCTCCATATTGTGTGAAGCCAGTTTACGGTCACGCGCACGCTGGGCTTGGGCCTCGGCACTGTCACCCATGTAAAACGCCTTCTTACGAGCTAACTCTTCTTTTTCCGTACGTTTCACGTCCTTTTGTCGAGCACGTTCTAACTTGTTCCCGGCTGAAACAACGTCACGTATAACCTTCAGCTCCTCCTTTGACGTTGCGCCCATTCTCTTAGCTAGATTTTTGGTGAGAGACTGCCTTTGTTGTTCCTTTTCTACTTCGGGCTCAGGGAAGAAAATATTTTTATCCTTGGGGGCGACGCCAAATTCTCGGGGATCCAGGATGAGTCCAGATTCCCGGACCCCCAACTGGGGCATTGTAAGGGCTTTTTGCTGGTCATTGATTGTTGCGAGCCTTCTTGAATAAAATTCTAGGGCTCTTGCACGCAAGTTGGCTAAAGATACTATATTATCTTTTTTACCGCTGCCGCCTCCGCCTGGAGAGTCACCCAAAATACTGTCCAGCACCCCTAGCAATCCTTTTGCTTTTATCTCATCTGTCACGCCGTCTTTTGGACGCTTGCGCATGTTCTCGGTTACTGACTGGAGCCTGTCTGCAAAGTTGTCCGCACCAGTGGCTGCTGTTACATAAAAGTCAAAGGATTCTTTTAGGGCCTTTTTCTGAAGTGCCCCCGCCTGCGTGATCTGGGTATAACGTCCTCTTAGCTTTTCTAGCGCAGTGCCTAAAAGATCTATCTTATTATTTGCATCAACAAATGCCTGACCTTCTAGCCCAGTAAGACTAATGTTTCCCTGTACTTTTTCTAGGTCGGATATGACCTTTCGCAGTACGGCGGGCTGATCTAGGAGCCTTTTTACCATAGAGGGTGGCATACTTCCTCGTCTGCCTTTATATCCCAGCCCCATAACGTCCCCAATCAGTTTGCCGGGTTTTCTAGGCATACGGGATCCGGGGATGCTTGGACCGCTTCTTTCTCCGGGTATCTCAAGACCGGGAGCCTGCTGCGCTATGATGGGTAGTTGCTGAAACGCTTCTGACTTGAAGGCATCTGGTGCAGTAGCAGGTAATAAAGACTTTAGTTTTTGTATAGAGTAACCTACCGCAGCAAAAGACGCCACAAGGTCAAACATTGTCTGAATCATGGTGCCTAAGATATTCACAGTGAAGAAGGTAAGCTCCTCGCCTAACTTACTCATTACCCCGCTCATATTAGATGTTAGGTCGGCTTCACCAAACTTGCGGAAGGCGCTTATGACGCCTGTCAAAGCTGTGGTCACACCATCGAGAAAAGACCCGAACTGAAGGTTATTAACAAGCATGTCACCAAACTCAATCCTCAAGACCTCTACTGCACTCTTCGCACGCTCCATACGAAATGCAAAAGTTTGCATTATCTTGTTCACCGCGTCTGCCGTTGCTCCAGATGTTCTTGTGGCGTCTTTCATGAGGTCGAGGTTTTCCTTGAACAAGTTTGTCTTGGAAGTAACCAAACCTAAGACGACTGCCTGAGCCCTAAGATTAGGAAGCATCTTTACAAGGTCTTCTGAAGTAACGCGCAAGGCCTTGCTCGTAGGTGTCAAGCCGTCGTCGCTTAATCCTCTGTACCGATTACGTAGGATGGTAATAAACTTCTCTAACCCCCTGCCCCTGATTGCTGTTGCCCCGAACTCGATGTTTAATCTTTTGAATACTTCCCTAGCTTCTTTTCCTGGCTTGAGTAGAAGTTGAACCGTGGACCGAAGACCGGTGACTGTCGCTGTAGTAAGACCAGTTACTTTTGTACCTGCTGCGATAAAAGCAAACATGGTTTGGATATCTACGCCTGCGGAAGCGGCAATACCGGCGACACGACCAATCTTGTTGGCTAGTTCGCCTACTGTAGTAATACCTTTTTGGACAGTGACAAAGAAAAGGTCACTGACGGCTTCAGCCTTTGTAAACTCAATACCGTAAGCGTTCATTACCGTTACAAGAGCACGGGTAGAAGTTTCAGCGTCGATAAGCCCTGCCGTTGACAGCATTGTAGATACTCTAAGAACTTCCTGCGCGGCTGCTGCGGTTGTCGCACCAGAAGAAACCGCAAAGTACAGGGCTTTAGCCATATCTACAGGGGCCTTACCAAATTGCAGAGATAAATCTTTTACCTTGTCCGTAAGTTTAGGCACAAGGTCAGCGCCTTGTTTTACGTCCTTACCCAGAAGCGTAGCTACCTCTGCAAGACCTTTTTCAAATTCCGCGAAAGACTTTATAGGCTCTGCAAAAAGGTTCCTGAAAACAGCACCTACAGCCTGCGCTCCCCGCCTAAGAGTTTCGTAAATGAAGAACAGGCGCATGGCAGCCTTACCTACTTTCGCAAATGTAAGCTGCTTATTCTTGTTAGCCTTTACTGCGGCTTTCTCCGTTTTCGCTATCTCTTTTCTTTCTTGTTCCGCAGCCTTTTTAGCTTTCCGGGCAATATCAAGCTGCATCAGGGCATTAGCTTCTCTGCGCTTTCTTATGTCTCTTAGTATCTCTTTGTTCGTTCTCCGAGCTGCCTTTAGACGTTGGGCGTAGCCACGTTCGGCGGACTTAGCAGCTTTTACGCTGTCCCTTACTTTCTTTTCAGCTAGCTTCGTGGATAGTGCAATCTCTCTCTGGGTGGACTTCTCCGCAGCCTTACGACTCTTTTCTGAGGCTTTAACTCTAGCCGCGAGTATCTTTGCTGCGGCTCTTTGCTCTTCTTTAGCGCGTACTACAGCAGAGCGCTTCGAGGCAGCTATCTCTTTGTTTATTTGCTTTGCTGCTTCCTTACCTGCTCTACGCGCCGCAGCAACCCTTGCGTTAGCTGTCTTGTCTTCAAGTTTTTTGGCCGCCATGAACTTGTCCATGTCTAGCTTTTTCTGCTTCGCCAGTGTCTTCTCAGCTTCTGCAAAACCCTTGGCGCGAGCAGCTCTAACCTGCTGCTCTAACTTGACCTCGTCTGCGGATCGTTTCTGTGCTGCCTTGGCCGCCTTTTCGATACTTGCTCTCTTGCGTAGGGCCGCCTGGTCCTGGTCCTTCGCCATGCGGTCCATTGCTTTTTGTGCGTCTGCCGCCGCGCTCTTACGCGCTGCGGCTAACTCTTTTTCGGCTTTTTTAGCACTCGCAAGTCTGTCGCGGGTGGCTTTGTTCGTGGCTTCTTGGGTTTTCTTTAGTTGTGCCGCCCGCTGCTTGAATGCTTCGTTTATTTGTGCCTGGACTAACTTTTTCTCTTTTGCAGCAGCTTTTTCAGCTTCCTTTCCTTGCTTGCTGATTGCACCGCTAATGAGACCAATGAGCACAGCCTTTTTTTCTAACTGAGCAAGTTCTTTATCAATACGTTGATCACGGATAGCTTTAGCCAGCTTCTTACGAGCAGCAATCTCTTCGCGAGTTTTAGATGTTGTTTTATCTGCGGCTTTTTGATTTTGTTTTACAGCCTTAGTAAGTGCTTTTACCTGCTTGAGGGCTGCGGACACAGCTTTCTGAGCATTATTGACTGCCTCTATTTCAAGGCTTATTTTTCGAGCCATGTGATGCTCTCCTCTGTGACCGCTCTATCTCACGCTGATGCTTTTCATGTAACTCAGACTCGACGGCACTGGCTACACTCTCGCAGTGTTTGATGGTTTCCAAGACGTAGGCTGGTTGCTCCATTATGTCCGTCCCGCCCCAAGGCAGGGCGTTTGCACTTTTCCAATCTCGCCACCAACTATACAAAACCCAAACGTCATCGGTTATTTGACTCCACGGACACCTTCGTAGTGAGGGCATCCATTCCCATGCGATGCTTGGGTTTGTATCACCTTCGCAGTTCCTTATCTTTACTAGCTTGTCTCCTTCTGGTTGACCTTTGCATTTAGAGCAGCCCCATTCCCATGTTTTCTTATCACCACTAACAGCGAATCGGACTGCTATCTCTAGTTTTTTAGTACGCCCTCATCTAGCTTTGAAGTGTCCTTAAGCGCCTCAACGATATCGTCGATAACTTCTGCCTCTGCAGCACCTACGAGTAAGACAGCCTCAAGAAGTTCACCACCATTTGTGGGTGCAAAAATCTCACCATTAGATCGCACAATCGAATAATTTTTTACCTCTTGAACACGATCTTTGATAATGCGCTCTTGAATGTCTTGAATACGTTTGTAGAAGTTAACATTCCCACGTCCTTTCGTGACATTCTGCATTCCTGCTTGTTCAAGTTTGCGCATCTCAGCGCCGCTTAGAGGTGATAGGAGGACCGCGAACGGTTCCGCGTCCTCCCTGTTCTCACCAATGTCAGGCACGTACCAAGTTGCGGTATCTATGTGCTTTATTACTCTAGCCATTTTGTTTCTCCCTCTTATAAAATTCTAGGTAAATCCTAGAAGAATCCTAATACGATTTCATTCTCGCCTGTACCTGAAGCCAGTGCAGTGAACGGAAGCGTAAAGGTAGCTTCCTCTGCTTCCGGTATCTCCAAAGCACCAAACCCGAACTCACACTTAGGCATACTAATAACTGCGTAGTTACCTGCTGGTGAAGTTTCGCCTAGAATAACCTCGACATCTCTAGTCCCGAAGTCACGACGACGGTTTAGCTCTGCGATTTGGTCTTGGTTAGCGCGAACAGTGATGTTGCCTGTGACACTACGGAAGCCAGGAATGAAGTCAGTCATCAAGTTGGTGAACGCTTCGTCATTGATCGCTTTCGTGTTGTTACTCACAGTAATGTCAAACGCTGTAATAGGCATGGCACTAACTGTGTTCGCTACAGTTACGCTACCAGAGACCCCATTGATAGGCACACCGCTATCGCTAAGCGCGGGCGAGTAGGGCTGGATAACATCGCCAATGCTCCATGACTGAGCCGAGCCTAAAGTTATATCGCCATTTGTAGAACTTACGCCCACAATCTCTACATTGTCTGTACTTCCTAGCTTTACTTGCACAGGATATGAGGATGACGCGGTGCTGAACATTTTGCTCATATTAACCGCTGCGGAACCTGAACCCACTTCGACGTACTGTGTCGCTGATGAACCTGCGTTAGTCGTCAACGCACGACCAACATTCCACATATCGATACCTGTACCAGAAAACGTAATCTTAGGCTCGTCTGCACCTGATCCCGTAATAGTGAACTCACCACCGTAACAACCGCGCATACGTTGCTGGACAACGCCTGAAGTCTCACGGGTAAGGCAGAATGAATCCATAGCCTGAGTCGCACTAAGCGTGTACTTACAGCCTGTCGCAGTTATAGAACCAACTTCTTGAGAGCCGCCGATAGCGCCTGTTCCCATAACGGCCTTCAGTAGAAGGTCGATGTCTGGAGCAGTTCCAGCAGTGCCACTGGGCAATAAGTAACTTTCGACGCTATAAGTACACTCGACACGACGAGTAATCCTGTTCTCTAACGACCGAGTATCCCCGCGAGCATCTG
>MDTB01134677.1_pt1 | contig 16243 bp, 17 predicted proteins | sample 811161 | NCBI WGS metagenome assembly MDTB01 (sample SAMN05326650, study PRJNA326480) | marine metagenome | isolation source: seawater | place: Mediterranean Sea | collected 2009 | reverse complement strand
TTGATAGGCTGGATGTGGAAGCGCGGTAACGCGTGTAGCTGACCAGTACTAATAGCTCAATTGGCTTGATTTATGCACTGAAAAAAATTTTAAACTAATTCGTATGTTTTGATTAAAATATACTAGATATTGTTAAATTTTTCATAAACACACTTCATATAGGAAAAATATTAAATCGAATTAAATTTATCTTTACTGTTCAAAATTTGAACAATATACTGTTCAAAAATTGAACAATGAAGAAAGACAATTTACAAGATAAATTTGAGGTTTTAAGAACCTTATATAATAAACCTGACGCTTCCCAAAGAGAGATGGCTGAACAGTTAGGTTTTAGTTTGGGGAAACTAAATTATTGCTTAAAAGCATTAAAGGAAAAAGGTCTTATCAAAATTAACAACTTTCAAAAAAGAGAAAACAAAATCACTTACTTACAATACGTTCTCACACCTAAGGGCATATCAGAAAGAACTAAATTGACTTTGAACTTCATGAAGAAAAAAATGAGCGAGTACGATGAGCTTAAAAAAGAGCTTAAAAATAAATAAAGATGTGGACTGTAATTAAAATTGACAAAAAAAAAATTGAGTTTTTAAAGAAAGACTTCCAAAATAAGATTGGAGATAGCTGTAAGTTTTACTCGCCGAAAATCCTTGTACACAAATTTTCAAAAAATAAATTATGTAAAAAAGAATTCTCACTTCTTGGGGACTACGTTTTTTGTTACCATAAAAATTTTGTGAAAAAAGAATTTATAAACACTCTAAAGTTTTCAAGAGGTTTGAAATATTTTTTAACAGGATTCATAGAATTTCAAAAAGATATAAGCAATTTTATTTCATTTTGTGAAAAACTAGAAGATGACAAAGGTTTTATTACTCAAAGCTTGTTTGATTTAAAAATAAATTCCAATTATAAATTTTTGTCAGGACCATTTGTTGAGAAAATATTTAAAATTGTTACTTTGCAAAAAAATAAAATTAATATTCTAATAGGCAATATAAATACTTCTATTAAACCAAAACAGTACTTATTTAGACCTATTTGAAGCTGAGACATTAATGGAAATTCTATTTAAACGTAAAATAGTTATTTTACAAAGTGCGGAGCTATGAAAAAAAACTTTTTATTAATATTAAGTATTATAATAATTTTTCCAATCTTGATTTTTTTCAATTTAGATAATCTTAGATCTTATATAAAGTCAAATTTACCTGGAAGTTACAAATTAACGATTAAAAAAATAATATTTGGACAAAATTATTTGGACGAGGTCAGTTATTATAGAAAGTTGGGGTATAACGTTAGAAAATTTCCTGACACCCAATTTTTTGAGCTAGATATCAAAAAATATAAAATTAACGACATAACTGATAGTGCTGAGTCTCATTACAATCTTATTAAAGGTATTTCCGCTCCCAAAACAAAATTATTTTTAGCATCTGATGAAGAAAATCTAATTTTAACATCATCAACTGGTCAATTAAGATTTATCAAAGACTTGAAATTTCAAAATATTATAAAAATTCAAAGTAATCTTTCTGAAATAAAAGATATAGAGGTGATGGACACTTTGATTTTTGAGGATACTATGTACGTAAGTCTTAAAGCAGATAAAAATAAAGAGAAAAACTGTGACTATTTTAATGTATATGCTGCTACTTTTGGAAAAGAACAAAAAAAATTAAATTTTAAAAATATTTATAAAAATAATTTTTGTGCAAAAAATAATTATGGAGGAAGATTGCATAATGGAAATTTTGAAAGTGAAAAAGGAATATATATTACTACCGGAGCTACGGAGAGCGAACAGTTATTTGCGCAGGACCCTCAGTCAATGTTAGGTAAAGTAATTTTTCTAAATCTTAAAAGTTTACAAACCACTATAGTTTCACTAGGGCATAGAAATCCACAAGGTTTAGAAATTCACGATGATAAAATTGTTGCCACTGAACATGGTCCATACGGAGGCGATGAAATTAATTTAATTATCAAGGGAAATAATTACGGCTGGCCCATAGTATCTCATGGAGATACTTATGAGTTTGAAAAACTTGATTCTGAAGAGAGAAAAAATTTACAAAATTTCAACTTGAAAAAAGATCATAAGATTAATTATTTCAATGACCCAATTTACTCTTTTGTTCCATCTATTGGAATTTCCCAAATTATTCATTTACCAAATAATTTTTCTAAATATTGGCAAAATAATTACCTTGTAACATCACTTAATGGAGGATCCATATTTAGACTTAATTTTGATAGAGATTTAAAAAAATTAATTTCAAAAGAGAGAATTTATCTTCTTAGGAGAATGAGAGATATAATTTATTTGAAAAAATTTAAAACAATAGTTCTATCAATCGAGGGCAAACCCGGAGAAGTTTGGCTACTAAAATCACCTGCCTAAATTTATTAAGAACCATGCCAAAATCTAAATTAAAAAAAATAGAAATATTTTATCACGGTAAAAATATAGATCTTTGTATACTTAATAACTACATTATAAAAAATTCTGATTGGTATAAATGGTTCAATAATAGAAAATTAACTAAATATACTGAACAAGGAGTGTTTCCTAATTCTTTAAAAAAACAATTAATTTTTTTAAGAGAAAATATAATTAAAAAAAAAGATATTTTCAAAAGGGTTCATGATGATAAAAAAATTCAATTAGGTATCGTAAAAAATAGGGAACTTATAGGGATAATCAGCCTTTACAGATTTGATTATAGAAATAGGTGTTGTGAGATATCTTGTGTAATAAATCATATAGGTCTTAAAAATTCATTAATATATTTTAAGGAAGCCCAGGACTTAATGTTAAAACATGCTTTTAATAAAATGAATTTCAACCGGGTACAAACAACAGTATACGATAAAAAATTAGTTGAATTATCAGTGAAGCTCTTCAATTTTAAAAAGGAGGGAACTTTAAGAAAAAGAGTTTTTATAGATGGAAATTATTTAGATGCATATATGTTAGGCATTTTAAAAAAAGAGTTCAAAAGCAGTATTTAATGAAAAAGATATTACTTATAGGATCTGAAGGCGTATTAGGAAAATACTTTAAGACAAAGCTTTCTAATAAAAAAAATATTTTATTTCTTGCTGATATAAAAAATAATAGAAAATATACTAAAAAAAACGTACATCATTTTAGATTAGACTTAAGGTCTGAAAAACAAATAAAAGATCTTTTTGAGAGAATATATAAAAAATTTGGTAAAATTGATGTTCTTATTAATAATGCAGGACTAACTACTGAGGGAATAAAAAATCTCAAAATCAAAAATTTAAAAAAAGAAAGTTATGACACAAACATTTGGGATACAACGATAAGTATAAATTTAAGAGGAGTTTTTTTATGTACAAAATATTTTTTACAATTTCATCATAATAGAAAAAAACTTCAAAAAGTAATTAATGTTGGGAGCATATATGGATCTCACAGTCCGCACCATGAGATTTATAAAGGGCTTAATTTCTTTTCTTCTTTAGCCTATACAACAAGTAAATCAGGATTAATTGGTTTTACAAAGTGGCTTGCAACAAAATACTCTAAACAACTAACAACGTTTAATATTATTTCACCAGCTGGAGTATATAACAAACAACCAAAAAAATTTATGAAAAACTACTTAAAACTTATTCCTAATAATAAAATGGCCCACCAAAAAGATATATTCAGTATTTTAAACTTTTTGGTTCATGACAGCACCAACTACTTAACTGGACAAAACATACATATCGACGGAGGCTTTTCATCTTGGTAAACAAATCTTTTAAAATTGGTAAAATTACTATTAATGATTTACAGCCAGCATTAATAGTCCCTGAAATTGGAATAAATCATGGAGGCAAAATCGAAGTAGCTATAAAGATGGTTGATTCAGCAAAAAGAGCTGGTGCAAAAATAATTAAACATCAAACACATATACCAAATGATGAAATGTCCAATGAAGCTAAAAAGGTAAAACCAGGAAATTCAAAAAAAAATATATTTTCAATTATTAAAAGCTGCTCTCTTAACTTAGAAGAGGAGTATCTTTTGATGCAATATGTTTTAAAAAAAAATCTATCATTTATTAGCACTCCATTCAGCAAATTGGCAGTTGACAGGCTTGTTAAATTTGGTGTTCAGGCATTTAAAATTGGATCTGGAGAGTTTAACAATTTTCCACTACTTGAGTATGCCTCTAAATTTAAAAAACCAATGATTTTAAGCACTGGGATGAACGACTTAAATTCTATTAAAACGGTTTATAATTTTTTAAAAAAGAAAAAAATAAATTTTGCCTTTTTACATACAACATCACTATATCCTACCCCAGATCATCTCGTGAGACTAAATTGTTTGAATATCTTAAGAAAAAATTTTCCAAATATAAATATTGGTTACTCAGATCACACCAAATGTATCACCGCGGCAACTTCTGCAATATCAATGGGTGCGAAAATAATTGAAAAACATTTCACTGATATTAAAAGCAGAAAAGGTCCTGATATTATTTGTTCAATGGATGAAAAAGAATTGCAAAAACTAATTTTGTTTAGTGAAAAAAATTACCAACAATTTCAAGGGAATAAAAATTCAATCAAAGAAGAAAAAGTAACTAAAAATTTTGCTTTTGTATCGGTTGTTTCAGACAAATTAATTAAAAAAGGAAAAAAGCTTAGCAAGAGTAATTTATGGGTAAGAAGACCAGGCAACGGTGATTTTCAAATTAAAGATCTAAAAAAATTATATGGTAAAAAAGTTAATCAAGATATACCTCCCAATATTCAAATTAAGAAAAAACATATAAATTTTTAATAAATTATTTAAAATGAAAAAAAAAATTGTGTTTATAACAGCGACTAGAGCTGATTATGGAAAACTTAAAAGCATTATTAAAGTTGTGCAATTAAACAAAAAATTTAAAACAAAAATTTTTGTTACAGGAATGCATAACTTAAGATTCTACGGGAATACACTAAATTTGCTTAAAAAAGACAGAATTAAAAGTTTAGTGAAATTTGGTAATCAAAAAAAAAATGACTTGATGGAAAATATAGTGGCTAAAACAATTAATGGTTTTTCAAATTTTATAAATAGATGGAAACCTGATTTAATTGTAACACATGGTGATAGAGTAGAGCCTTTAGCTTGTGCAATAGTTGGATGCTTAAGTAATACTCTGGTTGCCCACATCGAGGGTGGTGAAGTATCAGGCACTGTAGATGAAATTTTACGACATTCAATTTCAAAACTATCCCATCTTCATTTTGTATCTAACAATTTAGCAAAAAGGAGGCTTTTACAACTCGGTGAACTTGAAAAAAATATTTTTATAATTGGCTCTCCAGATATAGATATTTTGTTATCTATAAAAAAAAAACTTCTTTATAAAGTACAAAAACACTATGGTTTAAAATTTAATAAATATTCAATTGTTCTTTTTCATCCAGTAGTAACTTTAAAAAATAATCAAAATTATCTTTATGCAAAAAAATTAGTAGACTCCCTTTTAGAGACAAAAAATAATTATATAGTAATTTTTCCAAACAATGACAAAGGATCGCAAGAAATATTACGCGCTTATAAAAGAATTAAAAACCATAGAAGGTTTAGGATTTTTTCCTCGCTGAGATTTGAGTATTTTCTTTCTTTATTACAAAATTCTGATTTTATCATTGGAAATTCTAGCGCTGGAGTAAGAGAAGCCCCATATTATGGAATACCAACAATTAATGTGGGTTTAAGACAAAATAAAAGGTCTCTTTCAAAAAGTGTTATTAATTCAAATTTTGAAAAAAAGAAAATATTAAAAATAATAAGACACATCAATAAAAATAATTTGAAATTTAAAAAAAGAAGAGAGTTTGGAGGAGGAAAGGCCTACAAGAAATTTATAAAAATCATTAACGAAAAAAAATTCTGGGATACACCTAAACAAAAATACTTTAAAGATTTAAAACTTATATGAAAAATTTTTTAGCCATAGTGCTTGCAAGAAAAGGAAGCCAGGGTATTAAGAATAAAAATCTATTAAAAATTAAAGGAAAACACTTATTCTTTTGGCCAATCAATGCTGCCCTTAAATCAAAGTACGTAAAAAAGGTAGTATTATCTACAGACTCAAAAAAAATTGCAAAGATAGGTAAGCAATATGGAGCTGATGTTCCATTTTTAAGACCGAAAAAATATTCAAGAAATACATCTTCTTCTTTCGAAGCAATTAATCACTGCATCAAATTTTTAAGAAAACGAAAAGAATATTATGATAATTTTATTTTATTAGAACCCACTTCACCCCTTACTACTTTTAAAGACTTAAATAATGCTATAAAAAAATTTTTACAGAGTAAATCCGCAAAAGCGATGGTTAGTGTAGCCCAAGCTATTTCAACCAATCCAGTTTTCTTATGTAAATTAGGTCATAAAGGCTTAATAAAACCATATAAAAGAAAAAAATTTTTATTTAAAAGAAGACAGAGTATCGAGAAAGTTTACTTTTTTGATGGTTCTTTATATATATCAGATGTTAAGTACTATTTGAAAAAGAAAAGTTTTAATCATTTCAAAACAAAAGCTTTTATAATGCCAAAAGTTAAATCATACGAGATTGATGATATCTATGATTATAAGATTATTAAGCATTTGAAAAATGAAATTAGAACATTATAAAATGAGTAAAGGTCAAAAACTTTTAAAAAGAGCTAAAAAAATTATTCCTGGAGGAAATCAACTTTTGTCCAAAAGGAGTGAAATATTTTTACCTGGTCAGTGGCCCTCTTATTATAAAAAAGCCAAAGGATCGAAAGTTTGGGACTTAGATAATAAAATTTACAATGATTTTGCTGGAATGGGAGTAACGACTTGTATTCTTGGTTACGCTGATAAAGACGTCAACAATGCCGTAAAAAAAGCAATAAACAACTCGTCTATGAATACTTTAAACTCATATGAGGAGGTAGAATTAGCTGAAAAACTTATAGATTTACATCCTTGGGCAGAACAGGCTCGATTTGCTAGAACCGGAGGAGAAGCATGTGCAATAGCTATTCGACTTGCTAGAGCAGCTACTGGCAAAAATGTAGTATTATTTTGTGGATATCATGGTTGGCACGACTGGTACCTGTCGGCCAATTTAAAAAAAAACAGTTTAGATAATCAGCTTCTTCCAGGACTGGAGCCTAAAGGTGTGCCAAAAACTTTGAAAAGAACAGCTTATCCTTTTAATATTAATGATACAAATTCATTTAAAAAAGCTGTTCAAATGTTTAAAGGAAAAATTGCTGCTATAATTATGGAACCAGTTAGAAGCGACCCTCCAAACATGCAATTTATAAGAAATGTTAGAGAAACAGCAAAAAAAATTGGATCAGTTTTTATTTTTGACGAAATTACATCTGGTTTTAGAGAAACTATTGGGGGCTATCATTTGAAACTCAAGGTTAATCCTGACGTTGCTATTCTTTCAAAAGCAATGTCAAATGGCTTTCCCTCTTCAGCAATTATAGGAAAAAAAAGTGTAATGGATCAGGCTCAAAATACCTTTGTTAGTTCATGCATGTGGACAGAGAGAATCGGTTTTGTAGCAGCCTTAGCAACTATGAAAAAAATGAAAAAAAAGAATGTTGTGAAGGATTTGATAAGTCATGGAAAAATTATAAAAAGAGGATGGCTCAAAGCATCTAAATTGGCAAAACTAGACATTAAAGTTGCTGGAATAGATCCAATTCCACAGTTTTCTTTTAACTACAACAACAACGATGAAATTGCCACTTATTTTATACAGGAAATGAAAAACTCCGGTTTTTTAGCAAACACCCGTTTAGGTACCACATACGCGTACAATAAAAAAATTGTTTCTCAATATTTGGAAAGCTGCGAAGAAATTTTTGAAAAAATTTCAAGGTTTCTAAAATCAGAAAAATCATTGCCTTTAAAAGGCCCTATAAGACATAATACTTTTAAACGACTTATTTAATCTGAAATGAAAATTTTTTTTAAAAAGCTTTACCAAGCTTTAAGGTATATTTTTCTTTGCAAATTTTATTACACAAAACCAGATCAAAAAAAATATTTAATTTTTGACTCGGAATTGTCTGAGCATTTGTTCAAAAACTTGGAAAATTCAAATACTTTTGTTCTTGATGTAAGGCCCTGGGAAAAAGATAATAAAATTAATTTGTATGTTCTTTTTAAAATGTTTTGTACTTTTAATATTTCTTTAAAAAAATACATTGAAATTTATATAAAAGAAATTAAACCAAAGATAATTTTAACATTAATTGATAATAGTATATTATTTTATCAGATTAAAAATTTATATCCATCTGCAAAAACCATAATAGTCCAAAATGCTTGGAGAGGTGCACATAGGGATATATTCAATGATAGGAATTTAACTAAAAACAAAAAATCTTATAGGTGTGATTATATAGTTTGTTTCAATAAATACATTGGTAAACTTTACAAATCATTTTTAAAAGGAAAAATTATAGTTAATGGATCTTATAGATCAAACGAAATAAAAATTAAAAAATTAAAAAAACCAAATAAATACCTTTATGTTTCAGTATTTAGGGAAGCAAAGGGAGTTAAGACTTCACCAGAAGATATTGTTTTGCTTAAGGTAATTAACAATTATTTCTATAAGACTAAAAAAAAATTAGTTGTTTTAGGTAATTCAGTTCTTTTTCATAAAGAAGAATTAAACTTTTACAAAAATCATTTTAAAAATATAAATTTCAAATTTATTCCAAATAGCGCAAATAGAAAAACGTATGAAATTATCGACGCTAGCAATTTAATTATATCATTGGAGTCAACTTTAGTTTACGAAGCTTTATCAAGAGGAAAAAAGGTTATAAATTTTTCGATGAGATCTAATGAAATACCATCCTGGGGTCATGAATTTGGTTGGCCAGCACCAAAAGAATTAAATGGTCCTTTTTGGACAACAAGAGTAGATTATGATGAGCTAAAAAATAAAATTATTTATTTAGAAAATCTTAAACCAAAAGATTTTCAAAAAATTTTAAATAAACACGTTAATGACCTTCTTCCATATAGTTATGGAAATACTAAATTTAATAAATTAATAAAATCAATTTCTTAATAAAATTGAAAAATATTTTTTCACACTTGAAGTCGTTTAAAAATAAAGTAGTAGCAATTGATAATGAGGGAGACTATATAACTTATAAAAATCTTTTTGTAACGCCACATAAATTATTTGAGCAGATTGATTTTAAAAAAAAATTAGTTGCGATTACAAGTGACAACTCCATCGATTTTTTAAAAACGTATGTATTTTGTCTTTATAAAAATATACCTTTGATTTTATTGGACTCTAATACTCAAAAATCTGAAATTATGGAGCTCACTAAAAAATTTAAAATTAATTTGTTAATAAGTAAAAACAATTACAATCTAAATAAAAAATTTCTAAAAAAAAAAATAAGTTATAAAAAAGTAAGTTTTTATTTATTTAAACAGGAAAATTTAATTTTAAAAAAAGGAGCAAGTCTTATCTTATCCACCTCTGGTACCTCTGGTTTAAAAAAGTTCGTAGTTTTGTCACAAAAAAATTTAATTAATAATACCAGAAATATTTGTAATGCTCTTAATATAAATCATCAAGATAAAACAATTACAACTTTAAGCCCAAGTTATTCTTATGGCATGTCGATTATAAATACTCATTTATATAAGGGCGCAACAATACTTTTAAATAAAAATTCTTTAATTAGTAAAAATTTTTGGGATTTTTATTTAAAATTCAGACCAAATAATTTTGGAGTAGTTCCGTACATGATTAAAATCTTAGAAAAAATTAATTATGGAGGACTAAATCTATACCCACCAAAATATATTTCTCAAGCAGGGGGTAAATTAGATTTATTAAGTAAAAAAAAACTAATCAAATATGCAAAAAAAAATAACATAAGACTTTTTTTCATGTATGGTCAGACAGAAGCCTCACCTAGAATAACTGTATTACCTCATCAGCTTGTAAGAAAATACTCTAATAGCGTAGGTTATCCAATCGGAGATAATAAAGTTTTTATTAAAAACAAAAATAATGAATTGGTTAACCATGGTAGAGGTGAAATAGTGTGTAAAGGAAAAAATATATTTTTAGGTTATGCAAAAAATTTTAATGATTTAAATAATTTAAAAGAAACTAAATATCTTTACACAGGAGATTTAGGTGAAAAAACACCTAAGGGACTAATTTATGTAATTGGTAGACAAAAAAAAATAATAAAACTATTTGGTTTACGGATCGAAATAGCAATATTAGAGAAAATTTTAAGAGGAAAAAAAATTGATTGTATTGTAAGTGGGGGTAATGAGATGATAAAAGTTGAAACTAATAAAAGCAATTTTAAGAAAAAAAAGAAAATTATAGAGGTGATTAAAAAAGAAACAAAAATACCCTCGAATTTTATAAAAGTTTTGTGTGTAAATAAATTGGTTCGTAATAAAGATAAAAAATTAGGATTATAATATATGAATAATAAAAGCATTAATTATAAAAAGATCATAGATGAGCAAAGTTTTTATCACTTTAAAAAAGCTATAAATCCAAAAAAAATCGATGAGATCAAAAAAAAAATGATATTAATTATGAAGCAATTTACTGAAATAGACTCTAGCTTAAGTTTAGACAAACAACTTGATCATGCTTTTAAAAATAGCTGTAAGTATGGTACCAATTTGAGATCAAATATTTATAAAGCAATTTCAAATTTGCAAGAAATATACAGTTTATACAATAATAAAAATGTAAAAAAGATAATCTCCAGTCTAGGAATTAAATCTGCTAGACAACAAGGTACTGCATTATTTGCTATGGAGCCTAATGAAAATAAATTTTTAACGGATGTTCATCAGGATATAAGAAATAATTTTTGTAGTATGAAAGCTATAAATCTTTGGTTTCCTTTAAGCAAAGGAGATGTTAGATCTGGTGGACTTGGAATTTTTTCGGGGTCTCATAAACTTGGACCTCATAAACATAAAGTTTCTTCTAAGACAGGTTACATTACGATTGATAAAAAGGAAACTCTATCCAAGTTCCCTTTGAAAAAAATTAATAAATTTGAAATTGGAGATATCATAATTTTTTCACCGTTCTCTTTTCATTTCTCATTAAAAAATACTTCAAAAAATATTAGATGGACTGCCTCAATGTGCATCGATGATGCTGCAAATACTCCTCACTTTAGAAATCAGTTTAATCCCTACGAAAGATCTGAGTATGTGGAAATGTTATCGAATGAGGCACTACATAACAAAAAAAATTAATTTTCTTTAAAATGAGTGAAAGTATCAATAAAGACTATGGTGAAATATTTCAAAAAGAAAAAATTTTTAATCTTTCAAAATATGAAAAAAATGTTTTTCTTAAATCTCATTTAAATAAACTTACAAATTATCATAAAGATAATTGTTTTGAGTATAAAAATATCTGTAAAAACCTAGGATATAATAAACAATTAAAAGATGTTGAACTTGAAAAACTACCTTTTATTCCAGTGAGCTTATTTAAAAATCTAGATCTTAAAAGTGTTAAAAAAAATAAGATTATAAAAGTAATGAACTCCTCAGGAACTTCAAATAAGAAACTATCAAGAATTTTTCTTGATAAAGAAAATTCGACAAATCAAGTCCAAGTTTTGAAAAGGATTTTTTCTGAAGTGACTAAATTTGAACAAAGAGTACCAATGTTGATTATTGATAATAAAGAGAGAGTTTTTAAAAAAGAAAGTTTTTCAGCAAGGTCAGCTGCTTTTTTCGGCTTTTCTAAATTCGGAAGAGACTATACTTTCTTAATTAATAAAAAAGGACAAGCTGACACAAAGATACTGAAATCTTTTTTAAAAAAAAATATTAAACAAAAAATTCTTATTTTCGGCTTCACGGATTCGATTTGGAAAGATTTTTTTACTAATCGAGATATTTTAAAAATAAAACCAGATTTAAAAGATGCAACTATCATTCATGGAGGGGGCTGGAAGAAACTTGAGGCTGAAAAAATTAGTACCAGTAAATTTAAAAATTTTGTCTCAAAGAAGTTCAATATTTCTTCTAATAAAGTGATTAACTATTATGGAATGATTGAGCAAACCGGTTCAATTTTTTTTGAATGTGAAAAAAATGATTATTTTCATACAAGTATATTTTCGGACATTATTGTTAGAAATAAAGATCTAAAAGATTTAGGAAAAAATAAAAAAGGCTTTATACAACTTCTTTCAGTGTTGCCAACCAGTTATCCTGGACATAGCCTTTTAACCGAGGATATTGGAATAGTGCTAGGAGAGGATGATTGTAATTGCGGGAAGAAAGGTAAATACTTTAAAGTTTTAGGTAGGGTAAAAAAATCTGAAATTAGAGGCTGCTCTGATGCGATTGACTAAATATTTAAAAGTAAAAAAACTTGCTGGAGAATTGAATTTAACCAATTCTCAAGCTGTTACTGAAATATTTGATAAGACTAAATGTGATTTTTTAGAGGATTTATCCAAAAAAATAATCAATGATAAAAATTCAAAAAAATTTGGAGATTTAATTGCCTTTGCGTTTTGGATTAGAAAAAAAAATATTTTTTCAATTAAAAAGAAAAATTATAATAATGAAATAAGAACAGGTAGAGGTCTTACATTTCATATTACACCGTCTAATGTAGCTTTAAACTTTGCCTATTCCTTTGTTGTTAGTTTTATTTCTGGGAATACTAATATAGTAAGAGTTTCAAATAGAGATTTCGAACAAAATAAAATATTTTTTAAAATTTTAAATAGTATTTTTAAAAAAAAAAAATACATCTTAATAAAACAGTCTAATATTTTTATCCAATATAAATATGACAATTTAATTTCAGAAAAACTTAGTTTAATTTGCGATAATCGAATAATATGGGGAAGTGATAAGACTATAAATCAAATGAGAAAATTCAATCTTAAACCTTCTTGTATTGAGGTCCTTTTTCCAGATAAATATTCCTTATCAATTATAAATTTAAATTATATAAAAAAAACTAACGATAAAAGACTAAGGGAAATTGCCTTTAAATTTTTTAATGATTCATTTTTATTTAATCAGAATTCTTGCACTTCTCCACATTTAATAATTTGGCTTGGAAAATCAAACTCTAATTATTTCAAGTTTTGGAATATTTTAGACAGTTTAGCTTCCAATAATAAAAATTTTTATTTAACAGATAAAAACGTTTACGATAAATTTGATAAATTTTGTCAGATTTCTGCTAAAAATAATAATGTAAGTGCTTCAAAAATTACTTCTAAATTATATAGAATGATATTATCTAAATTACCAAAGGATATCTCAAATCTAAGACACGGAGATGGTTATTTCTTTGAGTTTTTCGCTAATAAACTCGAAAACATCAAACTGAATTTTAATGCAAAGATTCAAACCGTTACATACTTTGGCCTTAAAAAAATAGAATTCAAAAAATTCATAAAGTCAAAAAAACCCATTGGCATTAATAGAATAGTTCCAGTGGGAAGAGCCTCTGAATTTAATGAGTTCTGGGATGGATATGATTTAGTCAGAGTATTATCAAAAAAAATTGAATTAAGATGAAACATTTAGTTCTTGATAAAAAACTTATTCTTGAATTTCAAAATAATGTTGACCCCTATTTAATGATAGATCACGCAGAAAAGGTAATACCAGGAAAATTGTCAGAGGGGTATAAAATTCTGGATAAAAACGACTGGTATTTTAAAGCCCATTGGAAAAATGACCCGAACCTTCCAGGCATGTTGCAAATTGAAGCATTATTACAAATGTCTTCATTAGCAATCTTGACTCTTCCCGGTAATAAAAAAAAATTTCTTTATTTAACTTCAGCAAGTAAATTAAAATTTATAAAAAAAATTACACCTGAATATAAAAAATTTTACCTTAAGACCAAAGTCAAATCTTTTAAAAGAGGTTTAGCTTTTTTAACTGGAGAGGGGTTTTTAAATAATTATCTTGCATGTTCAGCTGAATTTTGTTTAGTTCTTCCAGACGATTTGAAAAAATTTAAAATGGAAAAGTAAAATGCCGATTGCCTCATCATTATTAGATAAGCCCAGGTTAGTGAAGAAGCTAAGAGACTTTTATACTTATGTTAATAAAAATAACGGAAAGGTAGGAGTCAAAACAAGGGGTATAGATTTAAATTTTAATAACGCATGTAATTTGAGATGCAAATACTGTTTTACCAATTCACCCAAAGGAGATCATGTTAAAGAATATTTAGATTATAAAGCTATAAGAGATTTAGCTGATCAAGCGGATGAGCTAGGTTATTTTGAATTTGATTTACAAGGAGGTGAACTATTATTGCAACCAGATAAATTATTTAAAGTATTAGAAGCTATAAAACCTGAGAGATTTTATTTGTATCTAACAACAAACGGATATTATCTTGATGATAAAATGGCAAAAAAACTAGCTGAATATAAAGTAAGCAGAATTTCAGTCAGCATTGATAGTATGGATGAAAAAATACATGATGAAATTAGAGGAAGAAAAGACTCATGGAGAAGGGCTATGGAGGGATTAAAGTTCGTGCAAAAATACGGTATGGATCCATATTTAAATATTACCGTAGGACACTACAATATCCACACAGATCATTTAAAAAAACTTTTGGATTATTCAAAAGAGCAAAAATATAAAACTTTAATAAACGTAGCTGTACCAGCGGGCATGTGGCAAAAAATGGATCAAATTATTTGCAATGACAAGGACAGAGAATATTTAAAAAAATTAAGAAGAGATTACAAAAATTTAGTAAGAAATATATGGAATCCTTTTGATAAAACTAATGAAAAAATTTTGGGCTGCACCACAGTAAATAGGCTTTACATTACTCCGATCGGGGATGTTTTAGTATGTCCTTATGTGCACATAAAAATTGGAAATATATTTAATCAAAGACTTAGAGATATTGTAAAACATGGTTTTTCAATAAAATATTTTAAAAACCACAGCGATTTATGTCTAGCCGGGGAGGATAAAAATTTTATCAATAAGTTCATGACCAAAGAAGGTCAAACAATTTTTAATCCTGCAGACTCTAAAGAAATATTTTCTAAAGACGATTACATTTAATAATGTTATATTCAGATTTAGTTAATAAAAATGTAATCTTAACCGGTTGCAACAGAGGCATCGGAAAAGAGACTTTAACACAGTTTTCAAATAATGGATCTAATTGCTTTGCATGCATACGAAAAAATAATTCAGAATTTACGAATTTTTGCAAAACGCTAGAAAAAAAAAATAAAAAAAAAATACATATAGTTGAATTTGATTTATTAAATATTGATGAAATTAAAGAAGGTTTGCAAAAAGTTTTTTCTGTCTTTGATAAAATTGATGTCCTGGTAAATAATGCTGGCATAGTAAAAAATTCACTTTTTTTAATGACGTCTCAAAAGGAATTACAAGAAATGTTCCAAATTAATTTTTTTTCTCAAGTTTACATAACTCAGCTAGTGTCAAAAAAAATGATAACTAAAAAATCAGGTAATATTATATTTTTATCATCTTCTTCCGCTAAAAATGCAGATTTTGGAAGATTTTCTTATTCCTGTTCCAAATCATCTATAGAAACTTTAAGCAAAACACTTTCAAAGGAATTAGCTTCATATAACATAAGAGTAAATAGTGTAAGTCCGGGATTAGTTAATACAAGAATGACTAAAAATTTTATTAAAGAAAAGGAATTAAAAAATGAAATAAATAAAACTTTGGCAAAAAAAATGGCTGAAACTCAAGATGTTACAAATTTAATATTATTTCTTGCATCTAGTAAATCAAATTATATTAATGGTTCGAATTTGCCAATCGACTCAGGCCTCTAAATGGATAATATTGAAATTAAAAAATTTGCCAACAGCGTAAGAAAAAACATTCTTTTTGGAGCGTATAGCGCTGGATCTCACAGTGCTCATATAGGTGGAGCAATGTCTGTTGTCGATATTTTATCAGCAGTTTATTGCTTAGCTAATTTTGATTCATCACTTGTTGGTAAACCAAGTAGAGATAGAATTATTTTAAGCAAAGGCCACGCCTGCTTAGCATTGTATGGATGTTTAATTGAGAAAGGTGTTATCAAAAGAAGCGATCTTAAAAATTTTGAAACTTCTAAAAGCTACCTATTTGGCCACCCAGTTATGAATAAAAAAAAAGGTATTGAATTTTCAACTGGCAGCTTGG
>MDTB01034532.1_pt1 | contig 16244 bp, 22 predicted proteins | sample 811161 | NCBI WGS metagenome assembly MDTB01 (sample SAMN05326650, study PRJNA326480) | marine metagenome | isolation source: seawater | place: Mediterranean Sea | collected 2009 | reverse complement strand
ATAATACCACTTTATTTTAACATCGTCTTTGCTATATTTGATATCTTTAATTTTTGAGTAAGGTCTAATCCAAGAAATTCTTTTTCCTTCTTTTTTCCAGAATTTGTCATTCTCTTTAATTGAAAGATTATATTTTTGTTTATATTTAGCTTTATTAACTAAAGCTTGCTTAGACCATTTATCTGGAATTTGGAAAATCATATTTCCATCATCATCTTTCGATAAAATTTTCTTTTTGGAAATTTTTTTAGATTTTCTTAATTTTCTAGAGTTTTTTCTAGAGTTTTTTCTAGAATTTTTTCTAGAATTTTTTCTAGATTTTTTTCCTTTTTTTTTCTTTTTTTTACTTCTTCTGCCCACTTTAACCCCTTTTTTTAAATTCTTTAGACTTTACCCATCTTACAAATTATTTTCCAGCTTTTAAAGTCTATTGGCATTACAGATAATCTGCTTTGTTTTATTAAAGGTAAATGAGCAATTTTCTCATTTTTTTTAATTTTTTCAAGGGTAATAGTCTTTTTTAATTTCTCTTTAAACCTAACTTGAACTGCTACAAATCTTTTTTTTTTATCGGTTTTATCAGCAAAAGCAGTTTTAATAACTTCAACTATACCAACAATTTCTTTTCCTATATTTGAATGATAAAAAAAACAAAGATCCCCTTTTCTCATCTTTTTTAAATTATTTGCTGCTTGATAATTTCTTACACCATCCCAAGCGGCTCCTTTTATTCCAGCTTTTTTTTGCTGGTCTATAGACCATACATCAGGCTCAGATTTCATTAACCAATAGGATTTTTGCATTAAAGTTTTAAACCGGGGCCCTTCATAAATGGAGCACTTTCATCAAGCGGCCATCTCGATTTTGCTTTAACGTTTAAATCATTAATTGATTTTTTTTTAAACCTTTGAATACCAGCCCAAGCTATCATTGCAGCGTTATCTCCACAAAATTTTTGATCTGGAAAAATTGGTTTAAAATTCATTTTTTTTGAAATTTTTATTAAATTTTCTCTAATAGATTGGTTTGCAGCCACTCCTCCCGCTATAACAAAAGTGGAACTATTTTTAGTATTAGTAAATTTTTTAAATTGTTCCATAGCTACCAGTGTTTTTTTTCCTAAAATTTTATTAATAGTTTCTTGAAAAGAAGCTGCTAAATTATATTTTAATTGTTTATCACCATTTATTTTTTTTGTCTCTCTAAGCACTGCAGTTTTAAGTCCAGCTAAGGATAGATTACAACCAGCTTTATTTATGATTGGTTCAGGAAGTTTGTAAAAATTCTTATCTCCTTTTTTCGCAAATTTTTCAACATTGGGTCCACCAGGATAACCAAGATTTAACATTTTTGAAGTTTTATCAAATGCCTCTCCCACAGCATCATCTATAGTTGTGCCCAGCTGTTTATATTCCTCAACATTTTTTACTATTAAGTATTGTGAATGCCCGCCAGAGATTAGCAATAGTAAATATGGAAATTTTATTTTATTTTCTAAACCTGGACTTAATGCATGACCTGCTAAATGATTAATAGCAACGAAAGGTTTATTTAAAAAAGTAGCTATAGTTTTTCCTATATTCAAACCTATTGTTAGACAAACAATTAAGCCTGGTCCTGCGGTAGCCGCAACACCATCTATTTTATTAATTGAAATTTTGCTTTCTCTAAGAGCTTTATTAATTACATAATCTATATTTTCAACGTGAGATCTTGCAGCTATTTCAGGGACAACACCACCAAATTTTTCATGCTCTTTAATTTGACTAGATACAATACTAGACAATATTTTAGCAGTGCCCTCATCATTTTCTTCTATCACTGCAGCGGCAGTTTCGTCACAACTAGTCTCGATTCCTAGAAATTTAAGTTTTTTTTTCATTAAATTATGAGCTTCTATATTAGAATAGTATAAAATATATTTCTCAAATATATAAACAAATAATGAAAAAAATTGTAATTGGTTCAAGAGAAAGCAAATTATCTTTAGTTTATGCAAATAAAGTAAAAAGCTTAATTTTAAAAAAACAAACCGATTTATCGGAAAAAGAAGTAGTTATCAATACAATAAAAACTTCAGGAGATATTTTTAAAGACAAAAAGCTTTCAGAAATTGGAGGTAAGAAATTATTTTGCAAAGAAATTGAAGAAAATCTCTCAAAAAAAAATATAGACCTAGCTGTTCATGCCCTCAAAGACATGGAGTCAGTAGATCCAAAGGGTTTAGTTATCGGTTCATATATTGAAAGAAGCGATCCACGAGAAGCATTTGTTAGTAAAAAATATAATTCAATTAAAGAATTAAAAAATAAAATAATTGGTTCTAGCTCTAGAAGAAGAGAGCTTCAACTAAAACTGATAAACAAAGATATTGTGGTAAAAAATATTAGAGGAAACATAGACACAAGAATAAAAAAAATAGACGAAGGCATTTATGACGGAATAATTCTTGCTTTAGCAGGTATAAAAAATTTAAAATTAGAAAATAATGTAAAAGAAATATTATCTACCAACGACATGTTGCCAGCTGTTGGCCAAGGAATAATAGCAGTACAGTGTAGAGAGGAAGATGAAAAAATAAAAAATGTTTTAAAAAGTATTAATAGCGATGAAACCGAACAATGTGCAATATCAGAGAGGAGCATGTTAAAAACTATAGGTGGTGACTGTGATACTGCAGCTGGAGGACTAGCTACTTTAATTGGAAACGAGATACTTTTGAAGGCTCAACTTTTTTCTGACGGTGGAGAAGAGTCTTTTTTTTATGAATTTAAAGGTAAAAAAGAAGATGCTAATAAAATTGGAGAAATTGTTGGTAACGAACTTTTAAAAAAAGCAGGACCAAAATTTAAAAAAAAAATATGAATATTTTAATGACTCGACCATTAATTGACTCTGAAGATTTAATGGAAAAATTATTTTCTAGGGGACATAAGATTTTGCATATACCAACATTAAAAATATCTTCATTAAAAATGAGTCCCGTTAATCCCAATGATTATGATGCGTTTATATTTACAAGTTCAAACGCTGTGAGAAATTTAAAGCTATTAAATGAAAATAAAAAAATTATTTGTTTCTGTGTTGGATCAATTACAGAAAAAATAGCTAGACAATTTGGATTTCAAAACACTATTTCTGCAGGGGGTACAGTCAACGCATTAAAAAATTTAATTGAAAATTCTAAAAACTTAAGAGAGAAATCAAAAATAGCTTATTTTTGTGGAGACAATATTTCATATAATTTAGATGTCGAATTAAAAAAAGAAGGTTTTGATATAAAAAAAATTATTAATTATTCATCAGAAAAAATAACAAGCTTAAGCAATGAAAATAAAAAAATTATTGAGAAAAATGTACCAGATTTAATCTTTGTCTATTCTATGAGAAGTGCTCAAAGTTTTGTTGATATAATTAAAAAGAACTCCTTATATCCGTTAATGACAGGATCGACTGTAATGTGTATAAGTAAAAAAGTAGCAGATTTTTTTAAGAGTTCAGGGTGGAAAAAAATAGAAGTTTTTAATCCTGGTGAAGAACTATTAAGACTATAAGAAAAAAATTACAATGAATGTTTTAGAAAATTTTAAAGATCTATTTTTAGAAATTTGGCAAACAGGTATTGCTGGAGTAAATTTTACACAAATCGGATTAGCTATAGCAATATTTTTGTTTTTTTTATTGCTTCGAGGTTTAATCTCAAAATTCATTCTTCAAAGATTGAAAAGCTACGTTTCCAAAACTTCAAATAAATTTGACGATGCTTTAATTAAAGCTTCAGAAGGTCCAGTCAAATTTTTTCCAATTGTTCTTGGAATATTTATGGCTACTTCTTATATGGATTTTGAAGGAAAAATGTCAATTTTTATTGACAATATAAATCGCTCTTTGATCACGATTTTGATATTTTGGTTAATCCATCAAATTGTAGAGCCGATAACTTTTTTAATCAAAAGAGTAGAGGAACTGTTGTCCAAAGATTTGCTTAACTGGGTTATTAAAGCAAATAAAATTTTAATTATCTTTTTTGGTTTTGCAGCAACGTTAGACATATGGGGTATAAAAATTGCTCCAATAATTGCCGGATTAGGTTTATTTGGTGTTGCTGTTGCTTTAGGTGCTCAAGATTTATTTAAAAATTTAATTTCAGGTGTTTTAGTCTTGGTAGAAAAAAGATTCAAAATTGGAGACTGGATATATGTTGAAGGAATCACAGAGGGAATAGTTGAAAGAATAGGTTTTAGATCAACAGTTATAAGAAAATTTGATAAATCAATCGCAACTATACCTAACTCCTCCTTTGCTGAAAACGCTGTAGTTAATATCAGCGAGACAACGAATTGGAGAATAAGTTGGATAATAACCTTGCAGTATAGTTCTACAGTTGAACAACTAAAAAATATTAGAGATCAAATAGAGAAATTTATAACTACTAATAAAGATTTTAAAATCGGAGAAGATACCGAGCACGCTGTTCGAATAGACAAGTTTTCAGACAGTTCAATAGATATGTATATAAGATGTTTTACGGTAACAGATGAATGGGGAGAATGGCTCAAAGTAAAGGAAAGATTAGCTGTTAAAATTAAAGAAATTGTTGAAAGCAACGGAGCTTCATTTGCTTTTCCAAGTACATCAATATATGTGGAGAAGAAATAATGTTATCTCTTTTAGATTTATTTGATAAAATTGTTTATCTTTATATTTGGGTTTTGATTATTAATGCCGCAGTAAGTTGGCTTATAGCTTTTAATGTACTAAATACAAGTAATAGATTTGTATATTCAATGCTAGAGGTTTCATATAAACTGACGGCACCACCACTTAATATTATAAGAAAATTTCTTCCCAATCTAGGTCCAGTAGATATTTCCCCAGTAATTTTAATTTTGGCATTAATTTTTATTAGAAATTTAGTATTTGAAATGTTTGGGTTGTTATAAATATGATTATTGATGGTAAAAAAGAAGCAGAAATTTTAAGAGCAGAAATTAAAAAAGAAATTATATCACTTAAAGATAAAACTAATAGAGTTCCAGGGCTAACTGTGATCTTAGTTGGTGATTTTGCTCCAAGCCAAATATATGTCAGAAATAAAGAAAAAAATTCTAAAGAAGTTGGTATTAATTCTAACATCATTAAATATTCTAAAGATGTAGATGAAAAAGAAGTTTTAGAAAAAATAAAAGAATTAAATAATGATAAAGACGTATCAGGTATTTTGGTACAACTTCCCCTTCCAGCTCAAATTGATAAAGAGAAGATTATTAATTCTATTGATCCATCAAAAGATGTAGATGGATTTAACCCAATTAATGTTGGAAATCTTGCTTCAGGATACAAGGCTATAGTACCTTGTACTCCTTTAGGGTGTCTTTTGCTGATAAAAAAAATAGAAAAAAATCTAACTGGCAAACATGCAGTAATAGTTGGCAGATCTAATTTAAATGGAAAACCTATGGCTCAGCTTTTACTTAAAGAAAATTGTACCGTGACTATATTACATAGCAAAACTAAAGATTTAAAAACTGAGTGTCAAAAAGCGGATATTTTGGTAGCAGCTGTAGGAGTAGCGAAATTAATAAAAGCTGATTGGATTAAAAAAGATTCTATAGTTATTGATGTAGGGATAAATAAAATTGGGGACAAAATAGTTGGAGATGTAAATTTTGATGATGTCAAAGATAAAGTGAAAGCTATAACTCCTGTTCCAGGAGGGGTAGGGCCAATGACTATTGCATGTTTACTTAAAAATACTCTAGAATGTTTTAAAGGTCGTTAGCCCTATTATTATCTATTTTTAAATACTTACTGTTTCTTAATTTTATAATTACTGTTGCAATTGCAACGATCAAAATGGCTAAGGATATATAAATTAAATTCGTTGGATCATCGTTCTTATCCTGAAGTATTATATATCTAGCCAAGGCTGTTATTGCTATTACCAAAGGATATGAAATTCTTACAGACCTTGTTTCCCAGTATGACCTCACAAGACCTATAACTTCAATATAGATAAACATAAGCAAAAGATCTGCTAAATTTACAGACCTGTTAAAGTACATTTCTCTAATCTCTAAAAAGAAAGCTAATATTGTAGATACTAAAACAAAAAAGACAGCCACTAATTGAATATTTCGAATCGTTGAATTCATTTGTTAAAACAATACCAGGAATTTAAGCTTTATTTAACTGTTTTGAGTGAAATTTAATAAATTTTTCAACTTTTGTTTTATTAAATGTTTTGTTTTCTTCAAAAGAGACTTTTTTCATTGAATAAGCTTTATTTTTAGTCTTTCTAGAAAGTATTGTAACGTTTCCCTTATAGACTTTTATTTTAACTTCTCCCGTGACATATTTTCTTTTTTTATCAATTATTTTTTGTAAATTAATTCTTTTCTTCGAAAACCAATATCCATTATAAACTAGCTCCGCATAAATAGGCATTATTCTCTCTTTATCATGCATTGTTTTTTTATCAAGAGTTACTGACTCAATTGCCCTATGAGCAGCATACAATATTGTTCCTCCTGGTGTCTCATAAACACCTCTTGATTTTATTCCTATAAATCTATTCTCAACCAAATCAATTCTGCCAACTCCATTTTTTCCAGCAATAGAATTAAGTCTATCTAGGAGTTTTGCTGGTTTAAGTCTTTTATTATTTATTGAAACAGGATCGCCATTTTTAAATCCAATTTTTACTATTGTTTTTTTGTTTGGGGCTTTTTCAGGCGAAATAGTTCTTTGGAATATATATTCTGGAGCTGCGTTCTTCGGATTTTCTAAATTTTTCCCCTCTGTAGATGTATGAAAAATGTTATCATCAACAGAAAATGGCGGCGCTCCCTTTTTATCCTTTGGAATAGGTATTTTATTTTTTTTTGCATATTTTATCAAGTCGGTTCTTGATTGAAGTTTCCACTTTCTCCAAGGAGCAATAACTTTAATTTTTTTTCCAAAAAATGCATATGCTAACTCAAATCTTACTTGATCATTTCCTTTACCTGTCGCTCCATGTGCAACAGCGAAAGCTCTAAATTTTTTTGCAATTTCTATTTGTCTTTTGCCTATAAGCGGTCTTGCTATTGAAGTACCTAACAAATAGTTTCCTTCATAAACAGCATGAGCTCTTATCATTGGAAAAATATAATCTTTTACAAATATATTATTTAAATCTTCAATAATTATCTTTTTGACGCCAAGACTTTTTGCATTCTTAATAATTTTTTTTTTATTAATTATCTGACCAATATTAGCGGTATAAGCTATTATTTCAGCTTTATAGTTTTCTTGAAGCCATCTTAAAATGATTGAGGTATCTAACCCACCTGAATAAGCTAAAACAATTTTTTTCATTTAGCTGCAAGTTTTTTTGGCAGTGTTATAAGCCTTTGTAAATCCCATCATAGAATAATGATCTACTGTCTGAGCTCCCTTGGTAGTGTTGGCAGTAACTATAAGATTTGTTGCTCTCTTCATTAACTTAATAAAATTCTTTTCTTCATTTTCATCTAAAAGCCATGCAAATTTATCTTGTGAAAAAAAAGAAAAACTTTTTTTTCCTGACTTTGCAGTAACCGTAGAAGATTTATATGGATAACCACTTGTTATACTGACTTCGTCAGAAATGTTTTCTTTGGGTCTAAATGTAACAAAAAGTCTAGAGTCTTCTCTGTTGATACTTTTAGGTACTCTTTTTGTTGGTAAGGTTTGAGCAAAACAAATTTTACCTTCGCTAGTCTCAGCGCTAAAACTTTGCCAGTTTTTGTATTTGCCCGTCGATCTAGGTGTATCTGCAATGGCTTCAGATAAAGATAATATAAATATTGTACTTAAAAAATAAAATTTAAATTTCATAATTTTTAATTTTTATACTAAAAAAAAAGTATTTCAATGGTTGCCAAACATTTTATGGTGCTGGATTAGGATTATTGTTATGTATTGAATTAATTTTTTCTATAATTTCCTCAGTTAGTTCAATTTTGATACTATCTATATTCTCTCTCAATTGATCCATAGTAGTAGCACCTATGATATTGCTTGTAACAAATGGTCTAGAATTTACAAATGCTTGAGCCAATTGAACCATCGTCATATTATATTCTTTAGAAAGTTTGTAGTATTCATCATATGCTTTCATCGCTAAAGGATTAATCATTCTTTCCCAACCCTTAAATAAAGTCATTCTTGCATCTTTTGGCATTTGACCATTTCTATATTTTCCTGACAATGCGCCTGAAGCTAAAGGATAATAAACTAATAAACCACATTTTTCTCTTATAGAAATTTCTGACATACCTATTTCATATGTTCTATTGACCAAGCTATACGGATTTTGAACTGACATCATTCTTGGTAGATTTTTATTTTTTGATATTTCTAAATATTTTGAAAGACCATACGGAGTTTCATTTGACATACCAATATATCTAATTTTTCCACTTTTGATAAATTTTTCTAACGCTTGTAAAACATTTTCAAAATTATTCCATTCACCTTCATTATCATTAACTTTATATTCTCTTCTACCAAAACAATTTGTAGATCTCTCGGGCCAATGTAGTTGATATAGATCTATGTAATCTGTTTTTAATCTTTTAAGACTGTCATCTATAGCTTTACCAATTTTTTTTTCAGAAAAGTTGTTTCCTCCTCCTCTTATCCAATCTAAACCTGGACCCGCAACTTTTGAAGCTAAAATTATTTTTTCCCTGTTTTTTCTTTTTTCAAACCAATTACCGATCATTATTTCCGTTTTACCATAGGAGTCTTTTGTAGGGGGAACAGAATAAAGTTCGGCAGTATCAAAAAAATTTATTCCTTGTTTAGTAGCATAGTCCATCTGTTCAAAGGCCTCCTTTTCAGTGTTCTGAGTTCCCCATGTCATTGTACCAAGACAAATAAGGCTGACATCTAGATCGGTATTTCCTAATTTTTTGAACTTCATAAAATTGCAATGTTTTTTTAAAGCAAAAATTACCTATTGAAAAGTTAATAAAATTTCTTATATTAGTACTATGGTTTTTAATAAACAAAAAACAGCTACAAGATCTTCAGCATCAGAAGCAATCATCGATCAAGGATTAAGAGCTTATATGCTAAAAGTTTATAACTACATGGCATCAGCTTTGGTGCTCACAGGTTTCGTTGCGCTTTTGACAGCTAAGTTTGCCGTGCAGTCTTTTGAGCCATTAATGTTTTCTGATTTAGGTAAAACTCTTTACCAATCAGCACTAGCATGGATTGTAATGTTAGCTCCCTTAGGAGTAGTTGTTTATATGAGTTTTGGAATAGCAAAAATGAGCGCTAGTAAAGCTCAGACTGTTTTTTGGATTTTTGCAGCTTTAATGGGTTTATCACTCTCATCAATCTTTATAGTTTATACAGAAGCAAGTATTACAAGAGTCTTCTTTATTACCGCAGGAACTTTTGGAGCCATGAGTATTTATGGCTATACAACAAAAAGAGATCTAACTAAGTTAGGCTCTTTCTTGATGATGGGTCTTATAGGAATTATAATTGCTTCTGTAGTAAATATTTTTATGAAATCAGAAATGATGTATTTTGTAATTTCTATTTTAGGTGTTTTAATTTTTGTTGGGCTTACTGCTTACGATACACAAAAAATTAAAAATATGTACATGGCTAGTGATAGCGGTGAATTGATGGGTAAAAAAGCTGTTATGGGAGCTTTAACTTTATACTTAGATTTCATTAATCTATTTATCATGCTTCTAAGACTTTTTGGTCAAAGAAGATAATTATTTTACTAATCTTAAATTATTCCAGCTAGTTTTATTAATTAATTGATTAAGGTTTTCAGATTTTTTGAGAATATTGCCATTTTTATCTTTAATCAGGAATTTTTCATTAAAATAACTTGGTTTTAAATTTTTTAATATTCTTAAAACAGGTTTATCGGATGTCCTTTGATATACATCGAATGAAATTTCTTTAGACCCAGAAGAAAAAGAATAATCCTTCCAAGTGCCGTTTGAAACCATTTTTGCATATAAATTTAAAATACATTGAAGTTCTTTCTTAATAAAAAATTTTTCTTTTTCTCTCTTTAAATCATTATTTATTATTAATTTTATATTTCTCATATTTTATGTTTATTAATAAGAGGCAATTGGGCAGCAGTAAAAATAAAAGTTAAAGGTAAAATTCCCCAAACTTTAAAATTTACCCACACAGCCTCAGTTTGTGTTCTCCACATAAATTCATTAACAAAAGCTAGAAAGATGAAAAAAAATGCCCATCTGCTGTTTAATTTATCCCAACCTATTTCATCTAGCTGAAAAGCATTTTTAAAAAAAAATCTTAAAAAATTAATTTTAAAAAATATTTTTCCTAGTAATAATGCAGCTGCAAAAATAATATTAATTATTGTTGGTTTTATATAAATAAATATTGGATTATTAAAATATAAAGTTAAACCACCGAAAAATGACACTAATACAGCACCTACTAAAGGGAGATATGGAATTTTTTTTTCTACAAAATAAACTATTATTACTGAAATTAAAGTCGCCACAATCAGCGGAGGTATAGCAATTTTTAGATTATTTTCACTTTGGTAATATACTGTAAAAAAAATCAATAAAGGGCCAAAGTCTGTGATAAATTTTAATAGTGACTTATTCACATTTGATTCTTAACATAAATTTTTTTTTAAATAAATTTATATATTGATTTTTTTGTAAAAATTATTATCTTTGAATCAATGGCTATAAACAAAGCAAAGTTTTCAATAGGCGAAACAGTAAAACACAGGCACTTTAATTTTAGAGGTGTAATTTATGATGTTGATTTTGAGTTTAACAACTCTGAAGAATGGTATCAATCAATTCCTAAGGAGGTTCGTCCTAGAAAAGATCAACCGTTTTATCATCTTTTAGCAGAAAGCAATGAGGTTACGTATGAGGCCTATGTATCCGAACAGAATTTATTAATTGATAGCTCATCTGAACCCGTCAAACATCCTTTAATTAACGAAATATTCTCTGGAAAAAAAGGTGCGAGTTATTTTAAGCCTTCTAATTGAGCAAAAAATCAATTCGCCACAAATTTAACAACATTAAATCTAATCTCTGACAAACAACTAAGCTAATTTTATAACGTTAGAGCCTAGTTGGGAATTACTCATACTTCTTTAACTCCCTTAAAATTCTCAATTAGGCCAAAAATTCATCTTTCCATAAAATTGATATTACTATAATTACTATATAAATTATGATTAAGTTTTTACTCCCAAGTAATATTTATTTAATATTAGAAAAATTAATAAAATTTATTAATTCTATTTTTTTTCTAATATTAACTGTTGGTTTAGTTTTTGCGTTGGTTATATCGCCACCAGATTATTTACAAGGAGAAGCTGTGAGAATAATGTATGTACATGTCCCCTCAGCTTGGATTGGCCTAGCATGTTTTTCTTGTATAGCACTTTTGTCAGTTTTAAATTTTATTTTTAAAATTAAAAATTTTTATCTTATAAATAAAAGTATCGCTCCTATAGGTTTACTTTTCACAGGACTGGCGATTATAACAGGTTCTTTGTGGGGACAACCGACGTGGGGAACTTGGTGGGCATGGGACGCCAGATTAACATCTATGATTATATTAATGCTATTTTATATTTGTTACATTTTAAGTTTTAAACTGATTAAAAAAGAGGAAAAAGTTTTAAAGATTTCATCTTTTTTAGCTATTGCTGGGGTGATTAATTTAATAATCATTAAATATTCAGTCGATTGGTGGCCTACTTTACACCAACCAGCGAGTATAAAAATTGCTGGATCTAGTAGTATAGATTCATCAATGATGGTGCCATTAATATTGATGTTGGCAGTTTTACTACTTTACGGTGCGTTAATTTTTCTAATGAAATACAAAACAGAAATCATTAGAATGAAGAAAAAAAACATTAAACGATTATGATTACTAATTTTATATCTATGAATGGCTACGGTCTATTTGTTTGGCTATCATTTGGTATTGTATTTCTTTCATGTTCAGTACTTTATTTAAAAACAAGAAAAACTTTAAGAAAATATGAAAAAGAGTTTTTAGCTGAATTTAAAGAGTTAACAATCAAGGAAAAAAAATCTGTTCTGGAAAAATCTAAAATTACTAATCAAATTTTAGCAACAACTTCTAGAATAGACTAAAGCATTTCCAAATGCTAACAAGAAAAGTAAAAGGTAGAATTTCGTTCATAATTTTATTAATTTTTCTTCTAGTAGTTTCAATTTTTTTTATAATTAATTCTTTAAAAGATAATATGCTTTACTTTTTTACACCTACCGATGTAAAGCAAAAAGAAGATATAGAATTTGGAAAGCCCATTAGAATTGGAGGTATGGTAAAGAAAAACTCTATAGAAACTAATTCAAATGAAATAAAGTTCGTAATAACAGATTTTAAAAATGAAATAATAGTTACATACTCCGGAGCAGTGCCTAATTTGTTTTTAGAGGAAAAAGGAGTCGTAGCAGAGGGAAGCCTTAAAGATAAAAAATTCTTTATCGCAAAAAGAATTTTGGCCAAACACGATGAAAATTATATGCCTCCAGAAATAAAAAAAGTTCTTGATAATAATGCTAAGTAATATTGGTATAATATTAATAATATTAACTTTAAGTTTAAGCGTTTTTATAATTTATCATTCTTTTAAAAGTATAAACAAAAATAAAAAAACAATTGATAGGAAAATTTATTATTTATCTTTATATCAAGTCACTTTTTGTATATTAAGTTTTTTTGTTCTTCTGTTAGGATTTATTTTTTCTGACTTTTCTTTAATTAATGTTTTCGAAAATTCTCATACTAATAAGCCTCTTTTTTATAAAATAGCTGGAACTTGGGGAAGTCACGAGGGAAGCTTATTACTCTGGATAAATATACTTGTTATTTTTTCTTATCTATTTTTAATTTATAATAAGAACAAAGATATTTCTTTTAGATTTTACACACTCATATTTCAGAATTTTTTAATTACAGGTTTTTTAATTTTTTTATTAATTAATTCAAATCCCTTTAGTATTATTTTTCCAATTCCCAAAGAAGGTTTAGGACTAAATCCAATTTTGCAAGATCCAGCCCTAGCTATCCATCCTCCTTTGTTGTACGTAGGATTTGTTGGCTCTTCAATTTATTTTTCAGCTGCTATGGCATCTTTGGTCAGTGGTTATAAAGGAAAACTTTTTGCAACATCTATTAAACCTTGGGTTTTAATTTCTTGGAGCTTTCAAACACTAGGTATAATTGTTGGATCTATATGGGCTTACTATGAACTTGGCTGGGGTGGATTTTGGTTCTGGGATCCAGTTGAAAATGCTTCTCTAATGCCGTGGTTTGTCATAACAGCTTTGATGCACTCTGTTATTGTTTTAGAAAAAAGAAATTCAATTTATTCCTGGGTTATAATACTTTGTTTAATGACTTTTACATTAAGTGTTACTGGAACTTTTTTAGTAAGATCAGGAGTTTTAAATTCAGTTCACACTTTTGCAAATGACCCATCTAGAGGTATTTATATTTTAATATTTTTGTCAATCATGATATTTTCAGCATTAGTTATTTTTTTTAAAAATTACAAAAAAGAAAACTATAATTTTCAAACACAGAGCAAAGAAACTTATATTCTAGTTAATAATTGGTTTATGTTTTTTTTTCTTACCTCAGTTTTAATTGGAACTTTATACCCATTATTCTTAGAGGTTTTAACTGATGTTAAAATTTCAGTAGGACCACCATTTTACAATACTTTAATTATTCCCGTGACGGTTATTTTTTTATTATTGATGGCTATTGGCCCAAATACTAGCTGGATAAAAGGTAGTTACAAAAATGTTTTATTTGCTTTGTCTGCAGTTGTGCTATCCATAATATTAAACTTTTTAATTTTTTATATTTTTGGAAAGTATAGCCTATTATCAAACTTAATAATTATTTCTTCTTTATTTTTAATTATTCATTCACTTTATGATTATATAAAAATTTTTCAAAAAGGAATTATGAACGATCTATCAAGAGTTACTTCTCATTTAGGATTTGGTTTATTAGTATTCTTTATTGGCATTAACCACAATTATTCAATAGAGGAGGACTTCAATTTAAAAGTTGGAGAAGTAAAAAATTTTCAAAATTACTCTATAAATTTTAGCTCTCTAGAAAAAAAAGATAGAAAAAATTATACAGCTATTGTAGGCAATTTTTATATACTAGATAAAAAAAAAAGTCTTAAAGAAAAATTAAAACCAGAAATAAGAATTTATTCCAATCCTGAGACTTTAACTTACGAGGCGTCAATTAGAACAAAAATTTATTCTGACAAATATATCACTATGAGCAATATTTCTAGATCAGATTATTATAATATAAAATTTCAAGAAAAACCTTTTATGATTTGGATATGGTTTTCAGCAATTATGATTTCAATAGGAGGATTTATTAGAATGTTTAAGAAAGAGATTTCAGCATGAAAATAAATTTTACAAGAGCTATGCTTTTTTCAATAGCTATATTTATTCTAGCTATTTTTCTTTTTAGTTTAAACAAAATAAATATATACGACACTCAGAATTTGATTGGCCAAAATATCAAAAATTTTGAAATAAAATCATTTAATGATGAAAAAATTATAAGTGAAAAAAACTTAAAAGAAAGCGAATATACCCTAATTAATTTTTGGGCATCTTGGTGTGCCCCTTGTCGTGCTGAACATAAATATTTAATAAAATTAAAAAATAACACTAAAAATTTAAAAATGTTAGGTGTAAATTTTAAAGATAAAAACAAAGATGCAAAAAAATTTATGGCTGAATTTGGAAATCCATATCATATTTTAGGTGAAGATATAGATGGAAGATCTTCAATAAATTTTGGTATCTATGGTATTCCAGAAAGTATTTTAGTAGACCAAAAATTAACAATTCTAAGAAAGTTTATAGGGCCATTAAATTTTGAAGATTATAATGAAATATTAAATTTAATAAAATAAAATGAAGAAAATAGTTTTAATAATTTTTTTTAGCTTTTTAGTAAATATATTTAATTTTTTATTTGCAGAAAATACGAAACTTCAATTAGAAATTTATAAAAATTTACGTTGTTTGGTGTGTCAAGGTCAATCAATAGCGGACTCGAATTCTGATTTTGCGCAGACTCTCAAACTAGTTGTTAACGACAAGATTGATCAAGGAAAAACCGAGGAAGAAATTTATGATTTTTTAAGAAGCAAATATGGAGAGTGGATTGTATACAAACCTGAGCTTAATAAACACAATATTTTGCTTTGGTTCTTACCTTATTTTATTTTGATTTTTGGGGGTATAATTATTTTTATTTTAGTTAAAAAAAGAAAGAATCAAAGGCTTAATTGAATGTATACTTTTTATGATTTAGGTAGTATTTTTAATAAAATGTTTATTAGATTTTTATATATATTTATATTTTTGTTAATTGCTTCTTCAAATTCCAACGCAGATGAGGGCAAGACTAACATCTCCTTATACACTGGTCAATTTGATATCACAGATGACGAGGGAGATGATGGAACAACTTTATTTGGAATAGAACATAGAAACACTGACTTGTTTAGAAATACTTTTTTAGGCAAACTCTCACCTGTAACTGGCGCATTTCACACCGGCAAAGGTTCAACCTATCTTTACACTGGGATAGAGGCCCAATACAATTTAGGTCCGCTAAACATTACTCCTAGTTTCGCCCCCGGTTATTACGAAAAAGGCGATGGAAAAGATTTAGGAGATGTTCTTGAATTTAAAAGTGAATTAAAAATTGGCCTTAACATTTCTGAAAGCTCTCAAATTGGCTACAGTTATAGTCACATGTCTAATAACGATTGGGGCACAGCTAATCCTGGTTCTGACAATCAATCAATAACTTTTTCAAAAAAGTTTTAAAAAACTTAGATAATGTCCATAGACCACTGCTACAATTTTGATGATTTTAGAAAATTAGCAAAAAAGAAACTACCTTCTCCAATCTTTCATTATATTGATGGTGGATCAGATGATGAGACAACTCTTAGAAGAAATACTGAATCCTTCAACGATTGTGATTTGATCCCAAATGTTTTAGCGGGAGTTGGTAATATAGATTTATCAACTACTGTATTTGGAAAAAAAATCAATTTTCCATTATTTTTGGGAGCTACTTCTATGAACCGACTTTATCATCATGAAGGTGAACGAGCTACTGCAAAAGCTGCT
>MDTB01040023.1_pt1 | contig 16248 bp, 4 predicted proteins | sample 811161 | NCBI WGS metagenome assembly MDTB01 (sample SAMN05326650, study PRJNA326480) | marine metagenome | isolation source: seawater | place: Mediterranean Sea | collected 2009 | reverse complement strand
TGGCTCCCGCGAATTTGTAGATTCAAATACGTCGAACGAAATATAAGGATTTCTGGTTTTCACGCTCTTGTTAGACGACATTACGACGCCCCTTCTATTTCAAACTTAAATTCAGTAGAAATGTATTGTACAGCTGCTTGGGAAGCAACGGCTTCTGCAATTTCTCGTCTAGAATTTTGTTTTTGTATGTTAGTCATATTGGCAATTGACTCTGGGTCTCCATCTTCTGGCTGGTCATCAAAAGCTCTTCTGAAGTAATTAGTTGTATCAAAAAGCTCGTTTTCTCCAAATTTAGTGCAGATAAATATATCGTCAAAGCGACCTGGGATTGTAACTAGCTTTTCTATCATTCCCTCGTAGGCAAACTTCGAAGAATATGCCAAGGCGCTGAGTGTCAATACTTCGTCGCTAAGAACACTCGGCCCTGCACTTAGTAACTCCTTTAGATTTATTAAATTATTGATTTCTATGCCGTTAGGAGTTTCTAAAAAAACCGTGTCGACCTGTTCGGCTGGAAGTCCATAAACCGAGCATGCTTCCTTCAGTAACTGTATTATTTTTTTAGATCTATGTTTGTGGTTTAGGTTAGACAAAGAGTAGGCATTAAGTTCGAAACCTGTAACAATTTCAATAAACTTTTTATAAAAATAATCCTCGATTATCGACTCTGGTGCTGCTAAGTCCAGCGTTACATTAGAAATATTTTCTACGTTAATGTCATTCCTATTTCCAGAAATTTTTCGACCGTTAGGCATGACAAACTTTACGTGATCAACCAAGCTACTTATCGCGATTTGCTGGGGTTGTTCCAAAAGTTCATTAGCCGCGTCTATTTCTCTCAACTTGTTGAGAAGAGACTCTTCATCAACTTCAATCCGGATCAGCTTTGTATGCGTCTCGTGTTTTCGAGAGAGCTCCTTGTAGAAAAAAAGAGGTGTGGTCTGTAAAGATAAATTTGCCAGGATCATGTCTGGTAAACCAGTGATCAGACCTCCGTAGCCGGAACTAGACACTAGATCCGCAAACTTTCCTTGCGCTAATCCTAAAACGTGAATAGTATAGTCTTTGTTTCCGCGATGAGCATACTGGTTATTGCGGAGTTGATTTCCTCGGTGAACAACATAGTTCTTAACCTGCCTGATTAAACAAGGCTCGACGCCCGAGTAGTCATTAGCTATAAATTTTTCTATCTTTGATATTCTATTCTGTAGCTCTTGCGGCTTATAAACAGAGGCATCCTTGATGTAGTTTAGATAGTTTTCATTTCTAACAGCCGAAGCAATTGGACCCATATCAGTTTCTGAGTTTGGGTTTACTAGGTTTCCTAATGTTTTAAAAGCAAAAACCTTATTTTGTACATCCTGAACCTCTTCTTGAATTAGATCGAAGACGTGAATAGGGTAGTTATCTGAAAAGGACATCTCTTTGTAGAGGTTGTAAAGTTTTTCTGTGGTCATAAATTGATTTATAGGATATTTTCTAGCTTTCAGAGCGATCCCACCGGTGATTCTTGTCTCAAACCCCGGGGACCTTCCGGGCAATGCGTTGTCCGGATATGCTGGTCTATTTTCGTGATAAATTTCCGTACCGTCAGGGTTTAAAGGGCGAAGCGGAGTATCAGATTCATAAATAGTGCCTGCTAATTTTCGAGCTTGAGTATCAAAGTTTTCTATCATCGACCGGTCGGAAAAGTTCGATACTATCAAGTCCAGAAGAAACTTCTGAGCCTCTAAATTGTCCACGTTGACTGCAAACTGAATCTTCAGTTCGTTAAAACAGAAATATGCAAAATCTAAAACTCCCTGAGGTGGAGCTCGTCGAGCAACCGGAGAGTCATTGTCTGCAAAGACGCCATTGTGCTGGTTATCATTAAATCTGGCAAATTCTTCTGTGATCGATCCCATAGAGTTAGTTCCTCCGCCTCCGACGCCGGCAAGAGACGCGGCTCGTTGAAATTGCGACGTCTTTAGAAGACCTGCCTGACCAATTTCTTGGCCTCCGGCAAGAGTTTTTCCCCGAATTATAGCATGAAAACCATACGCGGGATCAAACAGTTGTTTGATGTTTTCCAACCGACTTCCAGCAGTGCTCGCCCGCTGTCTTCTGTCTTCTTGAATGCCGGATCGACGATAAAGGTTTCTCGAGAATAATTGCCTATCGTGATTTGATTCATCGTGGTGGTCGCCCTTCGTTCCGGAGACGGAGCCGATCTGTAAAAGCCCCTTGGTTAGCTGGATAAACATAGCACAGAGATGATTGATTAAATCGTTGGTAGAAAGATTTGTTGCCCTGAATGTGCCCGAGTTTGGGTCGAAAACATTGCCGTGATCCGCGTTCTCGGTGGAAACAGAAAATATGGAATCTTCCAGCTCGAGATAGAAATTCGCGATCATGTCGATAAAACTAGACTCATCGTTAAAAATAAGATCAAATGCACTCCCAAGAGTGAAGCTGCTAATCTCAAAGGACTCCTGTAAAAAAGTAGAGTTTCTGCCGGTCGGTGTGACTGCGCGAGGAATGGCGTTCTTTGCACCCATGTATTTAATAAAGTTCCGCTTGGGAGTACCATTTTGATAAAAATTGGCTCCCGCGAATTTGTAGAATAGTTTTGATTCAAAGTGTTGTAATTGCTCAACATTAGAGCTTCCAGGCGGCGGTGGCGGAAACATAGCGTTAATCAACATTAGCGGGCCGTTGAAAGCTGGACTCCTCAAGTGAAGATATTGCCTCGAGGCAAAACAATTGTTTATTATGTGGTTCTTAAGGTTCGCAATGCGGTCAACATCAAATTCCCGAAGGCCATTTAACATGGAAGAGTTCATAGCGTCGCAGAAATCAGTTCCAGAAACTAGTCCTCTTCGAAGGTAGTAAGACTTGCTCACAGATTCATAACCCTCATTCGCGCACTTGTCTAATAGCTTAATTGCTATTTTTGATCTTACCAGCGATGTTATCTGGTTAACGCTAAGAGTCGTGGTTTTATACATACCCGGGTTGAGAAGAATCGATGTTGCACCGATTTGATTTCGTCCAGTCGTCGAAGCTCCCTGCTCCGCAAAAGCGGCAGTCTTTTCTGCAATTTTAGAAAAAACACCGATTGAACTAAAAAAATCTTCGTTTTTATCTGTTGAAAAGTATTTTTGACAATATTCTTTATTTTTATCAACATCTTCTAGAAGGCCGGAAAGATGATCTTCTGCAATGCCGAGATTGTTTTCTAGAGGTGATGCTCTAAAGCCTAATACAGTTTTTGTTAAAGGCATGGAATTTCCGTATGGGCCAGCAGATTCAGCATCTTGTGAATAAGGAACCAGGCCATCGCTTAAGCCTCTTTCAGAGGTCTCTAAAAGAAAACAAGACTTTGGCTGTCCATCCAGGGAATCAATGACGACACCCTGGTCATTACTGGCAACTAGCAGATACTTGTTTATATTAGAAACTTCGCTTGTGAAGCCTGCTATTGCTCTGATATCACCAAAATCTTCAGAGAATTTTTGGTGTACGATGTTACGAAGGGGATCAGGGCTAGTAACGCTGAATCGCGTTCCTAAGGTAGTATTTTCCAGCCTGGCTATTCCGACTGATTTTCGCAAAGACTGAATTATGAGCATGCACGCATAAGCTACCTGCCCTAGTGATGATGCATTGTCAGCATCGTGAAGAGGCCCTGCTATATCTAAACTTTCGGTCGTGTTAGGGTTTGGACCATTGATAATGTGAAAATTATTAATTCCCTCGTTGACTTGTTTTAGACAGAAAGATCGGCCACTATCGCCGTATCCATAAAGCCCATTAATATTTTTTAACATAGTCGTACTACCGGCAACACTGACGTCTGCAGCGCTGAAGTGACTAAATCTATTGTCCGGAACTTCTTTGCTTCTTTTCCACCTAGAAGGAAACCCGTTTTCTGAATAAAATTTTAAATACCTAAGCAGCTCAACAATTCTCTGTGTTCTAGACATTTCTAAAATATTTTCAATGTTGTATTCTGTTAAGAAGTTAAATTTTTTAGTAACCGAATTGTTTGCGGTGTTTTCTAGAACAAAATCGTTATAGATTGAATTGAAATCAGTGTTGTATTGAAGTATTGCTTGAGCTTTGTTTTTTGCGGTCTGTATTTCGTCTGATATATTTTGATCTATTTCTGCAACCAGTTCAGGAAATGAACTTTCAAAAGTCCGTCTGAGCTTTTGGTGAATTTTTTGATTTATTTCAGCCTCAAAGATTCTAGAATCTAGCAGCTCTTCAAGAGCTGTAAAATCGGATCCCTTGATTTTTAAAGTTAGAATTTTGGTCAGATCAAAACTGGAATCGTTCGAATACGGAGCATCAATCAATCTGGCTCTGGAAGCATTATCTATTTGAGACTTAGTTGCTGCGCTTAAAGAAGATGGCTTTCTAAAAACGGTCAGCCAGTCTACATTTTGTAAATTTCCTATAGCTGTAGGATTAGTAACAAAACTGTAAGGCGACTGAACAGTTGTATCGACTGCTTGCTGATTCCCGTTTTGAGCAAAATTATTTCCTGTTGGAGTCTGATTCATTTATAAATCCTTGCTATTCGGTTATACGAATTCCGTCTCTTCATCCCTGAGGAGATCGATAGGTACTGATACATGGCGATATCTATTCACTGTAGAGAGTTGGGAAGATCTAAATAATTCAGAATTGTCAAATCCCATAGCAACGACAAAATAGGATATACTCCCGACCTCTTTTGCTAAAACAGAGTCTAGAAAACTGTAACTAGTGTGGCTTGAAACATAATCTAACTTACCTAGTGTGAGGGTAATCCCGCCATAATCGGCGCAGATAACAAAATAATCTAAATCCTCCCTAGGGTTTTGAGTCCAGGATATTAGCCTTGCTCCATCTCCCAGTCGCTTGTATTCTTCGGAACGAGCTAGTGGATACGTAATATTTTCAATTACTGGTGGTTGTATAAATGTAGGCTCATAGTCTATGACAAAGTTAATACCTGTTCTGCCCACTATGACGTGTTCGCCTAAATCCTGAGCTGCGCCAATTCCAATAGCGCCCAGAGTAGTCGTCATGTGGTTGGCAAAATTTTTAATAGCAGCATTAGAACCAAAGATTGCAGGGTTTGAAGCTAAAGCTTCAGGTAAAACGACACTGACGTTAAAAATGTAGGTATACTTACCAGATGTCGGTAATTCATGATTTAGTCTACCTACACGTGACAATCCGACACGACTAATTTGACCGGTTGAGTGATTATATCTATCTACTATAAAAGCGACTACAGATCTGGCAAAGGCAATTGCTGGAGGCGGTGATGACACATTTCCAGACTGGCCTGGCGAGCTCGAATTAAAAATTTCAGAAAACCCCATATCCAATTGAGACGTCTCTACTAAAGATCTAATTTTATCATCCATGCTGTCAGAACCTCGTGCGCTCATTGAAAAATGAGTATCTGGTTCTGTCTCTAGAGATACAACAGGGCTAAGCATCCTGCTGGCTCTTTTATTATGCAGCAGTTCAACAAAGCATTCGGCAGAAGAATTGAAAAAAGACCCTGAATCAGTGGATGCAGAAATTGTATATCGATATTTTGAAGCATATTGAACACTGCTATCGAAGATTGAATATTCAGAATTAACACCCAGATCTTCAACGGACCTGGAATCTATTACAATTTTATCCCTATTGCCAGAACTAACGTCTTCTCGAAAAACCATGACTTTGGTCAGTCTACTGAAATCTGCAAAGACCCTGATGGTAACGTGCGGTACGTCTAAACTTTCGGTTGGATGCGGCGACTGATATGCTAAAATTTTACATGTGTCCGAATAATCGCTTTCCCTTGCTTGACCTATTAAATTTTGTGGACGAAAAATTAAAGATTTACTAGCTGTTACGGTTGGCGTACCAGTAAAATTGCTAACCTTTATGGCTTTATAGATAATTCTACTTGGAGAAACGCAAGGAGTTGAATCAATAATTTCTTCAGGCGAGCCAGGTTGAATCCCATTTTCTCCCGGACCTGGAGTTTCAAATATGCCAACTAGGTTAGTTTGCTGATCGGCTGGTGTGGAAGTCAGTTTGGCTAAAGGGTTTATTATCTTACTATATATTTCTATGCCTGAACTAGCTTCGTTATCGAGCGATTCAGCAAAGCCAAAAGCTTTACCATGATTTACTTTTATTACCCTAGAAGAGTCTTTTCTGGCGCTGACAGAAAACTCCGGAGGGATGATCGATATTGGAAAAAAGGAGTTGTTAGAAAACGAGTTCGTCTCTACCATGGAATAAGGGGTGCTGCGACCTTGTTCGTCTATAAACGAAAATCTCATCATGAAAAAGTTGCCGTTATCCCAAAGGTTAGAGGGCAGACTGAAAGTTTTGCAAAACGGCCGAAGAACAGTCTTAAATTTAATCATCCTAAAAGGATATTCTGGTTCAGAATAATTACTGTTTTGCATCCTTGCGGGCGCCACTATTGATTGGGAAAATGCCAGAAGTTCAGTGCCACTAAAAAAGCTAGCTTTTTTTCTTTTGTTAAATTCGCTAGACAGAGCCTCTATATAGGACTGTCCATTAGTGACTATGAGGCCAACGTCGTCGATTGATTTACCTTTTTTATTGTGTTTTTTTCGAAAATTTCTATCTATAACTTCTTTATCGCTGCTGTTTTTCCTAGTAAAAACCTGCTCGGCGTAGTTTGATGCAAGACTATATGGACTTATCAAGTCTGACAGGGATTCGCATAAACGATAATCCGGATTAGAGTCACCTATAAAGTCTCTGGCGTAAGATTTGTAGGACGTCTGATTATTTTGCAGTAGTATTTTCTTAGAAGAAGTGTGATCTCCTACAGGGTTTAAATTAGAAGAAAAATCTCCGCATTCTAAAAGCTGCGTTGGAGATCTATAAATAGTTGTGCTAGAATATTTCAGAGGGATAATTTCCACCTCTGGAGTTCCCTCTCCTGATATGCCTGTTACTACTCTCTGAGTCAAGAACTCTTTACTGATGTCAAAAGTCAGTTTGTAATATCTGTTGTCTTGTAAATTTTGAGAGTCAGCATCTGCGGTGGTCCTATAGAGTTCGATGCACAATGTTTTTAGATTATTTGATATAACAACCCTGGGATCTAATTTACCGGAAAAACAAAACACAGTTTCTCTGTCATCCCCTGAAACTTGCCTGTTGGTTGTTCCGACAAGGCCAAACAGATAATCCTCGACATTCAAGTATTTTCCTGTATAATTCTGCCATTTAGCTATAACGCTCTCTGGAGAAACGTTGATAGAATTTTCTAAATCGTATCCTGCAGACATTATTCAAACACCATCGTAAACATATTCACAAAAGTATCACTACCGCCATTATCACGTTTCATTTTTCCTATAAAATAAACGTGCTTGTCTTTATCATTTTGATCTTGGCCTGGAAATGATCCAAAATCAATTATTGCCAATTTTTGAATCTGGCTCGAGCCTACTTCAAAAACTTGCGCTAGCATATTGTTATCAATTGTCGTATTTCTAAAGTTAATTTCCTCGTACGGCTTGTCTGCTAAGTAAGAGTTTAGATCGTCTATCGTCAAAATTCTTTCTTGGTCTAATCTAGCGTAATTTCCCAGCGGAGTGCCGGGTGAATCATTGTTGTTGCCAGCATTCACCGGTGGTAAATACAAAAAATTAGGCAAGTGAGAAGTCTTTTGGTCCTGAAATAGGCTAGGTTCTTGATCAACATCGATGTGATAACCTTTATTGTAAGTGGTATCGTTAGGATGAAGTCCAGCATGCCTAGATATACCAAAAGAACCAGTTAGAGATCTATCTGATTCAAAATTTCTAGCTGGACGAAAGTGATCGACATTTGAAATTAGTCTGCAATCAGAAAAATTAGTTGTAATTCCCTCTAGAACTCGACCAATATTTTCCGGAAGATCGCCGGAGCTGTAGATCTCGCCGTAGTCTAAAACAGAGCCGGACCTGAATGTTCCGGACGCGACGGTCTTGCCGTCAATAACGAAGTCGTTTATCTTGAAAGGCCGAGTCACGCTGTCTGTGCCAAACTCTAGCTCTGGAACTATCACGTCTTGATGTCTGTTCGATGCCTCGAAGAATATTCTGTTAGATGCGTCATCTGCAACGCCTAAAGAACCGCTAGCCTCGTAAAAAGTTGCATAGTCTGTGAAAGAATAGTAGCGAACGTTAAACTGGGCCGCTGCTGCCTGTCTTCGCCCTTCGGCCGTGACCAGCAAGTCCATGATTCTCTCTTTGTTGTTTAATATGCCTGCCATGTTATTTAATTATATAAAGCCTTTTTTCACGTGTACTTTTATTTTTTTAGCTAAGTTGATATTCCAACTTGAAGATCTAGGACTATACTCCCTTGAGCATACCCGTCGGAAGATTTTCCACTGGCTATATTCTCTAGAACCATTCCTATGCATATTCCATTACCGTTGTTCATATTGAAAGTACTAAAGTCGCTAGATATAGACTTTGTCTCAACAGCCAGATGAGATGGAAATACAACAGTTCCGTTAGACCCATCTACTAAAAGCTGGTCTATGTGCGTAAATTTATTTATTGAAGAGGAAGTGATGTCGTCACCAGTGGCATAAAGGTGAAAAGTATGCCGGTTATTATTTGCGATTGATCCATTAGACGTGTTTCTGACATTATTATAAGTGGCAGTCCCATTAACAGAGACAACTTTTCTGGTTCCTTGAATGGGAAATACCAAGAGAACAGATTTTCTGATGTCTTGTAAATTAGCTTCAGCGCTTTGGTTATTGCTGGAGTTGTAGTCCTCAGTTCTAGAACTTCTATTTCTATCTGATATAACTAGAGTTGGTTCCGTAGCTGAAGAATTCGAGCCGTTAAAATTTATTCCGCTGCGAATATCACCGGCTGTATGAGTAGAATCACTGGTTCTAGGAATAACCTGCATGATAGCGCTAGTTTCTATCGCAAGCAAAGGAATGTCAGAAATGTTGTCTGGAGTAATAGTAATTGAAAGAGGAACGTACTGCACGCTTGAAGGTGCCTTATTTTTGGCTATCGTCAAAGTTTTAGTAACTGTTGATAAAGCCCCGTTAGCATTGATTCTAATCGGTATGTCTAATATTACGTTATCGAATAAATGAGAATCGCTGAGACTGGCAACAGAGCCGTTGGTATTATCTACTATATCCAGAACCGTTAAAGTGATCTTAGCATCATTTGCGGTGCTTTCGAAGTAAAAGGCAGCCACGGTATTACTACTGGTATTTCTTAAAAAAATACCGAAACTAGTTGTACCCTGGCTAGGAGCGCCGTGAGCCCAGGTTGATGAAGTTCCAGGAAAATTGCTAACAGTTCTAACGGAGACTGATAAAGCTTGAGTTGAACCATCCGGCTTTTCAGTGTTGGCAGTAATGTCACCTGCTAAAATTCTATATTTGTTATTAGCTGGTTCTGTTCCAGATCCATAGCCGTCGTACACTAGCGTAGAGTTCAAGTGTGAAACTACCAACTTAGTCGCTGCAGAAGTAGGTAAATCATCGTCGGTGACACCATTCGTATTGTTATACTGAACAGCCGCGGCTGGATTACTAGCGTTTCTCTTAGTGGGATGACCGCCATCCGGGTTAGTAGAAACAGTAATCGTTTCTCTTGTTAAGGATACAGTGGGTTCGGGATCTGCAGGAGCTTTAATTGAACCTATAGAAACTGTATCTATTATGCTGGTTCCGGTGGCTCCCTCTCTTGCTTCTACTTGAAAAGTATATGGCGTTGCACTATATGAAGAAGGTGCATTGAAAGTAATTGCGTCTTGATTTACAGTTGAATTAGAAGTATTGGTAAAAGTAGTCTCATCTGTAAAATCAGTTCCACCGCCAGTAAACTTGAAATGACCATCGGTAAAGCCAATAGAGTTTGCAGTAATTGCAATTGAAGATGGATTAGGATTAGCTCCAGCGGCATCATAAGATATTATAGTACTAGCAGCAGTTAAAGTGACTGAGTTTGGTGAATTTCCTTGTTTAGATTTTACGATAGATAAACTTTCTACTCCAGTATGGGTCACGCCGAAGACTCTTGCTACATATGGTATACTGATCTGTATACTAGATAATTCATTGCCTGCGGCATCGTTAGTTGACATCTGTGTCAGGGTTAAGACGTATGTATTTCCTCCGCTTGTAGACAAGCCAAAAGTTGCAACGATCGTAGACCCGTCTTTAATCTGAAGGTCTGTCCCTGATTTTGTAGATCCAAGAGCCCTTGTATTACCTGAAACGTCAGTTGAAGTTCCAGTAACTTCATCAGTAGAATCAATATTAAGGTCAAAGCGATCGTCCATAGAAACGGTGCCATTAAAATTTGCCGGAGCTTCTAGGGTAGTAGAGCCTCTAGTAGCCGAAATGCTAGCAAACTGTGTATTATCACTAACTGCTCCAGCGGAGCTAGCTGGAACCACTATTGTTTCTGGAGCTGTGGTGACAACTAGAGGCTCAATCGGGATATTTTTAACCACTAAGATCGAGACAGGAACACCAGGACTCGAGGTAACTGTACCATCGATGTTAACGTATAGATTTAGGGTGATAGCGGCAGAGATGATGGTTTTATTGTTGGAGCTATCTAGCTGGCTGAAGGAATTGATGTATACCTTTGCGTTGTTGCTAGCGTCCTTGTCGATAAGGATCCTTATCTCGCTAGACGTGTCTGAAGTGGTGCTAAATAATGCGGAAGTTGCTCCAGTTATAGACACACCGTCAAAAGTAGTTGAGGCACTAACCATTGCCTGCGTCACTGTGGCAGGTGCTGAAGTGCCATCGGAATAAAAAATTGTTGCTGTGCCACCATTGCCAGCGGTTCCAGCTCCTATAGAAAAGCTGCCCGGTGAAGAAGGCGTAGAGCCATCTTCTGATCCAGCCGGCTCATCATAAGTGTATGCAGTACCGTCGACGCTGACTGAAATCGTAGAATGATGTCCAGAGTTAGTAGCAGCTGTGCCCGCTGCATCGGACTGAACACTAATAACAGGCGGGCTGGCAGAAATTAAGACCGTCTTGCCCGATGCGCCATCCTGACCGGGCTCTAATTTTTTGACTGTAAAATTTCTAGTGCTCTTGACAGTCTTGGACGCAGCTTGAATTAAAAATGGGCTAGAAAAGTTGATAGACTTTAGTGCTATTGGATTATTTCCCGGGAGCACTTTGTTGCCGGACGTGTGTTCAGATGCATCAGTGCCGCTCAAATATTGACGTAATTCTAGGCACCTGAAATTTATATCACCAAATGTATTTTTCCCAAACTCTAATTTTATGGCCCTGTAGTTCGAAGTATCTGTTCCCGGGGGGCCTATCGACCCTTCTGGAGCAGGATTTTCTGTATAGAAAGAAATAGATCCTGAAGAGCCGGTAGAAACTAGAGCCTTACCGAAAGTTCCCTTTCCGTCTGGGCCTTTTGGAGTGCCGATATATAGCGGAAATTCGCCGTTAGCCGAAGCTGTAATACTGTTTAGCAACGATCTGTAATTAAACGATCCGGATATGTCAGAGTCCGAAGTGGCAAAACCCCCGAACTGTAACTCTCTGTTATATCCAAAAGAAGTGATAAGGTCTACAAAATCAGACTCCCTGTCTGGGGTCGCAACTGAATTTTGATCAGACTGTATCAACATGACATCAGGAGTGAAAGTGAAATTTGCCGGCGTTATAGGCTGACCGGCTTCTCGAACTTCTGCAGCGTTAAAAATGCCGGCGATCTGGCATGGCCCCTGTATCTTCATGCTCGGGGTCACTGTAATGCTGTTTGGAAAATAGACTGTCGTAACTTTATTTCTAGTCTTATTTCTAATGACCATAAAGCCTTTGTCGTCTAGATCGTTTTTATTAATCTTGATAGTCATTTAAACTGCTCAGTTGCCTCATTCGTCCACTATGACGTTTCCACCATCATCTATAACATTTATCGAATCGAGATAATCTGGCGGGACGCTGAATCTTTCAAAGGTGCTGTTGTCAAAATACGGCAGTGAAGAACTTGCAAACTGATCTAGGTTCTGCGTATTCGTTCTTTCCGGATCCAGAAGGTTTCTTCGGAGGGCTGTGTCGAATGGTGAGCCGTCATTCATCTGAGTTCGGTGTCTAAAAACTACTCTAACGGGTGGATCAACATGTTGATTATTGGCCGGATTAATAAAGGCTGTTTCAGGGTGCTGTTCGATTAGATCCCTAAACTGTCCATAACTAGACCTTCTGTAGTGATTAGATGGATTAATTTCTGGCACATTCATAATCCCAGTCTTAAAACCTCGAACCTGAACTACAAACTGATTTTCTGATATGGGCAGAACAGGTAAACCGCCATAATCTACGATCATGCCGAAGCCATAAAATAGCTTTGCGACCGCTTCTGCAGTCTGAACTAGTTGCCTGTCATCAGTGTCACTTCCACCAACTACGACAGGCTCACCGGCATTGCGATCTCCGCCACCAAAGGCAGTCTGATCAGAATCCGGAACATTGACTCCTGCATGTCTGAGTGGTATAGTCAATGCTCTTATGTCCGGAGTGAGAGCGCCGAGGTTAGCTCCTATATTTAAGTCGACAGCTATTCTTCTAATTGCGGGGCTGAATCGGACTGGCTTACCTATGTGATTAAAAGACTTAGCTTTTGAAGTTGAACTTACAGGAGAGTTATACGCTCCCTTTGAGGAAACACCAGTTTTACTTGGGTTTGCTTTAGTCGCAGTTTCGGGCTCTAAGTATCCTATTCTGCCTGCTAGCTCGGCCGTTTTTTGAACGTCAAAGTTTAAATTAGTATTTCCAGGAATAGTGTTAAGCCATGTTCCATTGGAAGCCACGGCCCTGTGAACTGTTGAAAGGCCGTCGGGTCCAACCGTAAGTGAATCCGGATTCTGGCTGAAGAAGTCCCTATATACGCTGGTAGCAATTCTATTAGTAAGAAGAAATGTCGGGTCACCAGAGATTACATTTCTGACTGCAGGGGAACTTCCGTTGCACACTACTGTAGTGGTAGTTACAGACTCTGGGTCATATGTTGAGACAATGACTGTCCCCGGGCTGGGAACTAGACTGTCCAAGTAGACTCTTGAATTATCGGTACAGCGAATGGTTCTTTGAAGCGAACCAGTCAGTCCTCCGCCAGTCTTTGCAATTGAAGAAATTCTTCCTCTGTTACCTACTCTTAGAGAATTGTTTTGCACCGTGTGAGGCTTACTAATCAGATCTCCAAAAAATAAAGCATCGGAAAAAGATCCTGAAAGTAGTCCGAGACTATAAACCTCGTGCTGATCTAAAACAGGGCTATTGCCAATCGGGTAGTGAACAGCATCTGAACTGGCTTGCTGATCGTTTGAAAAAGTAACTGACTTGCCGCTAACTACGTGGCTGCCAAATATCGTCATTTTTACGCTTTTGATTCTATCGACCAAATGCTCGCCCAGTACAAACTCGTCTGCTTTAGAAACTGAGTGAGATGGACTTCGGCGGTCAACATCGCTAGCCTCGTTAGGAGCAATAGGGTGATTCTGCCAGCCGAATATTAATCGATCAGAAGGCTTTACTAGATAAGGGGAAAATTTTCTCTGCTTGGTTCTTATCTGTCTTTTAAACTTATTTCCATCTAAGGCTGAGTTGTGAGAAGAGGTAAGACTGAAATCGTTAGAAAATATCCCGACTTCTAAATGTCTTCCGGAAGACTGACCTTGAAGGCCTGCTCCACCAAAAGGATTGCTTAAAACAACGCTGCAGTCTGCACTGATATCTTCAGTTGAGCTCTTATCACCTTTGCCAGATATAAGAGAATTGTTATCGGATATGGAAGAGACAGATGGCGTTAGACTAAATCTGAAACTTCCAGAAAAAGTAACATGGCTCGGGGAAGGTCCATTTAATTCGTGTTCACGAGCGTCATAAAACACAATCCTGTCTGAAATGTCTTTTATCGTCGCGTTTGTCATGCCGTCAGGAAAACCTTGAAAAGGTGATCTTCTATCGACGCTGATTCTAAAAGTGCCATCTTCCAGCGGGGTCTTTTCTATTTTTGAGGCTGGTACAAAATTAATTTTTGAAAAGCCGACTAATTCTCTATCCCCGTAATTCTTAAATTCCCCATTGGCATGTTGATGTATCGGACTAGTTTGCGATGGATCTCCAACGATAATCGGATATTCAAAAGAATCACCCGAATAGTGCGGATTATCGCCGTCAGTAAACTGATTAAGAATAAAGAATTGTTTTTGAATAAACCCCTGGTCTAAACTACCTGTATTCAATGAAGTTAGACCGAAAGCGCCACTAATTTCAAGCGATATTTTTTCTATAACAAAAGGGCTAGATATGTAGTCAGACATTTTTAGTTCTTGCGAACTAGTGGCATTATACTGTATGCCCATGGGAAAGCCGAACTGAATAATTGGCTGACCAACCGAATTTCTTTGCGCCAACTCAGTAGCAATTGAGTCATGGCCAAAATCCGGAGCAAAGCCTAGACAGCTGGCGCTATTGTAGAAGTAAGTTTTTCCATCTTGGGCTGTCAGCTTTTGATCCAACAAGTAGGGTCGGTTCTGAAAGCCAGGTAAATTTAAACCTTTCATTTCCCAGCGGTTTAAACTCGAATTCCAGTAAGCCATGCCAGAGCCTTGCTCGTCTGCAGCGACATCACTGTGTATCGTTCCCGAAGATCCTGTAGAATAAAAAATAGGGTTATTTTCAGAAGATACTAGGTTTATCACAATTTGAGATTTTGAGCTAAGCGGAACCCCTCTTCCAAAATCTCCTCCGGGCTCGTCGTTTGCAACAAAGAAAGGATCATTTAAAGGTATCGATATTCTAGAATCGTCGAAAGGAGCAGACGTTATTTGCTGAAAATGTTCAGGCGTATTACTAAAAAAAGAATTAGCTGTACTCGAAACCCCGGGTCCGATAAGAGTGGGAAGAGAAGCCAGGTTGTCAACGATTTTTGATCTGTCTGCTGAGGATATCTGTGATCCTAGGTCTATTTGGCTTTCAAAAGAAGAAAAATTTTTGGATAGCCTCATGACTTTTGGAAAAGATCTACCCATTTCAAAGAAAGGGTCAAATGTAATATCATTAACCCCTAAGCTATGAGCAGTTGAACTGGCAGGTACAGTTAAAGATTCAATAAAAATTTTGTTATTTAAGGCCCTTGCTCGATAAGAACCAGTCATAACACCGTTGATAGTGTTTGCTATTAAGCTGGCTGCACTTTCAATTTTTGCAGCCCAAGTTTGAGTCATTACTGCAAAACGAGAATCTCGGGGGTTGTTGGCAAAATTAGAAGTTCTAACGCTATTGTCATCCTTAAAGTGATGATGAAGCTGTTTTCCGAATTCTGCAGAAAGGTCTTGCCTTATTTTCGTATCTGAACCGAAGCAGAAATCATAGTTTAATAGCGGATTTTGAGTCAAGCTTACTTGAACGGCCTTTTCAATCGTCTGTCCTCCGGCGCTTCTCACTATTTCGAAAACTTTTCTTGTGCCGTCTGAACCAGTGATGACAAAATTTTCTCCAGTTACTGGAATTCCTAGAAGCTCTATTGTTCCAACTGGATAAGATGTTTTATAAGCAGGGGCCGTATTATCGTCAAAAGCTTTTGAGGCGTTAATTTTTCCATCGGTGACATTGAGCTGAATAGGAAATTTTCCGGAAGAATTATCCAGATCTCTGATTCTAGTTCTAATAGGGTTTTTTGTAAATCCAGAGCCGATATCACTAGCTCCGTTATAGATACCGTTGTAAATAGCGGAAACTTCTGAGGCTGGTAGTATTCTGGTCCAAATAGCAAGGTCCGTCATTTCACCTTCAAAATCGTTTGCAGAACCCGCTCCAAACTCAGTATCAGCGCCGCTAATGCCGTTCCATGAGCCTACAGGAGATGTATGGGGCGATGAGTTGCCCTTCAGTTGTCCATCGATATATATCAAAGGATTATTGCCTGTGCTTGAGTAATCATAAGTTACGACAACGTGATACCATCGATCTAAAAGATTTCCAGAACTGTCATTAAAAGCATTGGGAGCTTGCCAATTCGCGTCGGCTTCGCCTGAAAATCTAACCCCGAATCTTAAATGTCCGTCATCATGCATGTATAATCTAAGATCGCGACCGCCAAAATCAAGTATTCCAGTAAATCCCGAAATAGTGACAGCGGGTTTTATTAAAAGCGAGATAGAAAATTCAGTGCGATTATCAATTCTACTGGTACCAATTATGGAGTTCCAGAGAGT
>MDTB01171309.1_pt1 | contig 16249 bp, 7 predicted proteins | sample 811161 | NCBI WGS metagenome assembly MDTB01 (sample SAMN05326650, study PRJNA326480) | marine metagenome | isolation source: seawater | place: Mediterranean Sea | collected 2009 | reverse complement strand
AGGATATGTAGAGAATTAGTAGCCAAAGAGCCCGATAACTCTGAAGCATGGATGACTATTGCAAGGATGGAGCTGCCAGCTCCGACCAAAGGAAAGCAAGAGATGCCTAGCCTCCTACAGGCGGCTAAGTCGGTCACTGCACTGAGGAAGGTTGCCGAACTAGATCCGGAGAATCGCCAAGCATGGAATCTAGGTGGGACATTGCTTGTCGATCATCTAGGAATGATGGATGATGCATTAGAGTGGTGGGAGAAACGAAGAGAGTATGCTCCGACAGAAGTCACACCACTCATAGAACAGATTTCGATTTTGGTCAGGATGGGATATTATGAAGAGTGTGCGGATTTGATCGAGGAGATGTTCTCTTCGGAAATGGATTCTGTCGACGGTGGATTGAAAATGAGGATGGGCAGAGTTAGTCAGACTGTTTCGAAGGCCTCAAAGATGGAGTCTGATGATATATTTAGGCCGAACCAACCGAAGCACCCTCGATGGGAAATAATTGAGAAGCTGAAGAAGAAGAAGCCGATTTCACAAGGACTTTTCTTGATGCTCTTTGTGGCACCTATGGCGTTTTTCGTAGGTAGCACTAGTATGATTTTCATAGGGGATTCTGGCTGGTCAATACCAATTGTTTTCATTATACTGCTCGTGACCGTAATGGCCATTAGCAGGCTGAGTATGAATCTTTTACAGTCAATTAACAGGCATGCCCTAGACCTAGAGAGGGCGATAGACTATGAGACAACTACTGGACAGGTGTGCATACCAGAAAGCATCAGGGAGAGCCCACTTTACTCTTCGTTGATGAAGGGTAAGATGCCGGCGATAAAAGAGAGGATTCGCCTAATAGTTGAGTCTGGAGAGAAGATATCAAAAAAATGGGAGCTCAATATCCCTTAGTGGTAGTCTAGGTACCAGCAGAGAAGTCGAGGAGATACGCTTTCTGATCTTCGGTCAGCTCATCTATTGTGATTCCCGAGGATGAAAGTTTCAGATCTGCTAACTGCCTATCCTGATCTGGGTGGATGTCATACACTCTGTTGTCATATTCGGGACCTTCACGTGCTAGCCTGCATAGGGCCAGGAACTGGTTTGCGAATGACATGTCCATAACCTCACTGGGATGGCCCTCCGCTGCTGCAAGATTTACCAGCCTACCTCTAGCGAGAAGGTGAATCCTCCTGCCGTCTGACAGGACAAATGCCTCATTATTATCTCTGATGGTAAAGATCTCATCAGCTCTCTCTTCCAAGTCAGAGATACTAATCTCACAGTCATAGTGGCCAGTGTTGCATATGATCGCACCATCCTTCATCGAATCGTAGTGCCTTCCGACTATGACGTCCTTCATGCCAGTGGCTGTACAGAATAGATCTCCCAGAGAAGCTGCCTCATCCATCTTCATTACTCTGAATCCATCCATCAGGGCCTTGAGTGCTGGAATCGGGTCGATCTCTGTGATGATGACATTTGCCCCCATCCCTCTGGCCCTCATAGCCAATCCCTTTCCACAGTGGCCATAGCCAGCGATTACAAAGTTCTTACCTGCCAGGAGTACACTAGTTGCCCTTAGAATTCCATCAATTGTAGACTGGCCGGTACCATGGACATTATCAAAATCCCACTTTGTCTCTGCATCATTGACTGCAATTACTGGATATAGTAGCTCGCCGGCATCAGCCATTGCTCTAAGGCGATGCACTCCAGTGGTAGTTTCCTCTGTCCCCCCGATTATTCCCTCTGCGAGGTCTGTGAATTGAGAATGGACCCTGTAGATCAAGTCAGCACCATCGTCCAAGGTTAGTGTCGGCTCAAACTCCAATGTCCTGTCTATGCATTCGTAGAATCCAGAATTGTCCTGTCCGTACCAAGCGTGGATTGAGTAACCCTCGGAGGCTAGCCAAGCCGCGACTTCATCTTGAGTCGAAAGTGGATTACAGCCTGACCAGGAAACCTCTGCTCCTGCGGCCACAAGAGTCTCTATGAGCACCGCGGTTTCCTTGGTTACGTGGAGGCAACCGGCTATCCTCTGCCCCTCTAGTGGCTTTTCAATCTCCGCCTTCGCCCTCAGGGAGGCCAATGCTGGCATCCTACTCCGTGCCCATTCAACTTTCAGTCTGCCAGCTTCAGACAGTCCTAAGTCTGCGACTGTGTATCTATCGGTCGAGTCCATTGGATTCACCTATTGTCAGGCGCCGCCTTGTCGTTGCTGTTCATAATAGCTCGCATAGTACTGTTCTGCGTATGCCCTGGCTTGTTGCTCATCGTATCCTGAAGCCACCATTTGCTGAACGTATGCTTCAACAGGATCCATTGTCTCAACTCCACCAAACTGTTCGACAGTATCGCTCTCAACGGTACCCCTAGAGCGACCACGGACAACTAGGGTTACCACGACCACGAGTATCAGAAGGATGGCGGCTCCAATGCCAGCCATAACTGTCGTACTAAGGCTCACATCGGCTGAGCCCCCTCCTCCAGAATCCCCTCCACGAGGGACTAGGCTGATATCGATAGTCTCTGATATAACATATCTAGAGCCGTCTCCTTCGGTTATACGGATGTATATGGTCGAGGCAACACCAGTCTCAACTTGATAGACATCTGAAATGTCTAGTGTGAGAGAGAATGTGTCTCCGTCACTATTCATTTCTGATAGATTGAACTTTCCGATTTGCTTCTGAGTAATCTTCTGGGATGTTGAGTAATCTAGGACTGCTGGGTCCAATGCTACTTCGATTTTCACATCTCCATTCTCGGCACCGGAAATCAGATTACCAGTAACGACCACCAAGTCTTCTCTCTGAGAATCGGTCGGCCTAGGAGCAGTGAACTGAACCAGTGGTGGATCGTCACCGAAGTCCTCACCTACTACAATGAAGTACATTCTGTGCTTCTCACTCTGTTTACCTGCCTTGTCATAGACAATTAGCTCCACACGTATCTCGTTTTCCAAGGTCCCTTCTGGGTTGCTGGTGAGGTTTCTGAATGTGTAAGTCCACTCATCTGTAGCAGCCGCCGGAATCTGGAACTCATGCCCCTCAAGAGTCGGGCTCTGACTATCCCATGGGTAGTCGAAGAAGACCTTCCACTCGAATAGCTCGATTCCCGACTCTCCTTCGGGAGCGTCTGGATCACTACTATTTTCTGCAGAGAATGAGAGGCTGATATCTCCGGTCTCGGTTAGCCTTACCCTGTATATAGGCCAGTCAGTTCCTGCGACGGTCTTTGTTCCATCCAAAGCGATGTACTCAGAGGTTGCTGGATTGGAGATAATAGAGGCAGACGCTAATGGTCTGAACTCATCTGCCAGAGTATCGTCTGTAACGAGTCTGATGTAGGTAATCCTAGTGTGCCCCTCATCGTCGTGAAGGTATAGTGTGAGTATCCACTCTGCCCCTATTCTGCAACCGGTGTTGGATGATGTGTTTGCAACACAGAAGGACCCCAGTGTCGGTATCTCTGGTGCTGTCTGCTGTGTGTGACTAATCTCTCCTGCATCGATTACTGCCCCATCCCAACCTGTGACGGAGTCGTTGTTACCTGAGGAGAGGGTCCAATCAGCGAAAACTCCAGGGACGTTCGTCACATAGTCGAAAGATAGATCGGAGTTACTCTTAATGTACATGGTCGAGTAAGCACCAGTTATCGAATCAATAGACGGAGACTGACCGTTTACCGTAAGGTCATAGCCCTCACCAGCTATTCCGAAGTCCGATGGATAGGGAGTCAGCCTGTAGTCTAGAAGATTAGAAAGGATTGGGATTTGCTCCCCCCCGAATTCTTGAGTTACACTGGGGTTCTCAACATCTATTGTTGTTACAATCATCCCTCCAGCACCTCTATTGCATACTGAAAGTAAGGACTGCGACTCGTATGTATTGTCTCTGATCAACGTGTGGAATGTTCCAGTTGGCTCACTAATTCTCCCTCCACAGACCTGAGGAATCTGAGTCCCCTGAACCTGTGCGGTATCTAGACCGGAGAGGGCTACGTGACTGCCTCCATTAATTGCGCTGAAGGCTGATGGGTCGACGTCATCCATTAGGGGGTGGAATGGGTCGACAATGGTGATATCCTCGCTCAGGATTCTATTGTCCTCTGTGAAATTGACTTGATTCCTCATGGCTATATCCATTCCAAATGGTAGATTTCCTGGCTGATATGCATCTCTGTAAGGACCTAGATGAATCTGTGTTGTGCCACCCTGAACCATGAACTGCTCCAAGGTATCAACAACAGAAAGGCCGTCGGTCGACCTGGAGGAAGCTAGCTTATCGTAATAGTCTCCGTAGTAGACGTTGTAATCAGTCTGCCAAGGTAGTAGGACCTTGTCATAGTGCTCCAACCACGAGGGAGTAGCATAGTCATCCCAATTCTCCAGTCTCATCTGAGTATAGCTCATTTCCATAGATTCCAGATCTGATTTAACCATCTGGAGGCGATTCTGGTCAGTAGGGTTGGAAAGAATTGCTACATCAATTCTGTCGTAGAAAGTTATTATGAAGAAGCGAACGTTTCCTGATGGCTCCACGGTATTATCTTCCTTGGTGACTTCTGCGGAGAAGCTGATATTGTACGTATGCCCGTCTGCCCATGAATTGAATGGTTGGGACCAATTCGCCCAGTCTCTCTGATGGGGCTCCAGGTCAAATGGGCCATTATCAGCAGTTTCTTCGAATACTTGCTGATTGGTAGTGAGGTCCTTGATTGACATTGTCAATGTGTAGTCTCCGTCTATTACACCGTTCAGAAGAGGTACCGAGAAGCTGTGCATCGCTTGATCGTCAATGGGGTAAACACATTCGTATGTTATATCGGTCACGCACTCCATGACATCTGGTTGCATCAGAGTAATTTCAGCGCTGGCTATACTGAACATGATGGTAGAGATGTTGTTTGCAAAATTTACCTCCTCCTGTTGGTACCAAGCATCAGTTGGATCGGTATTATTCAGCATTGTCATAGCGTCTATTCTGTATATTCCACCGCTGAAATCATGGTTGGCGACGACAATTGTAGATGACTCGGAAGCGTCTAGACCTGTGACCTCTTCTGTGTAATTTCCATCAAACTCGAAAGTAAACTCTTCTACTCTGATGTTATCAACCGCAAACCCTGCAAGGCCTGCATTTCCATTGATTCCATCCTCATTGGACTGGAATCTCCAAGTTAGACTTACCTCAGAACCTGCAAGACTAGTGCACTCATCCCTCCAATCTGTAGAGTCGGTACTGCTCCTGTTTTGAATCACAATATGTGTCAGATCGAGAGTGATCGACTTCATTATATTCTCAGAATCAAACCATACGACAGAATCTAAATTGTCGGAGCGATCTCCGAAATACTCCACCTCGTCATATCCGTTTAAGTCGAAATCCTCACACCTATGGAAGTTCGGATCCTCGGGATTGGTATTCTGTATTCCATTCTCGTTTAGATCAGTCCAGCTTCCGTAGGCTACGCCTTGGTAGAGTTCCCCATCCCTTGTCCATGAAAGCTCAAGATTTGCGGCATCTCTGATCGCTAGGATGTTTCCTTGGGAGTCTTGCAGGAAATCCCCCTCAGCATAGTAGTCGAAGGTAAGGTAAGTGAAGTCGGCACCTGTGGCTGCCACAGGTATCGGTTCCAGGGTTAAGGTCTCATTCCAACCATCGCCATATCCGGTGTCAGGGTGTCCCAGCCAGTAAGCGAAATTCTTGAACACGCCCACATTCTGAGGCAGCATATCATTAGTTCCCGACGAGTCGTCCAACCTACTTCCATTCTCGTTTCCATCATCAGTCCATATTGGATCTACACCTGAGAAATCTTCAATACCGACCAGATCTGGCTCGGCGTTGTATATCTCTGCCTTGACAGTGAAGTTAGTGAGAGTGTTACCCCAATTTGTAGCCCTCAATTCTACATCCCTAGTTCCCGAGGCATACCTCACCCCGTTCTCAAGGTTCTTCCAAGGATCCTCCGCTAGTCCTGGATCGAATAGATTGTTCACCGTAGTTTGGAATCTTATATCATCATTCAATGAGTCCATATTTTGGAATCCGGAGGGATTGGTAAGCTCGGTCTTGACGAAGTAAGTGGTGTTGTCAATAAAATCAGCAAGGAGGGAGACCTCTTCAGTTGCGCCGGCGGCCAATCCACTAAAGGAGATAGTGTCTGAGACGATTTCCTCGGTACCAAAGGTGACATCCCGCTTTCTTATTGTGATATTGTCGAATGCGAAACCATCCCACCCAGTATCCTGAGATGAGCCAGTGGGACCCACCGATCCAAGAAGTCCACTTCTAAATCTAAATCGAATGTCGACTATCTGTCCTGCATAGGGAGTCAGGTCAATTGACTCCATCTCATTTTCAGCATCTGACGTCCCGCCTCCTTCGGTATAGTTAGTCCAGCCTGTGACTGAGGCAGTGAATTGATTTCCATTGTATGTATTGTACTCTGGATCGACGCCCTGGATAAGGATTCTAAAGAGTCTCTCATTATCCCACCCCCCATTGAAGAAGACTGACTCCCAACCATTTCCATCTGACCATACCTCGATACCACAAGAGTCCTCATACAGCCATCTCTCGACAACTGAATATTGCTCGTTCAGATACAGTTCAAAGAATGCCGTGGAGCACATCAAAGATACGTCGAGATATGCCGCATCGGCACCGGTGAGGTCGACATTCTCTAGAATCAACGCTTCATCCATGTTGTTGTAGTATCCCGATGAGTCTTCACCCGTTCCATTGTAGTCGAGTCCGGCCCAGTAATATCCTGTTGGATTGCTGTCTGCCTCATACCAAGAGACGTTCTCTGAATCAGTGGAGTTTGTCTCGATATGCCATGATGATGCGCCAGTCTCATACATTCCGGTGTACGATACCTTAGAGAAAGAGCATGCGGGGCAGTTCGTATTGTCTTCGTTACCATCGAAATCATTACTGTAAACAGTAGTGTCGATCCCCCCGAGAACTTCCTTCACTTCTAGATCAACATCAATAGAGCCCGAGAGCGGGTTCAGACCGGTGTTCTTTACGCTCACATTGACAAATCTGGTTCCCTCCCCTAACTGGGACTCTCCGGTTGCAGGATTGAGAGACGCTGGTGCGATAGTGACGTCTGTGATGCCCATGTCCTGGTTGTCTAGGGTTAGTACAGAGAGGAAGTCTCCAGCACCGGCCCTTCCTTGTGTATCCAGCCACATTGCGTTGTTGGCGAATCTGTATGAGTAGTCCTGCTGGCCTATGATGATCTCGAACGCACTGTCGTCTCCGCCTTGTAACTGACCTGGTATGGCCATAGTGGGCCTCCTTCCGACATCAAAAGATAGAGACGAGAGATAGCCTGGCCCGCTAGGGTCTGCTAGAATTATCTCAACAGTGTTAATCGACCTAAGATTGTCCAGAAGAAGATAGGTCTGATTCTGGGCACTGGAGTCTTGGAGTCTTGTCAGAGTGAGCTCGGTGGGGACGAAGAAATCGGCCTCTCCATCCTGATTGACATCCTGGATGGTTATGGAAGCACCCTTGTAGTCTCCTAGAGCGACATAATTCTGGGTGTTCCATGCGCTTCCGGACTTTTCGGCATATGAGATATTTCCAGTGATTCCATCAACGACTGCGATCATGTCGATCTCGCCATCTCCATTGGAGTCGTAGATATCCATGCCACCCATTGGATAATTGTGCTCAGCATCGAGCTTGAAATTGTGAATTCCCTGCGCGGATGGGGTCATTGGGTTGGGGAATTGGTCTTGTAGACAGTCGTACTCCAATACAGTCACATTGTCGTAATGACCAACGGAGTAGCCGACTCCTGCATTGTACGGAGGGGTTCTTAGGAGCCACATGTCTAGATCTTCACAATCACCTATTGGGCCTCCTATTCCTCCGCCTTGAACCGTCTCTCCCCAGTGTCCGAGCATGACGTCCGTGTATAGTCCATTAGTTAGGGGCACAAAGAAAGTCTGCTGGTTTGTTTGAAGATCTGGGTCTGGACCGCGATATATCTGAACCCACTGATTCGAAAAAGTTGCATCAATGGAGACTAGGATTATGTCGTCGTTTCCATCGTCATTGATATCGCCTACCTCCATGCTTACATGAATTGGGTTTGAGATCGTAATTGCCGTATCTGACCAATCATTTACCGCTCCATCACAATCCCCCCAAAGTACTGTAAGGTTACCTGGCCTTACGAAAGTCTCCCCTACGAACCTAATATTTTCCTGATAGTAGATGATGTCATTTTTTCCATCTCCATTGATATCGGCTACCTCGACATCTACTCCGTTAGCGGTATCAACAAAGCCGGCCCTCTGTGAGTTATTATTGGAGATGAAGACATCTTGCCTATCCGCAAATCCTCCAGAACCATCATTGTACAAAGTGGTGATGAAGTGCCCCATAGCACTGGCAGAGACAATATCATTGTCCCCATCACAGTCCAAATCGCCTACTGCAATATCTGAGGGATCACGCTGAACAGCGTATTGTATGATGCCCGATGCACTTACCGCTGGTACGAACGATGCTAACGGCATTGCCATCAGCAGGAACACGAGTAAAAGTGCTCTCCTTCCCTCTTTGAATCTATCTTGTGCGGTCGGCGGACTAAGCGACATGCCCTCCGGGTAATTTGGTTCTCTCTTATGCCTTGTGGGAGGATGTGCTGCGCAACCCCTACGGGGTTGATATAAAAATACTGCATTTAGTGCGATTCTAACCAACTGGGATTTGGAGAATAATGATCTTCTGCCCCTCCGTGAATTCTCTCTAGTTTCCCGATTCTCCAAAGTCTATCCAAGAAAACCTTGAGCTCTACTTCTCCCTTGCCTACCTTCTCGCCAATAAGTTTCTGAATGTCTGAGATAGAAAGTGACGTATGGCCATGTTCCCTCACCACCATTGTCAGGATTAGCTGGAGCCATGCCTCGGCAAGAGGGTCAGCAGACAATGGATTTGATAATGGCTCGGGGGGTTCTACCTCGGAAACAAACTCTTCGAGGGCCGAAATATCAGTATCGCTTTGTTTCGAAGTCCCCAATCCAGAGACTGCTTCCTCAAGATCAAGATCTCCTACAGTCCTCACAACGGAGGGTATCCTAGATGGATCTGGAGGGGGGCCTGGTAGAGTCTTTTCAGGGTCCTGACTAACTAGCTGAGAGCTGTGCGAAGAATCGCGATGATATTGTCCCGATGGATCCAAGACATCTCTGAGGAAACCCATTGCCCCAGTAATTCCGATTGATGAACGGGCAGAGTTTACGAAATCCTCCGTCCCCTCCAAAAGGATATCAACTTGATCTTGGGTTGATTTGTATCGAAATCTAACTCTCCTTGAGTTCGGCACGCTATCCCTCCAATGTTTCAGTCTGGCTCATTGTCTATTAACCCGATTACTCACTAGCTAGTTTTCTTAGAACAGTCTGTAAGATGCCTCCATTCCTGTAGTACTCGACATCTACGGGCGTGTCCAGCCTCACAGTGGCGAAGAAGGTCAGAGTTGTACCATCTAGTTTTCTGGCAGTAATCTCAATTTGTGAAAGTGGTTCCAGATCTTCCGAAGATGGTATATCGAAGTATTCGGTTCCATCAAGGCCTAGTGAATCGGCATCTTCGCCCTCTGGAAAAGTCAATGGTAGCACCCCCATGCCAACGAGATTTGACCTGTGTATCCTTTCAAAGGACGTAGCTATGACTGCTTTTACTCCAAGAAGCAAGGTTCCCTTGGCAGCCCAATCCCTACTGCTTCCGGTACCGTATTGAGAGCCGGCTAGAACTATCAAATCAGTTCCATCGGCGATGTATTTTCTACTCGCATCGAAAATTGAGGTTACCTCTCCTGTAGGGAGAAATGTAGTGAAGCCCCCCTCTGTTCCTGGTGCTAGTTGGTTCCTAATCCTAACATTGGCAAAGGTACCCCTCATCATAACTTCATGATTTCCTCTCCTACTTCCGAATGAGTTGAAATCCCCCATAGTGATTCCCCTCTCAATGAGATATTTGCCGGCAGGGCCGTCTTTGGGGAAGGCTCCGGCGGGACTGATATGATCAGTAGTCACAGAGTCTCCAAGTTTCAGTAGTGCCCTTGCAGAGTCTATCGGCTCTAATGGGTCGGGATTGAGTGATATACCCTCCAAGAAGCTGGGTAATCTCACATAAGTTGAGTCTTCATCCCAAGGAAACAGTGGAGAGGGCTCACTTGGTATAGAGTCCCACTTTGGCTCCTCGAGAATATCCGAGTACCTATCTCTGAACATCTCTGGCCCTATAGATGAAGATACAGCTTCTAGTATACTCTGATCACTAGGCCAGATATTTGCTAGCATAACTGGCACTCCATCACTAGAGTAACCGATAGGGTCTACCTCGAAGTCTATATCCAGAGTTCCAGAGAGAGCGTAGGCAACTACCAAGGGTGGACTTGCTAGGTAGTTGGCCAGAATTTTCTGATGTATCCTTCCTTCGAAGTTTCTGTTTCCTGAAAGAACGCTTCCTACTACAAGTCCTCCTTCATCTATGGCCGATTCTATTTCCTCGTCCAGAGGGCCAGAGTTACCTATACAAGTCGTACATCCATAGCCCACCACGTTGAATCCCAATTTATCGAGGTAGGGCGTAAGACCGCTAGCATCCAGGTACTCAGTCACAACCCTGCTTCCGGGAGCGAGGCTCGGTTTGACCCAAGGTTTGATTTGGAGGCCTTTTTCAAACGCGTTCTTGGCCACCAATCCAGCTGCTATCATCACGCTAGGATTGCTAGTATTAGTGCAGCTTGTAATAGCGGCAATCACTACATCCCCATGACCAAGATCACAGTTCTTTCCCCTGACTTTGCACCTGATATCGTTACGTGAATTATCTATTCCGTGCCCCTGATGCCCCACAGGGGAATTCAGACTCTCTCTCCAGTGGCTCTTCATTTCAGATAGAGAAACCCTGTCTTGGGGCCTTTTTGGGCCAGCCATTGAGGGAGTCACAGTAGAGAGATTCAACGATAGGGACGTGGTAAAGTTAGGGGACCTAGTGCTATCTGTCCTGAAGAGGCCCTGGGCCTTTAGATATCTTCTAACGTTCTCAACATGATCGTCTTCCCTCCCAGAGAGCAACAAGTAGTCTAGAGTTATTTCATCTACTGGGAAGAATCCACATGTTGCCCCATATTCTGGTGCCATATTGGCAATTGTTGCCCTATCAGGGAGGCTGAGATTAGAAAGTCCGCTACCGTGAAATTCGACGAATTTTCCTACACATCCATGCTCTCTGAGTAGCTCTACGATTCTCAGTGTGACATCGGTAGCAGTAACTCCTGGCAATGATTTTCCAGTAATCTCGAAACCAACGACCTCGGGAAGGAGCATGTAAATCGGCTGACCGAGCATTACCGCTTCTGCCTCGATACCCCCTACTCCCCAACCCAAAACTCCCAGTCCATTTATCATGGTAGTATGGGAGTCTGTGCCAACTAATGTATCGGGTATCCATTTCCCCCCTTCCATACGAGCTACGGACGCTATCCACTCCAGATTTATCTGATGAACGATGCCCCTTCCGGGAGGAACTGCTCTGAAGCTATCTAGACTCTGCTGACCCCATTTGAGAAACTTATATCTCTCCATATTCCTATGGTACTCCATCTCTAGGTTCCTCTCTCTGGCATCAGGAAAAAGCCCTGAGAAGTCAACCTGTACAGAATGGTCCACGACTAAATCTACAGGGACCTGTGGGTTAACCTTCTCAGGATCTCCCCCTAGGTTTACCATTGCGTCTCGAAGAGATGCGATATCAACAACGGCAGGTACCCCGGTAAAGTCTTGGAGTATTACTCTGCTTGGGGAAAACGGTATCTCACATGGATTCATCGAAGGAGTCCATGCGGCTATATTCCTGACATCCTCTTCCGTTACTAAAAATCCATCACACTTGCGTAGTGCGGCTTCTAGGAGGCATCTGATAGTAAATGGGAGTTGGTCTAGGTTGCATATTCCTAGCTTCTCTAGGGCATTGAGATCATAGAACTCGCCGAGGCTTCCGTCAGCAGTCTGGAAGGTGGAGATACTACTGAACGGATCTTCGACTGACATGGACACCCGAACCTTTGGGCACGAGTCCCGCCCATCAACTTGACTACGCGCCGAATAGAGTCACTACATGACTGTAGCAGAGATTAGTCTCACATCATCAATTGGCTGGTCCCCACTTGTGCTTTCATCGTCATCGTTATTCCCGGTTACGACATTGTTGATTGCATCAACATGTGACATGCCAGTCAGAACCTCACCGAATACGGTGTGAACACCATCCAGATGGCTAGGTGAACTACCGGTGGGTACGATGTAGAACTGGCTTCCTCCAGTATTGGGGTTGTTGGTCTTGGCCATCGCTAGCATTCCAGGAGAGTGGGTAAGGCCGTTTTCCGCCTCGTCGGGGACTGTCCATTGGCTCTGCTCGCATGCACTGGAGCTACTCCTACTTTCACCATTACAGTATCCAAACCATTTTGCGGCATTCCCTCCTGCTCCGTTCATACCATCGATGTCCCCTCCTTGATTCATGAATCCTCCAATGACTCTGTGGAAAATCGTAGAGTCATAGTTTCCTTGAGATGAGTGCAACAAGAAATTTTCAACGTGCTTCGGTGCGTCATCACTGAACAGCTCGATTTCTATAGTGCCCGTGGTTCGCTCTCCGGTCACTGAGTCGACGTAGGACACATCCATCGAGACAACCTGATTGCCTTCTTCTTCAGTGAGCATATCGGAGATAACTTTCACTGCGACCAGAGACATCATCAGTACTGCCACTATTGCGAACAAGCCGAAGGGGGTTGGATTTCCTTCGTCCATGAGTTGGAAACCAGCGCCTCGTGATATGGCATTAGCGTCCATCATTGATGATAGATTATTCATCGCCTTTCTGGCATCCTTATTCTTGGGATCCATCTTTAGAGAGTTGCGATAGTTCTTCAGGGCCTTCCTCCAATGGGACCTCTGCATCTCTGGATCTTCAGTCCCTAGTGTGGTTCCGGCATCCCCTGCCAGCTTCAGAGTCTTTGCCTTCTGAGAGTCATTTTCACACAGGTCCCACGATTCTCTGAGTTTTTCAAGAGCGATGTCGTTATCTCCCTTATCCATCATTGCCGCGGCCTCAGACCATGATTTACTGAGTTCTTCGGGTACAGGCATGGGGTTGCGAGTGAGCAATCCTTCAAAATTGCAGCGGAAGGAGACGCCTGCAGTAATTCTGCATTCGGTGGGGGAACGGCTAATACCCGACTCTCCCCGCAGGGGGTTGCAAGAACACCAATGTTCGGACAACGGGGAAGAAAATCAATGGACAAAATCTACAATGATTTCACAATTAATGTCGCAACTGCAAACGGAACTGGTTCGCAGTCCTCAAATCTAATAATTCTGCACTCAATGTTTGAGATGGGTGTTCCAGTTAGCGGGAAGAATCTGTTCCCCAGTAATATTTCTGGGCTTCCCACGTGGTTCATTATCAGAGCAAGTGACAAGGGATATCAAGCGCCCGGCGATGAAACCAATATTCAGATTATCATGAATAAGGATACTTGGGAGAAAGATCTGAAGGCTCTGGAGCCCGATACTATAGTAATATTCAACGAAGACGCGAAAATGCCTGTCGAGAGAGATGATTGCATATGTTTGGGGATGCCTATGACAACTATGGCAAGAGGCATTAGTCCTAAGATGGCAAGACTGATGGCGAACATGTATTATGTCGGGGGTATAGCACACCTCCTCGGAATTGATGAGGGTGCAATTTCTAGTGCTGTTGAGCAGCAATTCAGAGGCAAGGATAATGCCATCGCCATGAATCTCCAAGCTATTTCTGAAGCTCGTTCCTATGCATCTGAAAATTGGGGCGATGTGTGTAAATTTGCAGTTGTGACTAGAGAAAAATCAAGTGATACTTTCCTCATAGAGGGCAATGAAGCAGTCGCTCTGGGTTGTATTTATGGGGGAATAAATATGCTTTCATGGTACCCAATAACGCCATCCTCATCATTAGCTGAGTCAATAATTAATTGGATTCCAAAATTGAGAGAAGCGGGCGATGGTGGCTCTACTTGTGCTGTTGTACAAGCTGAAGACGAGCTGGCCGCGGCCGGAATGGTACTGGGAGCTGGATGGGCAGGTGGAAGGGGGATGACATGTACCAGCGGGCCTGGCATTTCACTGATGTCAGAATTCATCGGCCTCTTCTACTTCGCGGAGGTACCCGGGGGAATTTGGGACATAAACAGGACTGGGCCTTCAACTGGCCTTCCCACTAGAACCCAACAGGGGGACCTTTCGATGTGTTACGAAGCCAGTCATGGAGATACCCAACACATCGTTCTGATTCCCGGAACTGTGGATGAGTGCTTTGAATTTGGATGGAGGGCTTTCGACTATGCCGAAAGATTCCAGACACTAGTTTTTGGATTTGGGGATCTAGATCTAGGAATGAACCGATGGAGTACATCTGGCTTTGACTACCCCAGTGAAAAAATGGACAGGGGGAAGGTCATCAGAACTCAGGAGCAAATGGATGCTATTCCAGATTTCGGAAGATACAGAGATGTCGATGGGGATGGAGTTGCTTACAGAACCCTTCCAGGCAGTGGTCTGGCACCGATACTGTACAGGGGAACTGGCCATGATGAGGATGGAATATACTCTGAGGATCCAGATGTCTACTACCAAGCTATGCAACGCCTCAAGAGGAAGATCGATGGCTCGAGAGAGATATTGCCGGCACCTGTCATCCGTGAAGAAGAAGAGGGCGATGTGGGAATAATTTTCTACGGAAGCATGGAGAATTCGATAGTAGAGATAGATGACCTGCTAGAGGAGAGGGGGATGTCTGTAAGCACCTGTCGAGTCAGGGCTCTACCTTATCACTCCGATGTAGAGGGCTTCATAGAGAGACATAATCGTGTGGTCGTCATGGAGATAAACAGAGATGGTCAGTTATATGGGATTTTGAGGAAAGAGCTTCCTAGGCATCTGATACCGAAGCTTTATTCTGTTGCATACAGTGATGGCCTCCCTCCAAAAGCAAGGGAATATGCCAATCGGGTAGCTGAAGTTTTGGAGGACTGATTATTATGGTCAAGTTGAATGTTCTAAATCTTGAGAAGTCCGAATATAGGGGCGGAAAGTCATCATTATGTCCCGGCTGTGGCCACGATCAAATCTCTAATGTTATAATCCAAGCTGCATGGGAGAATGGCATAAAGCCAGAAGGAATTGCTAAGATGAGTGGAATAGGTTGCTCGTCTAAGACTCCTGCATATTTCCTGGCGAAGAGCCACGGATTCAATACCGTTCATGGGAGGATGCCATCAGTTACCACAGGGGCCAATATGATAAACAAGGATCTGGCATTCATTGCGGTGTCTGGAGATGGAGACACTGCTAGTATTGGCATTGGGCAATTCATTCACGCCATTAGGAGGAATCTCGATATGGTATACATCATTGAGAACAATGGGGTATATGGGCTGACTAAGGGACAATACAGCGCTACTGTTGAAAAGGGATCCAAGAAGAAGAAAGGGACTGCTAATGAGCAGTCACCTATCGATCTGTGTGCGATGGCCGTTAACCTAGGGTGCACATTCGTTGCTAGGTCATTCTCTGGGAGTAAGAAGCAACTCACCGCGTTGCTCAGAGCCGCAATGAGTCACAGAGGGATGGCAATCATCGATGTCATCTCACCTTGTGTAACATTCGCAAACAATGATGAGTCGTACCGATCTTACAATTATGTAAAATCCAATGATGAAGTTCTCCACATAGTAGACTACATCCCACACTTCTCGCCTCTGTCCGAGGTTGAAGTCCCAGAGGGCGAGTTTAGTGATATTTCATTGTTCGACGGATCTACGCTTAGATTGGAAACCGTCTCTGAGGATCACGATCCGGGAGACGCGGTCGCGGCATTGAGAGCGATTCATGAAGGGACTCAAGAAGGACGGCATGTAACTGGACTTCTCTACTATAATCCAAATCAGCCAACCGCCACTGATACACTTGGATTGACAGATACTCCGTTGGTTAGCCTTTCGGATGAGGAAATGAGACCCAGCGCTGAGAGTCTGACTGAAGTGAACGCTGGATTCAGAGCCAGATGATTCCTAGAGCTCGGATTCGTTGAAATATTGGACCTGTGTCGGAATGATGCTAGTCCCTTAGTGTAGTGGTCCATCATATGGCACTCTGGATGCCATGACCCTGGTT
>MDTB01227883.1_pt1 | contig 16251 bp, 11 predicted proteins | sample 811161 | NCBI WGS metagenome assembly MDTB01 (sample SAMN05326650, study PRJNA326480) | marine metagenome | isolation source: seawater | place: Mediterranean Sea | collected 2009 | reverse complement strand
ATTATGGCCATTATCAAGAAAAAGTTTTCCAAAACAGTTTTTACCTATAAATACTTCAGATCAAAAATCTTTACTCCAAAATACATATCAAAGATTAATAGGTCTAAAAAACTTATCAGAGCCAATTTTAGTTTGTAACGAAGAGCATAGGTTTATAGTCGCAGAACAAATGCGTGAGATAAATGTAAAACCTAAATCTATTCTTCTAGAACCATTTGGGAGGAATACTGCACCAGCTGTTATTTTTGCCGCTTTAAAATCATTAGAGATAAATAATGACCCTTATTTGTTAATACTATCATCAGATCATCAAATTAATCATGCAAGTAACTTTAGAAAAGTTATAGAATTCGGTAAGAAATTTGCAGACGAAAAAAAACTAGTAACTTTTGGAATAGTACCTAAATCTCCTGAAACTGGTTATGGGTACATAAAATCTGCAGAGCATTTTGACTTGAAGAATTTAAAGGGTATAGAAATTTCTGAATTTATAGAAAAGCCTAATCTAGAAAATGCCAAGAATTTTATAAAAGATCCATCTTTTACCTGGAATAGTGGAATATTCTTATTTAAAGCAAATACTATTATTGAGGAGATGAGAAATTTAAATCTACAAGTTTTTGAAAAATGTAATGCAACTTTTAAAAAAAGTAGTATTGATTTGGATTTCCAAAGGTTGGATGCCGAATCATTTAATTATTGTCCTAATATTTCTTTAGATATAGCGGTAATGGAAAAAACAAAAAAAGGAATTGTTATTCCTTTAGACGCTGAATGGAGTGATATTGGAAGTTGGAAATCAGTTTGGGAAAATTCCAAAAAAGATATTAACGGTAATGCAAATAAAGGAAATGTTTTTAGTAAAAAAACAGATAATTGTTACTTACATAGTGAAAACAAACTTCTAGTAAGCTTAGGTATTAAGGATTTAATAGTTATTAATACAGATGATGTGACTTTAGTTGCTAATAAAAATAATTCGCAAGATATAAAACAAATAGTAGAAGATTTAAAAAAACTAAACCATAATGAGGCTGTTTATAATAGAAAGGGTTATAGACCATGGGGCTTTTATATCTCAGTCCTAGAAGATATTAGATGGCAAGTGAAAATAATTCATGTGAAACCAGGTGCAAAATTATCTTTGCAAATGCATCATCATAGGGCAGAACATTGGATAGTGGTAAAGGGCACAGCTGAGGTTGAGATTGAAAGTAAGAAATCAGTTTTAACTGAAAATCAGAGTACCTATATACCTTTAGGATCAAAACATAGATTATCAAATCCAGGGAAAATTCCATTAGAACTTATTGAAGTTCAAAGCGGTTCTTATATCAGTGAAGATGATATTGTAAGATTTGAAGATAACTATGGTAGATCTTAAATAGTAAAAATATTAATCTCATCATATTAAATGATTTTATTCATATCAAGAAATAATATTATTTAATTTTTCAGAAATTATTTTCAGAGTGAGGATATTTTTAGCTTCCTATTCCCATATTTAAATTGATTATTAGTAATCATCGTTATTTAATATGAGATTATTTATTAATTTATTAACAATATTATCTACCATAAAAGCAGATTCAAAACTGATACCAGAATTAATTAAAAGTTTTAATAAATTTACATCGTAAATATCTATTCCTTTACTAATTAGTAAAAATTTAATAACATCTCTTTTTTTTATTCGCATGCAGATTTCCCTTTCTTTTGCATTAATAAATCTGATTAAAAAGTTGTGCACGTATTGAATATTTAAACGAGATCTTAATTCAATTTTTGAATCTTTTATTTTCAATCCAGTTAAAGTAGTTATTAGATATTCAAAATCTAAAAAAGGATCTTTATTTAAATAAAGATCTAATTTTCCTTTGAAATTAATATTATCAATCAAATTTATTTTAATTTTTTCTTTTTCATCCTTATTCATAAATGATGTAATTGTTTCAAAATAATATTTAATTGTATTTTTTTCTTGATCCATATCTTTGACAATAATTTCAGGCCCAATCAATTTCCATTTTTTAATTGAAGAATTATTATTAATTATTTTTTGCTTAAAAATATTAGGCGCATTGAAAATTTCTCTCCTAAAAATTTTAACTTCATTTGCTTGCCTTATTTTGGCTTTATACATAGAGTAAGCTCTTTCTTTACCATCCCTTGTCGTTATCAAAATTTTTGAATCTTCGAAAAAATTATTTATCTTAGAAAAAATGTATTTAATTTTATCTTCTTTATTACAGTCAATTAATTCATTAAATACTTCACTACTTACAAAGCAATATTTTAATTTACTTGAAATTATTTCTTCTTTAAATTTTTGAATATAAAAATCAGGATCAAGAATTCTTTTTTGATTAATTGCATGATGAGTTTCAAGAAAACATCCTGGTAATAAAGAATGTTGTTTGGATTCATTATCTAGAATAGAACTGGGATATAGAATTCCAAATTTTTTTAAAAAATCGCTTTGGTCATATAAAAAATGTTGAAAAGAAGTTGTTGCTGTATGATGAAGACCAATATGTATAAGACATTTCATTTATTAAATTATTTTTTTAAGTTATATTTTGGATTATCATTTTAATTATATTATCAAAGAAAGATTTTAATAATAAATGAATCGAATAATGTTTGATAATCCAAACTTTCCTCAAAGCTTTAGGGAATATAAGAATTTGATTAGGGCTGAAAAAAAATGGAATAAATGCTTTGGAATTGGATCAAATAAGACAGCAACCTCTACTCTTAACTATATTTTTCAAAATCTATATGGATTTAGTTCAAACCAATCCTTATTAGAGATTAATGCAACCATTCAAGTAATGAGAGGTAATTTTAACCCATTATTTAATACAATTACAAATCAAGATTTTGCTCAGGATATGCCTATATCCGGTGGATTAACTTATGTGGCGTTGGATGCTTTTTTCCCAAATAGTAAGTTTATATTAACTTTAAGAGATGAAGAGAAGTGGGCTAAAAGCTTTGTGGCTTTTTATGTGAATATTATTTCAGAAATTGTAAAAGGAGAAAAGTTTTCAAAAAATAATTATCTTTTTAAAGGATATATACATAATTGGATGAATTTTTATTGGAAAGATTCGATAAAAATTTTGAGAGAATCATTAGGAAATATCGAAAAAATTAATTTTGAAGATTTAAAAAAAAGAATCATAAGCAATAAATTATTTAAAACTTCAATTATTCAAAAATTTAATTATCGCAATAATCAAATAATCGATTATTTTTCTTTAAGACCAAATGACCTTTTTGTGGTGGATTTAACTAAGGAAGATGATATAACAAATATTACTTCTTTTTTAGAGATCCCGAATATTTTATTCTCTCCAATACCTAGACTCGATCCAAAAAGTTCTAAAAAAGAATTAAAAAATGATGAAATTTTTTTAGACTATTCAAAAATTAAGTTTGATTTTTAAAGAATATAACAAAGTAAAATTTCAAGAATTTAATTCTTATGACTATCCGCCATACTAATAATGAATTTTGACAAAGCAAAAGTAATAGTGATGATTAATAAAGAAGTAAGAAAACCTTTATGGCGCCAATATTTCCATTCAGTTTCTGGCTTTACAGGATTACTAATTATTGCTATGAATCTTTGTTGTTGATTACTATCAACTCTGGCTTTTTCTGCTGCTATTAAAGATTGTTTATATAAGTCTTCATAGTACTTTTTATTAAAATCTAACTCCATAAATTTTGCAATTTTTTTATTTAAATCTTTACCCATTGGACTAAGAATTAACTCTTTTTCTTTTTTTAAAGTTTCCTCTATTTCTTTAATTTGTTCTTTTAAATCAATAATCTCAGGGGAATTTTGATCTACGAATCTTTTAGTTTTTAAAGCAAGATCAATCTTTTTTCTTACTAATTCATCCTCAAGGGCTAAAAAGAACGATCCTTTTGCTTGGAAATCATTTAATGGGTTCATTAGTTGATACTTTTGTTGGTATTCGTTTAATAACTTGGTGGCTGTCTCAAATCTTTTTGCATTTTTCTTAACTTCCTCTTCAGCAAAAACTAGTTGTCTTTTGAAAATACTTTGATTAAGAATATTAACGAAATCTTCTGATCTATTAATTAAAAATTTATTTAAATACAAAGCAGTATCAGGATCAAAACTTAGTGTTCTTATTCTTAAAATTCCATCAATCTCATTAAGAGTTACGGTTATTTGCCTTCTAAATAAATTATATTCGGATTCTTGAGAATATCCTTTTTGAAGACCAGCGAAATAATCTGGCCATTTTCTTTTGTATAAATCAAAAAAATTTATTTCTTTTTTTAGATCTCTTAATACTTGAGGAGACTCGAGATAAGTTCTTAAATATCTTGAATCTTCAAGCGATAATGAATTTCCTCCAGTTAAGATATTACCAATACTAAATGAAGTAGAATTGCCTCCTGCCTTTCTAACAACTACATCAGATCTCACGAAAAATCTTTTTCTTCCAATGCCGTAAAAATATGTAAATAAAATTAATAATGGTATTGAAAATAATATAATTACGTATTTTCTTTGTGATTTTTGTATTTTCCTTTTAATTTCTCTTTCTTCATCAGATAAATTATCATTAATTACATTAGGTCTGTTATTCTTCGATCGAAGAAATTTTCTAATTTTTAAAGGATCAAATTTCATATTCTTAATTTTATCTTATTGAATTAATTTATTCCTAAAAGACGTTTATGTTCTTTAATGCCATCTTTAAGACTATCAAATTCCAATATTTTACCATTATCCAGTAGTAAAGCTTTGTCACAATTAAATTTTAGACCCCATAGATTATGATTAACCATAATGAAGTCAGAATTAGTTTGCTTTTCTTTAAGAATTTTCTTGCATTTTTCTCTAAATTTAGCATCACCAGCACCAGTTACTTCATCAAGAAGATAAACATCGAAATCAAAAGCCATTGATAAACCAAAAGTAACTCTAGCAGCCATACCGCTTGAATAAGTTTTAAAGGGCTTTTCGAAATAACTACCAATATCAGCAAATTCTGCTACACGTTCAACTTTTTCTTCAAAACTATCAGAATCTGATCCGCTATATATCTTACTCACAAAAGTTACGTTTTCTCGAGCACTCAAACTACCTTGAAAACCTCCAATTAAACCTACAGGCCAACTTACTGAACAATCTGCCGTGATCGAACCACTATCAGGTTGGTCTATTCCACCTATTAATCTAAGCAAGGTACTTTTCCCTGCTCCATTTTTGCCAAGCAGTGCCACTGAGCTGCCACGGTCAAGCTTAAAATTTAAATCTTTAAAGACATATAGTCTTTTCCCTTTGAAAACATAACTTTTTGTTAGATTCTTAACCTCAATCATTTTGTTAATAAGAACTTTTCATTTCTTAGATATGTAAATAAAGCAAACGCTGTAACTGAGAAAGCAACAGTCCATAGATAACTTAAAGAAATAGCTTCAATAGGGACGTTATAACCTCTAGTAAACGCATATCTAGATAATTCTATTGCCTGCATTATTGGATTCCAGGATACGAATGGCCTTAAATTATATGGAAGCCTTGATAAGCCAAAAATAACTCCCGAAATAAGCCATATTGGCCTAATAAAAAGAGGTAAAATTTGCCTAGCTAGTGGAAACTTGTGCCCAATGATCATCATAATTAATCCAAATCCAAAAGAAAATATAACCAGACCCAAAAATGAAAATACTAACAACACAAAATTATCTAAAACCCATATTTCTTTGAAGAGAAATATCAAAGATACCAAAACAATAAAAACGATTCCATATAAACAACATTCTACAACTGTCCTTGCCAAGACTGTATCTATAGGTTTTACAGGTCGATAGAAAAATAATGCTACATTAGCTTGCATTGAATTTATTGATCTAATTGCTATTTCTGAAAACATTGAATAGAGGACAATTCCAGTGGCGAGGAATAATTGGATATCAATATCAGCTCTTTGGCCTCTAATTAAAGAAAAAATTGTACAGAAAATGAGAAAAACACCTATTGGCTCGATAAAAACTCCAAAAACTCCAAATTTAACTTGGCTTACTCTTGTTTTAAGTTCTCTATAGACTAATGCCCTTATAACATTTAATTGGATTTGAAAACCGTTAAGATTTCCAGCAACGGGTATTCCAGAAATATTACCATCGACTACTCTTGCTGGATACCAAATTATTAATGAAATTAATTTTATTTTCCAAAAAATGTTTGAGAAGACAAATAAAAAATATTCAATATTTGAAAAATTTTTAATATTTGGAAAAAAAACTGAATATCGAGGAATTCCTAAATTTAAAAATTCAAATTTTATTTTTATCCAATTTAAAAATTTTTTACTTTCATTAGGTTTTGGAAATCTTATTCTCATCTTTCTGTTATTGTCCCATAAACCTAAAATAATCCTTGGCAAATTATTGAAATTCTTATCCGATGAGTTTTTTGAAAGCCAATAAAGTATTTTGTTCTTTCCGACTTCTCCTTTTAACAAATCTGGATATTCTTTGAAACCATTAAATATTATCCAAGTAACAAGGTTTCTTTCTTGTTCTATTTTGTAAAAACCTTTTTCTAATAGATCTTTTCTTTTTAAAATTAATAATCTTAAGTTTTCTGGATATTCTTCAGGAAAGGTATATTCTGGAATTTCTTTTGTCAAAATTTAAGAATTTTCTTTTAAAATTTTATTAATAATCCTAATATAAATCAATACATTAATTTACTTTAACATAAAAAATAATATTATTTTCTATGTTTAATTTTAATATTTTTTAAAGAGATTTTTGAATTAATAACTTCTAAAGATCGTCTAGTAATCTATAAATTGTAGCGGCATTTAACATGGGTCCAACTGGTTGAACTATATCTTTGAATCCATCATTAAATTTTGTCCAATTAGATCTATTAATTACAATTATATCCCCATCAATTAGGGGAGGATTAATTTTTAAATTTGAATTTTGTTGATATTTAAAATTGTATTTATTTACACTAATAGATCCATTTGGGTTAAGTCTGATAAGCTCAACATTATTTTTCTTCCCTCTTCTAGTAATGCCTCCTGAACTTAGAATTGCTTGAGATAGGGGACTATTTGTCTTGATTCTTTGAGGACCAGGCTTTGATACTTCACCAATGACATTAACTGTTATTGTTGGAGAAGATAAATTTGAAGAAGAAATTTTAAGTGAGTCTTCAATTTTAATATCATTTGCTAAAGCAACATAAATATTATCACCATCATAAATGAGAGGGTTATCAACAATACTTCCGTTAATTAGGGCTTCCCAGTAGTTTGTATTGAATGATATGTAGTCAGTGCCATTTAATTTTCTTTTTATCTTGATGTTTTTAATGTCAGCCTTATTATTAATACCTCCTGCTTTTTGAATCGCATCAATTAATGTGGGCCAACCACTGCTTGAGATAGTAAGAGGTTCTCCTCCATCAGAATTAATTAATTTGCTATTCTCATTAGTAGTTAGGCTATATATGCCTGGTCTCTGTACTTGACCAAAAATAGAAACTTTAATTGGTCTTGATGAAATTAAATTAAGATATATTAATGGTCTATTGATTATTTTTGTATATTCCTTAGTTATTTTTTCTTGAGCTTCTTTAAGTGAAAGTCCCCAGACATATACAGCCCCTATTCTTGGTAAAATTAAAGTACCATCTGGAATTATTTTGACATTAGCTTCAAATCCGCTTACGTTAGTAATTCTCATATATATTGAATCCCCAGGTCCAAGTTTATAGGCAAATTTTTCAATTTTTAAATCATTTGGAGCGGCAATTGCTTTTTTTAAGGATAATGTAGGGAAGTTAAAAATAATAATTAAAGGAAAAATTGTTAAAATCTTCTTCAATGTTTTTCTAGATAAAAAGCCAAATATCCGATTAGATTTCATAAGAAAAAAGTTTTTTTAATTATAAAACATATCGAGAATTTATAACTCTCTCTAGATAATTAAATAATTAAATCAATTTTTATTTATATAATTTGTAAATTAATAAAATAAATAATTAAGTAAATTTAAAAAAATTTAATATAAATAATATAGTTTTATGATATCTTAATCTAAGATTTTTTTATAATTTGATTAACGTAGTAACAGGTGGTGCTGGTTTTATAGGATCCCACTTGATAGAGAAACTATTAGAAAAAGGTGAGGAAATTATTTGTATAGATAATTTTTACACCGGTAATAAAGAAAATATTTCAAAACATTTAGATAATAAAAATTTTGAATTAATAAGACACGATATAGTTGAGCCAATTTTCTTTGAGGCTGATAGAATTTGGCATTTGGCATGCCCAGCATCTCCAAGGCATTATCAATCCAATCCAATTAAAACAGCAAAAACTAGTTTCTTAGGAACATACAATATGCTTGGTCTAGCAAAGCGTGTGAAGGCAAGAATTCTTTTGGCTAGTACTAGTGAAGTATATGGCGATCCTGAAATTCATCCTCAACCTGAGAGCTATAATGGAAATGTAAATATAAATGGAATAAGAAGTTGTTATGACGAAGGTAAAAGAATAGCAGAAACACTTTGCTCAGATTATCGTAGAATTCATAATTTAGATACTCGCATAGTAAGAATCTTCAATACATATGGACCAAGAATGCTTCCCAATGATGGAAGGGTAGTTAGTAATTTTATATGCCAAGCTTTGCAAAATAAGCCATTAACAATATTTGGGGATGGATCACAGACAAGATCTTTTTGTTATGTTGATGATCTAGTACAAGGATTAATAAAATTAATGAATTCTAATTTTACTTCCCCTGTAAATATAGGCAGTCAATTTGAATTCACAATTAAGGAATTAGCTGAATTGGTAAGGTCAAAAACTAATCCTAATTTAGATTTTATATTTAAACCTTTACCCTCAGATGATCCATTACAAAGGAAACCAATCTTAGATTTAGCAAAAAAAGAGTTGCTTTGGGAACCTACTACTAAGCTTGATAAAGGACTTGATTACACAATAGATTGGTTCAAAAAAACTATTAATAATAAATAATGATAAAAAATATATGTTGTATTGGTGCTGGATATGTCGGTGGACCAACTATGTCTGTAATAGCAGATAGATGCCCTGATATTACAGTTAATGTAGTTGATCTAAATCAAAAACGAATTGAAGCTTGGAATAGTAATGATCTTTCAAAGTTGCCTGTTTTTGAGCCTTCCTTAGATATGGTCGTCGGTAGGACTAGAGGTAAAAATCTTTTTTTTACAAATAAGATAATTGAATCAATTGAAAATGCCGATATGATTTTTATTTCTGTGAATACTCCTACAAAAAATAGAGGTATTGGATTTGGCGAGGCGAGTGATTTGAGTTGGGTCGAATCCTGTGCAAGGGATGTTGCAAAATATTCTAGTGGGCATACAATAGTCGTTGAAAAAAGCACTCTTCCAGTAAAAACTGCTGAAACTATTAAATCTATTCTTTATTCTGTTAGCAGTTCTCTTGATGATAGAAAAAAAACTTTTGCTGTCTTGTCAAATCCAGAATTTCTTGCCGAAGGAACTGCTATAAATGATTTAGAAAATCCAGATAGAGTTTTGATTGGAGGAGAAGATGAAGAAGCTATTGAAGAATTAGCTAATATTTATAAATATTGGGTAAAAGATGAAAAAATAATAAGAACTAATTTGTGGAGTAGTGAATTATCAAAATTAGCTGCAAATGCTTTTTTAGCTCAGAGAATAAGTTCAATAAATTCTTTGTCAGCATTTTGTGAGGAATCAGGCGCTAATATAGAGGAAGTAGCTAAAGCAGTTGGACTTGATAATAGAATTGGAAAAAAATTTTTAAAGTCTGGGCCTGGTTTTGGGGGAAGTTGTTTTAAAAAAGATATTTTAAATTTGGTTTATTTATCTAAAACACTAGGATTAGAAGAGGTATCTAATTACTGGAGATCAGTTATTGAATTAAATGATTGGCAACAGAACCGAATATATAAAATAATTGTAGCTAAATTATTTGGAAGCATTTTGAATAAGCAAATTGGAATATTAGGATTTGCCTTTAAAGCAAATACTAATGATTCTAGAGAATCTCCTGCAATTGATATTTGTAGAAATCTTTTATTGGAGGGGAGTAAATTGATTATTCATGATCCTAAAGTATCATCATTTGAAATGAAAAAATCTTTAAGTATATTTGATGCAAAAGAAAAACCTTTTCATAATATAAAAAATTCTGACATTGAAAATTGGGAATATGCAGATTCAATTAGTAAGGTTTTTACAAATTCCCACGCAGTTGTTATTTTGACCGAATGGGAAGACTACCAAAAAATTGATTGGGAAAAATATATCGAAAAAATGGAAAAACCTGCTTGGGTATTTGACACAAGAAACATTTTAAATATAAATAATTCAATTTTCAAAAGAATAAATTTATGGCAATTAGGTAATGGAACAATAAATCAAAAAAAAGATTTTTTTTAAGAAAATAAAAATTTAATGGAAATTATTAATCCTGGCACAATAAAAACTTCAATAAATGAAATTAATATTTTCAAACAAGATCCAACAATACTTACTGACAATAGTTTATTTAATCTATCAAAATATCAAAGAAATAATCTAAATTTTATTAGTTCATTTATTAATCAAAATTTAAGCAAAATAGATAAAGAGAATTTAGATAAAAAATTTAAATTTTTTCTTGATGATGCAAATCCAAAATTAGAAAATAGTTTTGCTTTTTCTCCTCCTATGAGTAGAAATAATTTCCCAATTATTGATCCCATTATGATAAGAACTAATTTCTATAATAAAAAAATACAATCCATTAAAAATATCAAAAAAAAATTTAATCAAAAAAGTTATATTTGTTATTGGAGAGGGGCTTTAACGGGGATAGTTTCAGAAAAGTTAAATCTAATAAATGATAAAAATGAGTATTTTAATAAGATCTTAGATCCAGATATTTTTATAAGAATTAAGTTATGTTTTATGGGAAGTCAAGAATTAGATAAATGTGATTTTAAATTAACTAGAGCAGGGCAATGGAAATGGACTAAATCCATATTAGAAAAATTTAAGGAAAATAATATATATAGCGAAGAGGAGCCATTTGAAAATAATTTAGATTATAAATATCTTATTGATATTGATGGTAATTCAAATAGTTGGCCTGGTTTATTTATGAAGCTTGCTTCAGGATCTTGTATTTTGAAGGTTGATAGTAAATATAAATTTTACCAGTGGTTTTATCAGTTTATGAAACCATGGGAACATTTTGTTCCAATAAATGCAGATTTGTCTGATTTAAATGAAAAATTAATTTACTTAAGGCATAATCAAGAGATTGGTGAAAAGATCGCTAAAAATTCTACTGAATTTTTTGGAAGTAAGAATCCTGAAAAATGGAAAACTTTGTATTTTAAGGATTTAAATATAAATTTAGCAAAGTATAAAATTATTAATTAAGTATAAATTAATTTATGGCTAATGATTGTTACATACATATAGGAGCTGAGAAATGTGGTTCAACTACAATTCAAAAGTCTTTAGAAATAAATCATGAATATTTAAAGAAAAATAAAATTTTAGTTCCTAAAGGATTAGGAAGAAATACTGGTCCATTGAATCATACTAAATTAGTGGTTGCTAGTTATAAGTATAATCAAAAAGATGATTTAACAGAATTATTTTATAAGAACCAAAATAGAGAGGATTTTCTTATTGATTGTTTAAAAACAATTGACCAGAAAAAAAAATTAATAAGAAATAATGATTTTTCAACAATCTTAAGTGCTGAGCATTTTTCTTCTAGACTTAGAAAAGAAAATATTAGCAATTTTAAAAACTTAGTAGATAAATTTTCTTCCAACTTAAAAATCATATTAATTATAAGAAACCAGATGGATTGGCATATTAGTGCATATAATACATTCATAAGATGTGGAGGCAAAAAAACATTTGATGAATGGATAAAAATTTCTTTGATGCAAAGATCAGCAGATTGGTATTTGATTATTTCTCAATGGGAAAAATATTTTGGATTTGGTAATGTTTTTGTTTTACCATTACGAGATAAAATACAAAATAAATCTTTAGATGAAAGATTTTATAATTACTGTGAAATAAACTTAGATATAATAAAAAACTTAAAAAAACCAAAAAGATTGAATGAGTCTTTAAATATTTATCTTCTTGAAAAAATAAGGATCATAAATCAAAAAATGCCATGGATTATAAATGGTGTAATAAATCAAGAAAGAACAGAGGCTATTCAAAAAGAAATAAATCTTTTTGACGAAAAAGTAAAATTTAATAAGGAAGAAATATTAAATAACTATTCAAATGATAAATATATTAATAACGAATTAAGAGAAAATGTTTTAAATTTCTATAGTGAGAATAATTCAAAGTTGTTGAAGAAATATCCTCAATTAGAAATGGAAATTAAAGGCTTCTAAAGTTATAAAATTTCATTAATCCTTTCAAAATTTATAGATAAGATCTCTTGAGCTTTTTTAGAAATTTCATCTTTAACATTATATATATTTTTATCTTGACTTTCAAATAGTTCTACAGCAGTAATAATCTTCTCTTCAAGTTCTTTTTCATTGATGAAGGTAAATGAGTCTTTAATATCTTTTACTTGCATGCTTGGACCTCCTTTACCATAAACCACATTAATGCATCCATTCATTAATGCTTCAAATGTAGAAATACCAAAATGCTCACATTTTTCAGGATTTATTTCTTCATTAATTCCTAAACCTGTTGCATGAACATAAATGGCTGAATCTCTATAAAAGGAATCAACTATTTCTCTTGGTGCATTTATAAAAAATTTTGTATTTTTTTCATTTGAATTTGCCTTTGTTAAATCTAAGTGTTCAAGGGAACTATTTGATTTATAGTCTACTGAGCCAATAAAAACTAATTGCCATTGATTTGATATCTTACCTTCTGAAAGTAATTTTTTAAATATTTTAGCTACTGTATGTTGGTTTTTGCAGTGACCTTCTAAATTGAATCTGCCAATATTGAGAATAAATTTATCTTTAGGTTTTTTATTTTGTAAATTCATAATATAGTCTTTTGATTTAAATCCCAAGATGGGATAGATAGTTTTTGATTGATGTTTTGCCCACAATTTTTGGGACCAAAATTTAGTAAAATCAGAATTGTATAGAAAGGTATAACTATTCAGGCATTCATTTGAAATTGATGAATGTGGAAATGATACTATATAGAAAGATTTCCTTGCCAAAGATATTAGATTAGATTTAAACGTACTATTTATAAAAACATCAAATCTTGATGTTAATAAAGGATTTACTGAGCCAATAATTAATTTTTCGGCATTACTAAGATTTAATCCAAAATAATCAGACAATTTTTCTTTGTCAAAATTAGTTTCTGAAATTAGATAAACTTTATAACCCTTATTAAGAAAAATAAATGCGAAATCTAATGCATGTTTTTCTCCCCCTCCAAAAGTATTCCAATATGAATTGTAAATACCAATTGTCAATTCTTTTTTATTGATAAGCATTGATTTAGTTTTATTATTTAAACTGAAATCAAGTTGCGTTAATTTTTTATTCAGATTACTAGAAATATCACAATACTCTGAAGGTATTTTTTCGAAAAAAGACTTTTCATCACTATTAACAATAAAATCATATATTTTTTTACTTCTAGAAACTAAGGTTTTCCAAGTAATACTATTTTCTTGAGTACTTTCAGAATGCTTATGATATATTTTTGCGGAAGGTACATAAAGAATTCTCATTTCATTCTCATTAATCCAGTGGCTTAATTCTGAGTCTTCAAAGTATGCAAAAAACTCAGATATGAAAATTTTTCTTTTTATAAATAATTCTCTTCTCAAAAGTACGCAACATCCGCAAAATGCTTTAATATAAGATTTATTTTCATATTCTTGTTTTTCAATTTCTCCAAATCCTATATCATATATTTGACCATCCTCTCTAAAACCTGATCCTGCATTATTAATAAGAATTCTTGAAGAAGAATGATGTATTTTATTAAGTCTGAGTTTAAATATCGTATTCTGATATGAAACTATCTTTTGAGAAATTATTATTGATGAATTGTTAGAATCAAAATCAGCAGATATGTAAAAGTCTTTTTTATTATCATCATTTTTAGTAATTTCTATTTCTATTTCTTTATAGTTCATAGGAATAGAAATATCTATAGATATCAAACCATTGACGCTATTAATAATATTTTGATTGTCAAGAGTACCTTCTCTAATGAAGTATTTTTTATAAGGAATTTTTTCGATTAAACTTGAAAAATTTGCTTTAAAGTTTTCACCTTCTGAGCGAAGGTTTATCTTTTGAAATTGATCATAAAAGTAAATAATAGGAGAAGCAGCTGCAGCGCTGGCATCTAATCGGAGATTGAAAACCAGTTTTTTAATAGCATTTTTGTCGAGCTTAGTATCTGGATTTAGTAAAAGAATTAACTCCCCACTAGAGTTTTCTAAACCTATATTATTTCCTTCTGCAAAACCAACATTATCACACTTTACATATTTAAATTTATTTAAAAATTTGCTACAAATTTCTTTTGTATTATCCTCTCCATTATCAACAATTATAATTTCCCAATTAGTGTAAGTTTGTTCTTTTAATGTTGGTAGTAATTCACATAAATCATTTCCTGAATTATAAGTTACTATTATTATGCTTATGAAAGGTACTTGTGAAATACATCCTAATTTATTTATAGGATCTAGATTAAATTCTGATTCTCGATTGTATTTTAGATCTTCATTTGAAAGCTCTATCTGATTAAAATTTTTTGGAATTTTATTTAAATAGAAATTTGTAATTGACTCGGGATATTCATTTTTTTTAAGAATCTCTATTAAATTTAAAAGTTGATCATATTCTTTGTTTTCAAGTAGACACTTCAGTTTTGTATTAATTTTTTCCATAACTAATTTATTTTCTTAATATAATTGTTACTTAAATCTAAATATTTTTTTAATTCATCATACGAGTTTGTTTTTTCTATATATAAAAAAACGTCTGATAAATATGTCATTAAAAGTTTATATGAAGTTTCCTCATTAAACAAATTAGCATGAGCTGGAAGAAAGTTTTTTCTTTTTAAATCTCTTAATTTTTTTACAGTAATATCTCCATGATATTCCTTAGAATTTAATTTATACCCTTTAGTAGTATTAGATACGTGATTTCTAGTATCGATAAATTTTACTTCTGATTTTAACTCAATATTATTTATTTCTTTTGATAATTTCTCTAAAGCTATCCAGTTATCATATTCATCAAATAAAAGAAAATCTATTTGAGGAATTGTATGCAGATCTTTATAAATAATTTTTGGATTTTCCCAAATAATATTTATATATTTTTCAAAAGTAAGATTCTCCAATTTGCAAAACTTATTTAAAAAGCTATTTTCATAACTTTTATCATTAGCAGAAATTTCTCCAAAATTACCTACAATCTTATCTAGGAAGTATGATGATAATCTTGTAAAAGGTGATCTAAGAATGATAAAGGAATAGCAACAATTTCTTAATTCATTTTCATCAGCCTGTTGTGAATTATTATTTCCATGAATCCAATCAATATCATCCAAATCTCTAACAAATCCATTAGCTAGAGCAAAAGAATATCTTAATGATGTACATGCATTTTTTGGAATAAAGGTGCACATTGCAGAACTTGAGAAGTTGTAGAGCGTAAATCGTTTTGCAAAATTGTGTTCCTGATTTTGGGCAAGATTTTTTGTTGTTCCTATTACTTTTACAAATCTTCTTTTAAATTCTCTTTTTTGGTTATTGCTTTTCTTAATAAATATATTTGATAGTTCTTTGTTATTTGATGATAGGAATTTAAATAATGGAAATCTATAAAGATCTTGATAATATTCTTTTATTGACTTATCTTCTAAATATTCTTCAAATTTACCTTTATTTGATTCATACATCTCAAAAATATATTCTTTATCGTCTAAACTAATATTCATATCTTCATGAAGATCTAAAAAGATTTCATAAGGAAAAATTTTTTTTAATGTGTATAAATTATTATGATTTTTACTTGAAATATCTATATTTGTATTTTTCAAAAGATTATTAGAATTCTTTAGTTCATCAATAGTAAAGTCTTTATCCTTGATTTGACTTTTCAAAAGATCATTAGAATTATTGAGATCATCAATAGAAGAATCTTTAT
>MDTB01114446.1_pt1 | contig 16253 bp, 30 predicted proteins | sample 811161 | NCBI WGS metagenome assembly MDTB01 (sample SAMN05326650, study PRJNA326480) | marine metagenome | isolation source: seawater | place: Mediterranean Sea | collected 2009 | reverse complement strand
TCTGCTGGTTGAGTAAAAGAAACATCTACGTTTGTACTGTGTGTAACTGCAATAGTTCCTGTAGTTACAGAAGTCCAAGAGGTAACAATATTTTCTGCTATCTCTCTTACATCTGCTGTTCTAGCAGAATTTCTACCTGTGTCTCTAACATTATATACTGGATTTGCCATTCTAGTTTCCTCGATTGTGTTATTGAATTATTTTACTAATAGCCAAATGTGCTATCAGCCGGGGTGTAAGCCTGTTCCAAATGTAGATTTCTTATTCTGCTAAATGAATCTTGTATTTTTGGTCTAGACATTATTAAATACCTTAAAGCATCATACGCATGGTCAGATGCTTTGGTATCTACATCTTCAGGATTGTTTTTATCCAGAGGAATACTTTGAAGTTCGCGTATCAGATTCGGACAATTATTAAATATCTGTATTTTGGGTCTGCCGTTTTGCTGTAACTTCAAGTATTCATGAATTTGTATTTTACCCTGAATTCTGTTTTTATCGGCCCTACGGAGCTTGTGACCTGCACGAATCAGCGTTTCTCCTACTGTAGGGCCAGTTGTTCCTGTTCTACTCCAACAAGCTGTATCTAAAACTCCTGATACAGAATAAGGATCTTCTAATTCCATTTCTGTTAATACTTGTCCTAATTCTAAGCCTGTTAGATTTTTACGATATAACTCTCTGTAAATTATTAAAGTTCCATCATTACCATCTACTGCTCCCCATACACAAGCACTTTCAGAAGCATAACCATAGTCTATTCCTTTTACTCTTTCCCAATTAACAGGGATTTCAAAAGGAGGAATAACATGGTGATCAAAATCAAACTCTGTAAATGCTGCCCCCTCTGCTACATCCCAATTACCCTCTAGTAATTGTTTGCGTTGAGTAGGAGGCAACGCATTTAACATTTGTTCATATCTGCCATCTTTAGCAAGATATGGGTTGTCTTGTAGTCTTGCAGGTATAAACTTTCTGCTTAGACCATCATTTCCTATAAATGATTCGTTTGGAGGAAAAGGATTTATATATCTGTTTTTTACCCAGTTAGCTCCAACTCCTCCGGGATTTGCTGTACAGCGCATATAGGGAATAATTTCTGAGTCAGTAGTTCTTAAACGTGATGCTAAGTAATTCCAACTAAACTCTGTGGGTAAATGAGTTATCTCATCAAACCCTATCCAACTATATGCTTGTCCTTGATAGCGATAAACATCTGCATCTCTTTCAAGGAACCCAAACTCTATCTTTGCACCGCTAGGAAAGTTCCAAAGCTTTTCTACTTCACGATATTTACAACCGGGAAATGCTTTAGGATATAACTCTCTAGATTTATCTATTAGCTCTCTTAGTTCTGGCATAGACCTTCTAAGTATTAAGGCTCTATGTGCTGCTCTACTAGCGTATCTAAGAGGATCAACAAGCATAGCATAACTTTTACCGCCACCTGCCGAACCACCATAAAGAACATCAGTTTCTCCTGCTGCAAGAAAATCTTCTTGTGGGCCTTCGTTAGCTTTAAAGATAATATTATTAGCAGCTTCTTTCTGTAACGCTTTAGGTAATTCTATTAAATCGTCTTCTGTAGTTACTTTAGCAGCTTCTACTTTGTCTAACTTATCTAAAGTAGTTTTACTTTTAGATATTGATTTTTTATAACGGTCTACTTTAGCTTGTGCTGTTTTTAATCTTTTTTCTTTATCTTTAATAGCTCTTTTACTTTCAATTTTAGCTTTTGTAGCTGAATGGTAATTGTAGCCTTTACCAGTAGAACCTTTAGCTCTACCTGATCTTTTGCGCGGAGTGCCATCTTTTTTAAATATGAAATTTCCATCGCTGTCCCTCTGATATTTTTCAGGGTATTGATCCCAATCATGCATTATCAATAATCTTTTTTAATCCAGAATGACTTAAACTTCTTCCTGTTTTGTGTGAAACCCACGCTGCGCCATCTCTTAAACTAAGCGCTTTATCTATTATCAATGGCTTTACTTCTTCTAAAACTTTAAGCTGTTCTGGAACCTCTTCTAAGTATTTAGGATCTTCAGAAAGTTTATAACCGTAAGGAATTGTTGAGCTAGTTCTGCGCTTCTGCATTAATAACTACCTCTTCTTTAGCAGGTAAAAGAAAAATTCCTCCTTCTACTTTATGATTAACATCTAATCTATCTGCTTTTGCTAACCCTACTCTATCTAAAATACTTTGTGCAGCTTGTATTTTTATATTAGCTTGCGGTAATGGGTTTTCAGAATCTAAAACATGAACAAGTTTCATTGCTGCTTTAGGTGCTGAAGTAGCCAATATACCAGAAGCTAAATCTATAATTTCATGTTTTAAAGCTTTAGTTACTTGAGAATAAGAATTAGGCGCGTAGCCAGCTAGATCAGCGGCTTGTCTAGCATCTCCTTCTGTTTCAACTAAATAATTTAAAAAACTTTGTTGTTTAGTAGTTAGTTCTTTATTCATATATCTATTATACAAGTATTTTATGGACTTGTCAAGTAGTTAGACTTGACAAACAGTAAAAAAATCATTATAATAGAAAAGACCCTTGGGGGTTGCCTACCTTATATTTCCTTTCTCCTATTCTTTAAAGACCTTTGAAGACCGCCCTAATCTAGTTGACATCTATTTCCATAAAAAATGTATGTGATTTAGTATATATAGTAGTGGGGGGGCCATGGCCTCCTGCCCGCCCTTCTAAGATCTTCTGAGATCTTAGAAGATTAAAATAAATCTAGTAAGATCTCTTGAGATCTTAATAGATTTAATCTAGGGTCAAGACCTTAAAAGATCTCTAGAGATCTTTTAAGGTCTTGCCAGATAATTGTTTACTTCTAGTAAACAATATGAGAGACCTTAAAAGATCTTCTAAGATTTAAATAAATCTTAGAAGATCTCATTATAATCAATAACCTAAAAGGTTATTGATAATAATTAAACAGAATCTTTAAAGATCATAGATCTTTAAAGGTCTTTAAGATTTCTTTAGAAATCTTAAAGGAAATGAAAGGCTCTGGAGGCTTAGAGCTATTAGGGGTTTTTTTTATTCCTTGAGAGTTCTAACGAACAAGGAATAAAAAAAACCCCAATAGCTCTTAGAGACCGGCTGGATTTCCCGAAGGGTCTCTCACAATCGGAGATTGTCGTATGGAAAACTCAACCCCCAAATTTGCAACACCTCGTGCCATCACTGGAATTTCGAAGAAATTGGCATACATGTATAACGTCCACAATGGTATCCAAAGATACCATTTTCGAAAAGTTGTGAAGCGTTTTGAAGCTACGCTTCTTGCAGTTCACAATGGCGCTGTTCCGAAGGAACAGTTGGACAAGTTGTTCAAGGTCAAAAAGATCGAATCAGCTACGCTGAAACCATACTTGAAACAACTCAAGACCTCTGGTCTTGGAATGCCGCTAACTGCCAAAGGCAGTGAGAAACCTCAAAGAAAATCTCAGCCGCCTAAATTAACTCAATTAGTCCTGATCTAATCAGGACTCAACAGGAAAGAAAGACCCCTTCGGGGGTCTTTTTTTTTCTTTAAATTATTTTAGTCAAAAGATAATTTAAGGAAAAAAATTACGGAGAAAAAGATATGGACAAATGTATTAAACATGAATACAAAACTGGTATAGCGTTAGGACATTTAATGACAAATGGTGTGACCACAAATCCTAAATATATTAAGAGGGGTGAGGCAATATATCCTTCAAAAAAAGTAAAAATAGTTTATGTGTCCAAATGTTTACACTGTGGGAAATCTAATGTATAATATTTCTTCTCCTCTAAAATCTAGGAGGGAAGGTCTACGACCCTCCTAGATTTTAGAGGAGCGAAGTCACCGCAACCAAAACGACAATCGGAGAAAATGTTATGAGCGATTTATTCAACGACTACCAACGATCTAGGCATTATCAAATTGTGAACGCAATAAATATTGAACATCATTTCAAAGCATTAATGGGCCAGTTAAATTGTTTAACTTATGGCGATCAGGAAGAAAGATTAAAATTTGTACAAGATGTTGTCCATGACTTCACATACGATAGTTCGCTAGAGGAAAAAGCTGTAGCGTTTGCCATAATAAATTATGTTAAAAGCATTCGTGAAACAAATAAAAAATGCGAGTTAGCCGCTGAAGAAGCCAAAAAAAGTTAATGTTTTTCCCCTAAAATCTAGGAGGGAGAGTCTTACGACCCTCCTAGATTTTAGGGGTTAGCCGCCAATCGACCATCGGAGAATGAGTATGTTAATACTGTTGTACGAAAGCAAAAAAGAACTGAAGGAAAATGTCGGAAACTATTTAAAGTTCCGAGACCCTAGCATTTTTAGTTCGGACTTCAACAATAATGGTGTAGTATATGGAAGTAACAGACCGCATTTAACTGGATACAAAAGAGAGTTCTATGCAAATATTACTTTGAAAAATGGCGTAATAACTAAAGTTAATTAAGGAGAAATAAATATGTCTACAAGACTAAGTGTACATCGAGCAAAAGAAATTACAATTGATACTAGCGGCCTAAAACAACATGGTTGGATTGATATTAAAATCAAACATGAGTTTGCACCGCAAAAGTGGATAACGGATGAAATAACAGTTTATTGTTCATCTAGAGTAAGTATTTCTCATGTAGAACAGGGAGTAGAGAAAGTCCTTACAGCTTTACCAGACAAAACTTAAACAATGTTTTTCCCCCTAAAACCTAGGAGGGAGAGTCTTACGACCCTCCTAGGTTTTAGGGGGTTAGGCAGCCCACCAACGCAGCGACCATCGGAGAACGATTATGGAAAATGTAACAGCAATGTTTGGCAATCACGACAAAGTAAATGCCCTACGATTAAATGGGTATGGGGAGGCAGAGTTTGATATTAAGACTGTGCCTTTAAGATACATGACAGATTATGGAACGACAATAAATTCCACTAAAAATATTACTTATAGGACAGATACTTCAGAGGAGTTGGGTGTTCATGGACAAAACTATAAAGTAGTGGATCACAAAAGAATGATTGATACAACACGTTCTATTATTGAGCGTAGCGGTTTAAAAATGAACAATGTAAAAGAAAATATTCGGGTAGGATCTCGCGGATCTATGTGTTATATCCAACATACTTTCCCAGATCATACAGTAACGACACCACAAAATGACACAGCGAGTCTTCAAATGTTACACATTAATTCACATAATGGTATTTGGTCTTATCAAGGAAGTGCAGGTGCATTACAAAGTGCGTGTTTAAATTCTCAAGTATTCTTAAAAGATACAGTGAGTGCTTACAAATCAAGACATACTCACAACTTGGATGTTGATAAAGGAGCAAGTCTACTTGTCGAAGTTCTTGGAATGCTTGAAGATAATAAAAACATTTGGTGTGAGTGGAGTGGCATGGAAGTAGATAGAATGGAAGTTTTCAAAACTATTGCAAACGCAGCCAATTCTAAATTTACTTTAGGCAAACTGAAGGAAGGACTTACTATCGAAGAATGTCTTGAGCTTCCTACTTGTTACAATAATAGACACTTAGCTTTTATGATAAACGAGTGGGCAACATATAGAAAATTAATGGGTTCTACTTATTGGGCTTTGTATAATACTTTAACCCACTGGTCTACTCATTACAGTTCTTCAAATAGAAAGAACAATATTGATACCAACACACAGTTTATTAAAAACACTGAAACAGTTCGGAGTGTAATTCAAAAGTTTCCACTAGCAAAGGCGGCTTAGAATCTCCGATATCCTGAGTAAGATGTAAAACTGCTCACTAATTTTTTATCGGAGAAAAATTATGTACTCAATACACGCTACAAAATGCCAAGAGTTTTCGTTAAAAAGCGCACACAATTTAATGTTGATTGTTATGATGATATCTTTAAGTATTAGACAACCTTGGCAAACTGTTAAAAATAGTTTAACAGACGTAATGATAAATGGTTTAAACAGTACAGCACTAAACTGGAAAGCAAAATTAAATACATATAATTATATGCTAACAAATAAATCTGTTTTGCATGGAAGACTTTTAGCAATTAAGAACTCAAATAAATCTGATAATGATAAAGCTATTGCCGCTATACAAATGTTTATGAAAATTCCAGGTTTAAATATTGCAAAAGCTGGCTTTGCTGTTCAATTAACTTTAGGATTAGCTGGATGTATGGACTCACATAATATTAAACTGTATGGTTTAAGTCCTAGAGAATTTGAAATAGATAAAAGATCTAAGTGTAACAAAACAAAATTAGTTAAGATTACTAAGTATGTAAAACTATGTCACGATATAGGTACAGAAAATCTTTGGAATACTTGGTGCAATTATCTAGCAACAAAACATAAATATTTTACCAGTGGAATGCACGTTAGTTTATGTCACATAGCATGGCTTAAAAGAGTAGAGGAGATTAAAAATGCTTGAATTAAATAAGACACACCACGATAACTGTTTACACACTATGGCTTTGATGCCTGATAATTGGGTAGATTTAGTTTTTACTTCGCCTCCCTACAATATGAATCTTAGAATTCGTAATGGGGAATATTGTTCTCGCAGTATAAGTAAAGATGAGTTCAGTACAAAGTATACAGAGTTTGATGATAACTTGCCGATTGAAGAATACAATAAGCTACATACTAAAATATTAAAAGAATTATTAAGAGTTACTAAACACCAAATATTTTATAATATAGCTATTGTTACAGGGTCTAAAAGATCTGTATTCAAAATGATTGGAGACTTTGCAGATAACTTAAAAGATATTATTATCTGGGACAAAGGACATGGACAACCAGCTATGCAAAATCAAGTATTAAATAGACGTACAGAACTAATACTTGTTTTTGAAAAAGACTATCCTATATCAAGACAGTTTAGGAATAGTGGACAGTTTAATAGAGGTACGCTTGATGATCTTTGGTTAATTAAACGTCAACGCAGTAAAAACCCATTGCATCGGGCAACCAATCCTGATAAACTAGTTTCAACTATTTTGGAAAATTTCTCAACGGAAGGCGATTTAATTTATGATCCTTTTATGGGTACTGGTACTACTGGTAGAGTCGCTAAACAAATGAATAGAAACTTTATTGGTAGTGAAATTAATGGATTATATTTAGAAGATGAAGCCTTAATGAATTACGGAGCTTAAAAATTATGGGTAAATATAAAAAAGAAACTTATAAGTTTGTTGGTAGTCATCCTGTATTAGAATATGGTGAATACTATACAGTTAAACAGTATGCTGAAGCTATAGGTATGCCTGTAGAACCTATTAGAAATAGATTTAAAAGACATACAGAAATTAATAATGTAACACTACATCCTGCTAGTACAGTTACAGGTAAAAGATGTGAAACTAAATCGGAGGTATTCAGTCAAAAATGGTTACGGAAAATAATATAATTAAATGTTTTTGTGGTAAAAAAGCAGATGTAAAAGAAGAAGATTGTAAATATTATTGTACTAAATGTTGGATTAAAGATAGATTTATTTGGTTTAAAAAAAGTGAAGAAGATAAACGAGGTTTTAAAAATGAAAACTTATATTCACGTTAATCAACATAAGATCAGATCTAATTTAAAAAATAAAGTTAACGAACCTGTTATAACTGTAAAGCAGGGAAAGAAAAATACATATTGTCACAGTGTTAAAATACTAGGAGAATGCGAAGTAATTTCTAGCACTACAGATAAACCTATTTTATCTTGCGGAGCTAGAGTAGTTATAGCGACCCACTCTGATGTAGAAATAACAACATAAAGGAATACATATGGATTTTGATATAGAATTAGATACAGACTTTGCTGAACCCGATAGTCCAGATGAACTATCTGCTATGATAGAAGAAAGATTTGAAGGGGCAGAAAAGGATGCAGCTTATACTGCATCTATTTGGACTTGGAATCTTGCAGTTAAAATGACTATTAATATGTTAAAAGGAGGAAACAGTAATGAGCCAACCTTGCATTAAAGATGAGTTCTATTCACAGATTGAAGATTGGTGGGCAAATCTTTGGGCTAATAAATTAGGACATACTATTCATAAATATAATAGAAAAGCTTTGGCAAACTTTGAAAGTTTTGTATCAGAAAGGTGTGCAGATGTAGGAGAATATAGATTAGATGATTATATATTAAGCGCACTCTTTGCCGATTGGATTGAAGAATTAATTAATTAAGGAATAAATAATGACAATGTTTTTATTTGGAATGCACCTATCTATTAATTTTAGAAATGGTGTTGGGTTTGATATTGAAGCGGCAACAGCTAGACCTATTTGGATAACTGATAATGTGGACAATTCTAGGTTCGCAGTTCTTGATGGTATAGTTATTTGTTTACCTTTATGTGTTATAACTTATGGTGTTATTTTAGAGGAGGAAGCATGAGTGCATTCGGAGAGTGGATGTGTAGCAATATATTATCTCAAGAAGCAAACATGATAGCTAAAGCAGCCTATCAAGTTACTAAAAAAGGCAAAGCTTTAAGTGAAGCTTGTTTAAAGTTTGATGTATGTGAAAAAGAAGTAGTACGTTTCATCATCGAAAAGACTGAATATGAAACAATTAATAATTCAAAAGAGGAGGCAGAAAAAAAACGCACTGATACGATACAAATAGAAAGAATAGAAAACGAACAAGTTGAATACAACGAAGGCAGGGGTAATTTTTTTATTGAGTTTACAGACAACACATCTATTCAATATGAATCTCGTTGTGAACTATATAGTAGAGAAAAGAAAACATTATGGATACACGCAAATCCAGAAGAAGTAGATATAGGTTTATTTTATAATGGCTTTGAAATGGGATATAATTCTGAGAATGAAACAGGAGTTTGGTTAACTGTGGAAAAAGACAAAGTTGTTTATGATAAAAATATATTTGCAGAGTATCCTTTTAATCAAGAACCTAACTGGAGTATTGGGAGAATAAAATGGAAGAAGTAATTATTAGAATAGACAGTGAGACTTTAGGTACAAATGGGCCAGATAAACAGCTTATAGGTAAGCTTAGTATACTTAACTATGGTGATGATGACTTTATAAAAAAACTTGGTGATGTTACAGATTCATTAAGAAATATTTATGAAGGCTATATAGATGGCTCTATAACCATAACTGTTATTAATAAATTTGAACACGTTAATGTATAATATTATGAATCACACAGAAGAAATTTTAAGTTTTAAAAACCAATTACTCTTTCCTAAAAGGAGTGATAAATTTACTATCCAATATTATTTAGACGGATGGAGAACCTGTGAAGTAACTATAGGAAGTAAGAAAGCTACTGTAAATCCTTTGTTTGGAAGAGGAAAGAAAACTTTTTCTATTCAAAAAATAAGGGAAGAACTAGCAAATCTTTATTGGTACGCAGCAAGATGCGATGCCACAAAGACTGCCCAAGATCAAGGGCGAAAGAAAAAAAGATCAGGATGGGAGCATGATTATGCTTGACATCGAAAGTCTTTTGCTGTATAATTCAATTTTTAATTTATAGAATAGAGGATATATTTATGCCAGTATTATCAGGAACAGCTTATTGGGCTTATGTTACTACGCCTAACACAACTTTTCAACCATGCTACACTGTTAACTTAGTTGTTGATGCTTCTACAGCCTCAGACTTTGAGGATAGAGGATTCAGGGTTAAGCAAATGGATGAGGGGCCAGCAATTATTATTAAGCGTAAAGTCAACGGCCCAAATGGTATGGTAAGGAAAGCCCCTACACTTTTAGATAGACGTAAAAACGAGATAGATGTTAGTGTAGGTAACGGTTCTAAAGTTAAAGTCCAGTATAATGAGTGGGAATCACAATGGAATGGTAAGACATTTAAAGGACTAGACTTTGTAAAAATGCAGGTCATTGATCTCATAGAATTCAATCCAGAGAAAGATGAATTTGAGATAGAAGATGATGATGATGTGGAAGATGAGTTATGAGTAAGGAAGACCCAACACTAACAATAGATAATGAAGTTTTTTTAATTAAAGATTTATCTGATGCAAATAAAATATCAGCACAAATTTTATCTGAGATTGAAAGAGAAGTTGTTAGTTTAAAAAAGAGGGTGTTAGTATTAAAAGCTGCTGAAAAATCTATAATAAAAGATTTAAAAGCAGATCTTGTAAAGTAACTTAGGGGGTCGCAAGACCCCTTCTTTTTAAGGAGGCAGTATGGCGTTTGTTGAGTTCCACAAACCTTGTAAGATATGTGAAAGTAGCGATGCTGTAAGTATTAATGAAGATGGTTCTGGATATTGTTTTAGTTGTGATAAACTAATTCAAAATTATTATAAGGACGGTGAGATGGATTCAAATGTTAAACCAATAAAAGATTATGATAGGCCATCTATGTTTAACGATGATGGAGTTTGTATAGAGTTAAAGGATAGAGGAATCTCCAAAGAAACGTGTCAAAGATATGGTGTTAAAGCACATATGGTTGGAGAAAAAATAGATAAACATTATTATCCTTATTTTATTAATAATGAATTGGTAGGGATTAAAGCAAGAAAATGCAGCACAAAAGAATTTATTTGGAAGGGGTCGCCTAGAGGTACAGGTTTATTTGGGCAACAGTTATTTCAAACTGGAGGTAAGTTTGTTACTTTAGTAGAAGGTGAGTGCGATGCCCTAGCATCTTATGAATTGTTAGGGTCTAAGTGGCCTGTAGTTTCAGTAAAGAATGGGGCTTCTGGTGCTGTTAAAGATGTGAAAGAAAACTTAGATTTTTTAGAATCTTTTGATTGTATTGTTATAAACTTTGATAATGACAGGGCAGGAAACGAGGCCGCTAGAAAGATTGCTAGGGTGTTCAAGCCGGGCAAAGCTAAAATACTTTCTATGCCAGATCAGTTTAAAGATCCAAATGATATCCTTAAAAATGGAAGTAGACAAGCTTATGTTCAAGCTTGGTGGAACGCTAAGACATATACTCCTTCAGGTATTATTAATGCTTCTGATATGGGAGAAGCCTATTTCAATAGGAAAACAGAAAAGTGTATCCCCTATCCTTGGGAAGGTTTAAATAATAAACTTTATGGTCTTCGTAGAGGGGAGCTTGTAACTTTAACTGGAGGAACTGGTCTAGGTAAATCAAGTATAACTAGAGAGCTTGAACACTGGCTGTTAAAAAATACTGACGATAGAGTAGGTATTCTAGCTCTAGAAGAAAACAAAGAAAGAACTATAGATGGTTTAGTTTCCATAGAAGCCAATACAAAATTATATATTTCTCAAATAAGAGAAGAGTATCCTGAAGAAGAGTGGAGAAAGCACCATAATAATTTAATTAATGGCGTAGCTAAAAATCGTTTGTGGATCTACTCACATTTAGGTCAGCACGATATTGAAGAGATCTTTGCTAAACTTAGATATATGATACAAGGATGTGATTGTAAGTGGGTTGTTGTAGACCATCTTGCGATGCTAACATCTGCTCTTGAGGGTGGGGATGAGAGAAGATCTATTGATAATATTATGACTAGACTAAGATCTCTTGTAGAAGAAACAAACGCAGGACTAATACTTGTATCTCATCTAAGGAGAATTGAAGGTAACAAAGGACATGAACAAGGCGTTACAGTTGGTTTATCGCACCTTAGAGGATCTCAAAGTATTGCACAGTTAAGCGACTGTGTTATTGCGATAGAAAGAAACCAGCAGTCTGAAGATAATGTTGAAGCTAATACTACACATCTAAGAGTTTTAAAATCTAGATATACAGGAGATGTAGGAATGGCTACACATTTGTTGTATGATAAAGATACAGGAAGATTAAAAGAAATTTTTGATGAAGAAGATGAATTTAACATAGAAGAGGATGGAACTGTATTGTGAATTTATTATTTGATATTGAAACAGACGCTATTGATGCCACTAAAATATGGTGCATAGTAGCGTATGATGTAGATAAAAAAGAAGTAAGTTCTTTTGGGCCTGACAATATTGAATCGGGGGTAGAGTATTTATCTAAAGCTAATAAACTTATAGGACATAATATACTAGGCTTTGATATTCCAGTAATTGAAAAGCTGTATGGTGTAGATCTTATTGAAAATAAAATAATAAGAGATACTTTAGTTTTGTCTAGATTATTTAATCCTAACAGAGAAGGGAGCCACAGCCTAGAAGCTTGGGGTTATAGGTTAGGACATCGAAAGGAAGAGTTTAAAGACTTTGAAAAGTACAGCAAAGAAATGTTACAATATTGTATTAACGATGTAATGCTTAATTATAAAGTATACAGAAGGTTGGCTGTTGAAAGTAAGGGATTTTCTTCTAAGTCTATATCTTTAGAACACGCTGTTGCTAGAGCCGTACATGAAATGAGAACACATGGGTTTCTTTTAGATGTTAAAGAATGTACATTACTTAATGCTCATTTATTGGACGAGCTAACAGCTACTTCAAAAGAAGTCCGAAAAGAGTTCAAGCCTAAAGAAGAAACATATACTTTAAGATCTGTGTATAATAATGATGGTAAGCTTTCTAAGTTTGGTTTTTGCAGAGAGCTTAACAAAAGGCTTCGTCTTACTCCTGAAGAATACGAAGAAATATCTAAGAATTCTAAAACAACAAGAACAATTACTACAGAGTTTAACTTGGGATCTCGTAAACAGATAGGGGAATATCTTATTGACTTTGGATGGAAGCCAGATAAGTTTACACCTACAGGTCAGCCAATGGTTGATGAAAAGGTATTAAATAAAATAGATAGTATTCCACAAGCTAAACTTATTGCAAAGTATTTAATGTTACAGAAAAGAATAGCGCAGCTAACAAGTTGGTTAAAAGAAGTTAAACATGATGATAGAGTTAGAGGCTATGTCAATTCTAATGGTGCAGTTACAGGCCGCATGACACATTCTAATCCAAACACCGCACAGATCCCTAGTCTTTCGGCTCAGTATGGGAAAGAGTGCAGAGCTTGTTGGACTGTACCTGAAGGCTATAAACTTGTAGGTATTGATGCATCTCAGTTAGAATTAAGATTGCTTGCACATTATATGGACGATAAGGAGTATATAAATGAAATCATTAACGGAGACATACACACCACTAATCAGAAGCTTGCAGGACTTAAATCTAGAAATCAGGCAAAAACATTCATCTATGCACTTATATACGGAGCAGCAAATGCTAAACTTGGAACAGTGGCAGGAGGAGGTAGCAAGCTTGGTAGACAGCTTAGAGAATCTTTCTTACATTCTCTCCCATCATTTAAACATCTTACGAATAGGGTGTCGAGAGCATCGTCAAAAGGATCTATCAAAGGGCTAGACGGTAGGAAACTATGGATTAGAAGTAGCCACTCAGCCTTGAATACTTTATTACAAGGTGCAGGGGCAATAGCCATGAAGCAAGCATTATTGTTATTTTTAGACTATACTAAAGACTTAAATGTTAATGTTGTCGCTAATGTACACGATGAGTGGCAGGTAGAAGTACCAGAAGAACACGCTGAAGAAGTAGGTAAGATGGGTGTATTGGCAATTCAAAACGCTGCAACTGCTTTAAAGTTAAACTGTCCTTTAGATGGAGAATATAAAATTGGAAATAACTGGAGTGGAACACACTAAGGAAATCACTATGAAAAAAATCAACGACCCTAGCAGAGTTGGAGACATGGCAGAACATTATGCTATAACTTATTTGTGGGATAAAGATTATCAAGTATTTAAAAATTGCGGTAGCACAGGCCCAATAGATATGGTAGCTATTGATAAAGAAGGCAATGTTAAATTAATAGATGTTAAATCTTATAAAGATGGAAGACTTTCTTCAAGATCTAAAACACAGAAACAACTTGGAGTTCAGTATCTACACTATAATTCTGAAACAAGAAAGCTTAAATTTATTAATCATCGTGCAAAGCCTAATTATATAAAAGGAAAGCAGCTTGAACTATTCTAAAAAAATTGATACACTTGTTCCAGACATCTATAATCTTTTAGATAATTTAAATCATAATAAAGATTTAAATATAACTAAAGAAATGGCTGATGAGTTTGGATCTAATATTGCAAAAGCTCTTATACATTGGGCTAGTCCTAGAAAGCAAAACAAAGGAATAAGAATGAGCAATATAGGAAAGCCTTTACGTCAGCTATGGTATGATATAAAGCTAGAATCAGAACCCCCTAAACCCCACCCATCAGTACAGATAAAATTTTTATATGGGCATCTACTAGAAGAAGTTCTATTAATGTTGGTTAGACTTGCAGGACATACAATAGAAGATGAACAAAAAGAAGTATCTGTATCAGGGGTTAAAGGTCATATTGATTGTGTAATTGATGGAGAAGTTGTAGATATAAAATCAGCATCTAAGTTTTCTTTTAAAAAGTTTTCTGATGGAACACTAGGAGAAAACGATAGCTTTGGATATTTGTCTCAGCTTGCTGGATACGAAGAAGCCTTAAAGAAAAATAACGGAGGCTTCTTAGTTATAAATAAAGAGACAGGGGAACTTTGTTTATTTAAACCTGACGATATAGATAAACCTAATATTAAAAATAAAATTAAAAACATTAAACATAGTTTAAAGCTTGACTCCCCTCCAGAAAGATGCTATAATCCTATACCCGAAGGTGCTAAAGGTAATATGAAACTACCTAATATCTGCACCTATTGTCCTCATAAATTTATTTGCCATGAAGATGCTAATGATGGTGAAGGTTTAAGAGTTTTTAAATACTCTAAGGGGCAAACATATTTCACTAAAATTATGTCACTTCCTAAAGTCCAAGAGATTACATGAACAGTAAAACTTTCAAAAAAATAAGAAAAAAAACAAACGCTATTCTTTTTGAGTGGCTACAAACTTTAGTATCAGAAGAGGAGTTTAAAAAAATAACAACATCTAATATAGATACATATCTCCCTGAACTTGAATATGTAGTAAATCATAAAACTTATATGTTAGGAATGTTTAGCAAGAGGTGGACATATCAAACATTAAAGAAAATGATAAAAGATGGACACGACATAAATAAAATTAATTATGAATATTTTAATACTCACTATAAGGGGTATATTTATGGCGGCAGTTAAAAGCGGTACTAGAAAAAGAAGAAAGCCAAGACCTAAAGAAAAAGATTTGGTTGCAGGTTATGATTCAAATTGGGAATATATTCTTCATAAAGGTCTTCTATCAGATTGGAAACACCATCCTTCAGATAAAATAATTTCTTATATCGTAGAGCATAAATATCATCCTGATTTCGTAAGAAAAATAGGAAAGAAAATTATTCTTTTAGAATCTAAAGGAAGGTTTTGGGAGTACAATGAGTACAATAAATATCCTTGGATAAAAAAAATGCTACCTAAAAATATGGAATTAGTTTTTTTATTTGCTAATCCTTCCGCACCAATGCCTCAAGCTAAAAGACGTAAAGACGGAACTAAAAGAAGCCATGGTGAATGGGCATGGTCACATGGATTTCAATGGTACTCTCAGGATACTTTACCTGATGAGTGGATAAACTTAAAATTTAAACACGAACAATTTTTAGAGGAGAAATCAAATGGCGGTAACCGCACCAAGTAAATCAGAGTATACTTTAACAACAGGTAATGGTACTGATAACGATAAAATGGTATACGCACATACTGGTGGTTGGGATAAAGCCTCAGATGCTATTACTGAAGCTGTTAATCATCCTCCACATTATAATAAAGGCAATATAGAAACCATAGATTATATAGTAGATGTTCTAGATACTCATGGAGCTTTAATGTATTGTCATGGTAACGTACTAAAATATACTGGATCTAGATTGTTTAGTAAAGGTAAAACTATAGAAGATGCTAGAAAAGCTATTTGGTATCTTAATAAAATAGTAGAAATTGTAGAATCAAATGACTAACGAAAGAAAAAATGCAAGGCGTGATAGGTTTGATCGTAAGAAAAAGTTTAAAAAGTCACGCTCTGCATCAGAACACAAACAAATAAAAAGGAAAAGTGATGGACAAGTACCAGCAATTTATTCACAAGAGTAGGTATGCTCGTTGGATTCCTGAAGAAAATAGACGAGAGACTTGGAGTGAAACAGTAAGTCGCTATGTTAATTTCTTTGAGGAAAGAGGACAAATAAATAAAGAAGATGCAGCCCAACTATATAACGCTATATATAATTTAGATGTTATGCCCTCTATGCGGTGTATGATGACAGCAGGTGAAGCTCTTAAACGAGATAACGTAGCAGGTTTTAACTGTAGTTATCTTCATATAGA
>MDTB01182925.1_pt1 | contig 16259 bp, 7 predicted proteins | sample 811161 | NCBI WGS metagenome assembly MDTB01 (sample SAMN05326650, study PRJNA326480) | marine metagenome | isolation source: seawater | place: Mediterranean Sea | collected 2009 | reverse complement strand
TGCAGATTGTTGTGGTGTGCCCAATGGAGACGGTAGCTCTTGTGATGGAGCGTGTGGCGCATGTAATGATGACACGTCTTGTTTAGACGATTGCGGTGTGCCCAATGGAGACGGCAGTTCTTGTGCAGATTGTTGTGGTGTGCCCAATGGTGATGGCAGTTCATGCGATGGATTGTGCGGAGCATGTAATGACGATATTTCTTGTTTAGATGACTGTGGTATTCCTAATGGCGATAATAGTTCTTGTAGCGGATGTACAGATGATACAGCGTGTAATTATGATACTCAGGCCACATTAGATGATGGCAGTTGTATAAATTGTGGAAGCATAGGGGCCTTTAATGGTAATTATTTTGAGACAGATAATATCAGTTTTAGTGATGCTCTGGGTGTTACAATTTCTTTTTGGGTGCATGATGAAGACTTTTCTCAAAACCCGGAAGATTTTGCCACATACATTGATTTCGGATCAATAGACACATATAGATATGTTATACGAAATAGATCGGGAAAGATAGAGGCTTTTATGGAGGGAGAAGGAATTCCCAATCAGTTTAATGGCACACAGGTAGATTGGACATATCCATTTGCTTCTGTTGCCACCGGAATTGGGAATACGGAATGTGGCTCTTCGACTGATGGGTGGCACTATATTACTGCAGTTTATTGTGCCACCAATATAAAACTTTATGTTGATGGCCAGTTCGCAAACTCAAGTGTTTCTAATGTCTATTTTTCTTCTTTTGATTTATCATCAGAAAGTGCCAAAAGAATCGGGTCGGCCCAATATATTCCTGGGCAATTATTGCAACCAGCAGACGCAAATATTGATGAGGTCAGAATATGGAGCCGTGCACTTAGTGCCGAAGAAATTTTTGAAAGGTATGGGGAGCTTAATCAAACTGGTTTAACAATTTCTGAGGAAATTGATTTGGTGGGATATTGGAAATTCGATTGTTCTTATGTGAATGAGGTTTCTTTACAGGACGGAAATGATGTTGGTGTGGTATTGTCAACCATACAATACTGTGAGCATGAAAATTGCTCACTGTCAACATATGAGTATTTATGTCCTGAAGATTTAGAGGGAAATGCAGATTGTAATTCTTGTGACCCACCAGAGGGATGCACAGATGAGCTAGCTTGTAACTTTGATCCCCTTGCAGTTATTAGCATCCAGTCAAATTGCATATATATAGAGGACTATTGTCCCAATATAGAGAATCTAAACTATTATGACTGTGAATGTAAATGTTTGAATGACATGGATGTTGATGGAGTTTGTGACGAAATAGATTGCTCACCGGAAGTGTATAATCCCGAACAAGACTGCACAGGCACCCAAGAGATTCTGCCCATACCTGACAAAAAATCTATTATTGTTTTTGATTTATTAGGCCGTCAAGTTGATTCAGAAAAGAAGAATTTGTTGTTATTAGAAAGGCACGAAGATGGTTCTGTTTATAAAAAACACACTATAGAATAAAAATCTTTGTAAATTAGACTTCGATATGAATAGGGCTATAACTATTATTTTTCTTTTTATTTTTTCAAACACACTTTTTGGTCAATGTGTTGAGGGAGATTGTTTTGGTGGCCAAGGGGAATACAAGTTTAAAAATGGCACATATAGTGGCGCCTTTAACAATGGAAATATAGATGGTCAGGGCCTGTTTGTTACAAGAAAAGGGTATTCTTATGATGGCGATTGGCAGCTGGGAGCGAAGTCGGGGAATGGAACAGAAATAATTAGAAAAACAATTAATTATTCTGGAAATTTTGCAAAAAATTTGAGAAATGGCAATGGCAAGGCCTCTTTCCCGGACACAAAATATATGAAAAACAGAATGTATGTTGGGCAGTGGAGTAATGGGGCAATGTGCGGAAAGGGAGAATACAGATATGATACAGAGATCAAGTATGGGAGAACAAAGGTTTTAGAAAACAATAAATTAGAGGGAGACTTTGTTAATGGTGTTTATCAAGGCAGAATGACGAGCCCATATTCAGACGAACTAATTTGGAAGTCGTTCGATTTAAAGACAAGTGATTTTCAAAACTACAAGAAGCTTTCCGAAAAAGAGCGCAAAAAACTTAAAAATCCAGCCACCATAGAGGGGGACATTATGGTGTCATGTGAATGCATGGGGGACATTATGGTGTTCCAATCATTCGCCATTTTAAGGAAGGAAATTTCATGGTGGTCTACTCAAGATATTCCTCCAAAAACTAAGGAAATTATTTTAAACACACGACAGAAGGAGTTCGATATTATTCAGTGGCATGCCTTAGATCTAGAGTTGCAATTAAACAAGCAAAAGCTTCCGTGTTCACTAGCATCATGGGGAACAGTTTTTCAAATCAAAAATCTTATTCAGAGAGAATGTGTTCAGACACGAAAAGCATATAATATTGAAACTGCCTGGAACCCCAAAAAGGGCGGAATTAAAAATAAAAAAATTCAAAACAAATGGGACAAAAAAATTGACCATAAATTAGAGTCTTTAGAAAAAAAGAACAAAAAATATTTGTCAAAAATCAAAAAGAAAGAAGAGGGGACCGCACTATGTGATAGTCTGCCAATTAATCCGAGTCACATGCCACCGTTGATAGAAGAAGAAAGGACCATTTCTGACACTAATCGGAACTCTATAGAGATTAGCGAAGAGCAAAGAATTTTTAGGGAAGAAGAAGAGGCAGAGTTGGCCCGAATCGAGGAAGAAGAGGCTAGTAAAAAAATAAAAGATCAAATCAAGAAAGATAAGAAGGCAGCAAGAAAGAAAAAGTGGAAAAGCAAATCATTTAAACCCCAGTTTCCAAGGTCTGATCAATTGGAATAGTCGTTCCACTATAGCTGGTTTGGTAAATTTGCACTAACTTTAAGGTGTTATTTATGAATAAAATGTTTCGCATCATGAGTTTAAAAATCAATTTCTTTTGTTTATTTTTTTTAATTTTTTCATGTACTTTTTCCCAAATTCAAATCAATGAGATTTTTGCAGATAACGGAGAATGCTGTTTTGATGAATACAATGAATCAGAAGATTTTATAGAGATTATAAACCTGGGACTAAGCCCAGTAAATATTGCTGGCTATTTTTTTGGTGATGGCAATGGGGGAAGCATAATCCCCTCTAATAGTCCTGAGCTAACAACGATTAGTGCGGGCGAGGTAATGGTGATATGGTATGATAAAGATCTAGACCAAGGACTGCTTCATGTTGATGCAAAGCTAAACAATAGTGGTGAAGAAGTAATCATAATTAATGCAGATGGCGATACAATTGTAGATATTGATTTTGGTCCACAGCTTGAAGATGTTTCATACGCATCTTTCCCTGACGGCTCACCATATAGCATAGGGTGGACTTTAAGCTTGTGCCCCACCCCCGGAGTGCTAAATCAGGATTGTCCTCTAATTGAGGGATGTACAAGTTTTAATGCAATTAATTACGATTCCAGTGCTACTGTGGAAAACGGGACCTGTGAATTCGGTGAATTTAATGGCCTGATGATCAACGAATACTCTGCCTCTAACTGTGATAATAACGGGAGTAATTGTGGTAATTATGATGATTGGATTGAGCTATATAACAATTCTAATGAAGCAATTGACTTGCAGGGCTATTTTTTAAGTGATAAGATTGGCAATATATTTAAATGGCAGTTTCCGAACTCCACCATCTTAAATCCGGGCGAGCATATTATTATTTATGCAGGGGGATTAGACCCCAGTCTAGTTATTTCAGACAACACTACTAGCTTTAAGCTTTCACAAACTAAAACAGGCGAGTATATTATACTTGCTGATCCGACTGGAAACATTTTAGATTATTTACAACTTAATAGGCATCAGTTAAATCACTCTGTGGGCAGGGCTTCAGATGCCTCTTCATTATGGTCAATGTTTACTGAGCCAACGCCTAATTCCCCAAACTCTAATTCTATCGCTTATTACGGATATAAGTCAGCGCCATTTTTTAATTATGAGCCAGGCTTTTATAACAACGAGGTTGTTTTAAATTTAAACAGTAATGATGCCTTAGTAGATATTTATTTTACATTAAATGGGGACGAGCCAAATAGTTCATCAAATTATTATGGCTCTATTGATGCTAGTGGAAATCTTTCCTCGCCTAATCCCGATATTATTATTTCTAATACAACTGTTGTTCGAGCTATTGCAATTAGCCAGGAGGGGGAATACTTAAGTAGCTTTACGGAAACAAACACGTATTTTATTGATGCTTCTCACAATATGTACACGATTTCAATTTCTAGTTCACAGTTAGAAAGCTTAATGGGGGGCAATCAAATAAAGCCTGTTGGCACATTTGAGGTTTTTGACGCAGAAGGCGTTCTTTTGGACGAGGCGGTTGGAGAGTTTAATAAGCATGGTAATGATTCTTGGGCCTATGCTCAGCGAGGGCTGGATTACATAACTAGAGATCAGTATGGATACAATTATGCAATTAATAATCCAATTTTTAGAACTAAAAATCGGGATTCATTTCAAAGGTTAATTTTGAAGGCAGCAGCTAATGACAACTATGATTTTGCTCCTGGTTCACCTGCGCATATCCGAGACTCATATATTCATTCGCTATCCCAAGTTGGAGATTTAAGGCTAGATGAAAGGTCTCATGAGTCGTGCGCTTTATATGTTAATGGAGAATATTGGGGCTGCTATGATGTCAGGGAAAAAGTAGATGATGCAGATTTTTTAGATTATTATTATGACCAAGGTGAAGGCCACATAGACTTTCTAAAAACATGGGGTGGAACTTGGGTTGAGTTCGGGGATAATAATACTGAAGATGAATGGGATGATTTAGTGGACTTCATCACTGGGAACGACATGTCTAATCAAGATAATTATGATTATGTACAAAGTGTTTACAACACAGGTAGCCTAATAGATTATTTTATTTTAAACTCATATGTTGTTGCCATGGATTGGTTAAATTGGAATACTGGTTGGTGGCGAGGCAAGAATCCGAATGGAGACAAAAAAAAATGGAGATATATTTTGTGGGACATGGATGCCACATTTGGTCACTATGTAAATTATACAGGAATCCCAGATACTGGTGCTGGTGCTGACCCCTGTGATCCGGAAACACTTGGCGATCCAGGAGGACAAGGTCATGTTCCTATACTAAATGCCCTTTTTGATAACGATAATTTTACTGCGGACTATATAAACAGATATGCAGATCTTTCAAATACAATTTTTAGTTGTGATTTTATGCTAGGACATCTTGATAGCCTTATTAATATTATTGCACCTGAAATGCCCAGACAAATTGACAGGTGGGGTGGCAATTTGCAGTCATGGGAGAACAACGTGCAAGAGCTTAGGGATTTTATCATTGAGCGTTGTTCCGATGAATTTGTAGAAGGGATGGAAGAGTGCTATGATGTGGAGGCTTTGGATATCACAGTAATTATCGAAGGAGAGGGAGAGGTTGATGTTAACTCTGTAGAGTTAACACCTTTTAATAGTCCTTGGACTGGCACATATTATTCGGGTCTTCCTATTTCATTGTCTGCCAATGGTGTTGGCGACGATTTATTGAATTTTTATTGGGAGGTAGTAGATGGAGATGTCATATTAGATGACCCTTCGAATCCGGACATAGTTTTTGATTTAAATAGTTCGTTAACTATTATTGCTAATTTTGACGTATGTGTTCCTGTTCCCTCGGAAGATATAATTGGACCAGTCTTGGTAGAAGAGGGGGACATTTGGCAATACACTTTTCCTTCGGAGTTTACAAACACTTCAGAGTGGGTAGTAAGTGGAGGAGAAATTGTATTTACTTCTTCTTCGGAGAACACTATTGCAGTACAATGGAATTACGGAACAGGACAGGGGCAAATAACCCTAACTCAATATAACCCACAGGGTGTTGCAGAGTGTATATTTTTAAATGTAAACATTACAGAGGCTCCGGACAACACCGACGTAATAGATGAAGAGGAGCCTTCATCACAAAATATTTTTGTGTTTCCATCTCCTGCGACAGAAACCCTGTCTGTAATTGTTGGGACAAGTCAGGATTTTAATATATCGCTTTATAATATTGAGGGCAAAACGGTTTTCTCATGCGTGGACTGTAATAGCTCTATGGCCATAGATGTTTCTGGGTTTTCACCCGGAATTTATGTTTTGTTTGTTGAAACAAAATATTCAAATTTTTTCAAAAGGGTTGCGGTTAAGTAGCTTATAGTCAGTATTTTATAAAAAATGTTGCACGTGGAACACTATCGTCCCATATGTATAAGTAGAACACTTATGTCAGAGGGCGATACTCCTGATATTCTAGATGCCTGACCTATTGTGGACGGCTTTGTTTCTGATAGTTTTTCCCTACCCTCACCAGAAATAGAAAGAATCTTGTGATAATTAAATTTTTTAGGAATCTGTATGTTTTCAAGCCTAAGGAATTTTTCAACATTTTCCTTTTCCTTTTCTATGTAGCCCGAATACTTTAAAGATATTTCTACTTGTTCAACGGCTTCTTGGTCTACTCCATTTTTGTTAAAAAAACCAACTAGGTGCTTCGATTTTAAAATGTGTTTAAATGCAACATTAGGTCTTAAAAGTATTTTGGATAGCCTTGTGTTTATTTTAACAGTACTTTCTCCTAGCGAGTTTAACTCTGGATTTATTTCTTCTGGGGAGATGTTTTTCGAATTAATTATATTATTAAGCTGTTCGATGTATTTGTTCTTTTTTTTCAGTCGAATATTTCTTTCGGCGCTTGTGAGTCCAAGTGATTGACCTATTGGGGTTAGTCGGCTGTCTGCATTATCTTGCCGTAAGAGTATTCTGTATTCCGCCCTTGATGTAAACATTCTATATGGTTCGTCGGTGCCTTTTGTTACTAGATCATCTATGAGCACACCAATATAGCCCTCATTCCTTTTCATAATAAATGGATTACTTTTGTCGATTTTTAGGCTTGAATTTATTCCGGCCATTAGCCCTTGGCAGGCGGCCTCTTCATATCCAGTTGTTCCATTTATTTGACCAGCAAAAAATAAATTCTCTATAAGTTTTGTTTCTAAAGAATGATATAGCTGTGTCGGGGGAAAGTAGTCGTATTCTATAGCGTAACCGGGCCTAAACATTTTAACTTTTTCAAATCCGGGTATTGCCCTGAGAGCTTTGTGTTGAATATTTTCTGGAAGAGAGGTCGAAAAGCCATTTATGTAAATTTCACAAGTTCTTGAGCCCTCGGGTTCTATAAAAATTTGATGGCGCTCCTTATCTTTAAATCTGCTTATTTTGTCCTCTATTGACGGGCAGTATCTTGGCCCGGATCCTTTTATTGCCCCATTGAATAGGGGTGAGCTTTTAAATCCTGATTCTAAAATATCATGAACCTCCTTGTTGGTGTAGCAAATATGACAGGGCAATTGGTTTTCAAGTCTATTATTATTTAAAAAGCTAAATGTTTTAGGGTCACTATCACCGCTATCTTCTTCAAGACGATTGTAGTTAATTGTTCTTCCATCTAATCTTGGTGGAGTCCCAGTTTTCATTCTTCCTGTAAAAAACCCAGCTTTCTTTAATGAGTCTGAAATTCCGAATGATGCAGATTCTCCAGACCTGCCTCCTTTGAAGTTTTGGTTTCCAACATGAATTTTACCATTTAAAAAAGTACCATTGGTTAAAATAACACATTTTGATTTTATTGTGAGCCCTAGCATAGTTAAAACTCCCACAACTACTCTTTTCTCAATTATTAGGTCAGTCACCATGTCTTGCCAAAAGTCAACATTATCAATGGATTCTAGCTTTAGTCGCCATTCTTCTGCAAACCTCATTCTGTCGCTTTGTGCTCGGGGGCTCCACATAGCGGGCCCCTTAGATTTATTAAGCATTTTAAATTGAATCATTGTTTTGTCGGTTATTTCACCAGAATATCCTCCCAGGGCATCTATTTCTCTAATAATTTGTCCTTTTGCAATTCCCCCCATTGCAGGATTGCACGACATTTGTCCAATGGTTTGCATATTCATGGTAATTAAAAGAACTTTTTTCCCTAGATTCGCGGCAGAGCTTACCGCTTCGCAGCCAGCGTGCCCACCCCCGACAACAATAATGTCATATTTTTTTTTAAACATTTCGTACTTTGATATAGATGTCTTCTTTTGTTTTCATTATCAGCTTTTCTTTTTTTGACGAGTCCTTAAACCCAAGTAAATGTAGTGTCCCATGAATCATAACTCGCATTAGTTCTTTTGCAAAGATAGTGTTATATTTTTTGCAATTTTCTTTTATTCTTTCAATGCTTATAAAAACGTCCCCAGAAACATGCCTATAAGGCAATATCTCAAAAAAATCAGGGTATTGGTGCGGAAAAGCAATAACGTCCGTTAAATCCGCCCTATTTAGATATTTTTTGTTCAGGGACTGCAAATACTTGTCAGAACAGAATATAAAATTTAAAATTTCGATGCTTCCCCTTTCCTGGACTACACATTTTTTAATCCATTTTTTTGGAGGCAGTCCATATGAAAATCTTTGTATGTTTTCGAAATAATAATTTACTTGGTTCATTATGTGTATTTTATTTCAGTATTAAGTTAAAGTATCGATCAACTTGTTCTTTATAGTATTTGGTTAATTCGGCGGGTGTAGTCTTTAATAGCTCTGTTTGTTTTAGTTTTTCTAATTCATATTGTTCATATGCATCTTGAATTAACTTTTCAAATTCATTTTGTGGTACGGACCCCTCCCTCTCGTCGTCTTCACCCTGTTGGCGCATAGCATTTTCTACCTCTAGAAGTCGGGTTAAAATATTTTTTTGTCTTTCTAGTGATTTCTGTGTTATCTTTTTGTTTGCAATATCTAATTCTGTTTTTTTCATTTCTTCAATAGCTTTTTGCAAAGAATTTAGGCCGTCAGAGCTTTCCATCTCTTTTTTCAGCTCTTGTAGCGATTGTCGAATCATTTCTTGTTTTGCTAGCATTTCTACAAGACCTTTGCTGATTCCCCCCTCATTCATGCTATTTTTTTCTCCGTTTTCAATTTGTTCTTGCATTTTTTTTAGATGCTCACTTAATTCTTGTTGCATTTTTTTTAAATCTCCTGGTTTGGGAGAGCCCTTTCCGGGCTTTTCACATTGTTGATCGCTAGGCATATCATTTGCCATATCTTCTTGCATTTTTTCTAAGACTTGAGACAATAAAACAGCCAGGTTGTTTGCAGAAGTCATTACAAATTGTTGACTTTGTACGGCCTTTTGGGTTAATCTTTCTCTTAGGTAGTCAATTGCATCTGAAGATTTTTGATCAATTGCATTTATTTCCCTGTTGATTTTAGATGATATTTGTGGCACTCGTTTACTTAATGCAAAAAGAGAATCTTCAATAACTCTTGCCGCAGCTCGAAGGTTTTGTTGTTGGTGCATTAAGCTAATATATATTGGGTCATTTTTGTCTAAACCCTGAAATGTTAAAAAAATATCTTCTTCTTTGATGGAAAAGTATACTAGGTTTTCAAGAATTTGTCGTAGAACATCCATGTTTTCATATTGTTGCTCTTCTTTGTTTTTTTGCTGCATTTTTTGTAATAAATTAGCCAATTCTTCTAGTTTTTCTCCAGTTTTCTTTTGAGACTTTTGTGCACGCTTTTTTTTGTTTTCCTGCAGGTTTTTTAGCCCCTCTTTTAAAGCCCGTTTGACATCAGACTCTATCTCTGTTGTTGGAGGCATTTTTTGTTTGTTTTCAAGGCTATTGTTCAGCTCTTTTATTTCCTTAATATTTTTTTGGATTTTTTCAAATTCCAATTGATTTTCTTCTTGGTCTTTTATTTTATCAGAAGATGTTTTTTCTGGGCTGCTTGATAGACTCAATTGATCTGCTTTCAATTTGTTTATTTGATTTATAATATGGTCTATCTTTTGATCAAATTCCAGTTGTTTTAAAATTTCTAAATTTCTATCTAATTCTTTTTCAATATCTTCGTTAGATAGTTTTAGTTCTTGAATTTTTTGTTGTAACTGATTTTTGTCTAGCTTGTCCTTTAACTCGCGGAGCTCTTTATATAAGTCTTTCATTTCCTCAGGCATAATTTCATCAAACAATTTGTCTAATTCCTGTTGTTTTTTTATTATTTCTTCTGTTGGGGGCGCAATGGAATTTAATTTGTCAAAATTAGATTTTGCGGCATTTTTCAAGTCCGCAATTTTATTTTCCAATTTGGCTTGTTGAGCCATGATGTCTTCAAGTTTTTTTTTGTCTCGCCAGGTTAAAGAGTCTTTTTGAATTAGTTCTTTTTCGAACTCGACTAATTCTTTTTCGATATCTTTTAACATAGAAATTTCGGCAATTAAATCATTTTTTATTTGTTCGTTTTCTTCTTCATAGTTGTCTTGGATTTCTTCCTCTGAGGGGAGGTTGATGGTTATAACTGTACTTGTAGAGGCCTTATATCCGTTTGTGGCATCATTATCTCGGACAATAAAATAATACTCTACCGACTCACCAGGATACACAATGATCTGCGAGCTTGAAATTGGCTGGATAAATGATTGAGATCGAAGGCCTTTGTCTATATCTATATTCGATGTTATTAATGTGTCTCGACTCAAACCGTAAATTCGCTTAAAAGAATTTAAATCAAAAAAGCCATAGTCATCATTGATTAGCCCGGTAATTAATGAAATATTCGTGGTGGAGTCAAATTCATTCTTTATAGAAATAGATGGATGTCCGTCATTAATAACTTGGATGTCATAAAATAGGGTGTCCATAAACACAACATCATCATTTCTTAGAGAAACTTCATATTTGCTATTTTGCTTAATTGTTTTATTTATTTTAAAAATATTCTGTTTTTGTGGGGCCAATATTTCGTTTGATGCGTTAAAACTAAAGTTAAGTTTGTTAGCATTTTTTGTATAAAAAGTCCAGCTTAATTTGGCTCCTTCAGGCACACTTATTGAACCTGGATTTTTTCTGATTTCCTGTTTTATCCCAGTATGTTTAGGTGGAGCTATTTTTATATCAATACTTTCTATTGCTGGGCGGTCTAAAATATGCAGATTATAGATTTGAGAAAACTCATTGTTTGCAGAAAAATAAAAGTCAATATTTTCTGTTGTGTTACTCATTCGGTGGCTATATCTTGTTTTAGAAAGCTTTGTCATCTCACGGGGGACACCCCCGTAATTAATATGTGCCTCCTGAGGCAACTCCTCCCCAGAAATACTCATATATATGGTGAATTCTTGGTTTTCTATTCCAACCAATGAGTCGTTGATTAACTCAAAATAAAAAGGAGCGGGCTTTACAAAGGGGGTGTTGTAATTTATAATTCGGAATGTACTTTCAGAAATAACTTGTTTGTTGCCTGACAGGAAAAATAATAAAATGATGAAAACAGGAATTGCTAAGTATTTGGACTGTCTCATTGTTCTTTTCCAATCAATAGCATTATTAAAGGGCGCAAATTCAATGGATTTGATTTTTTGATTAATACTTGCGTGAATTAGGGCCTCGTTTTCATGGGATAAATCCTTGAGCTCTAGAATATTTAATAACTTGTCAGAAACTTCACTAAAGTGAGCTCCAATTATTTTTGCAGCATCTTCATGGCTTAGTGAAATTGCTAATTGAAACATTTGTACAGACGGAAGGATAATTAGCCGTATAATAATTAATAGTGCAATGGTGCAGTATGTCCAAAAAAAGACACTTCGGATGGCTGTGCTTAAGAAACCAAAGTGTTCAATAATGGCAAATCCAATCAGCATTAATAACATTCCCATCAAAGAATAGATAAAGCCTCGTAAAATCAGGTTTTTATAATATTCTTTAATGAACGCATTAAGCTTGTGAATTAACAGCTCATAATTATTCCCCATAACACAAAAATAATAATAAAGACAAATCACAGATGCAACGATTTAATTATATTTGTTTTTGAATTAATCTATGGATTTAAAAACAAACGATATTCGAGTTAGGTTTGCCCCCAGTCCAACGGGCCCCCTTCATATTGGCGGAGTTCGAACAGCGCTCTATAATTTTCTTTTTGCCAGAAAGCACAACGGGAAGTTTATTCTTCGTATTGAAGACACGGACCAGAAAAGATTTGTTCCCGGGGCAGAGAGGTATATATTAGACTCATTAAATTGGTGTGGGCTTACACCTGATGAGGGGCCTGGAATAGGCGGAGAGTATGGTCCATACAGGCAGTCAGAGAGGCAGTCTCTATACACATCTTTTATGCATCAGCTATTGGACTCAGGGCACGCATATTATGCTTTTGATACTCCTGAAGAATTAGATGAAATGAGGAGTAGGATGAAAGCTTCAGGAGTTCCTTCTCCAACTTATAATAGCATTACTAGGTCGAGCATGAAAAACTCACTCACTCTGCCCGATCAAGACACAAAAAAAAAGATTGATCTGGGCGAAAAATATGTTGTGAGAATTAAAATGCCGAGAGATCAAGAAATAAAATTTGAGGATGCTATTCGCGGGTGGGTTAGTGTCAGCTCAAATAATATTGATGATAAGGTTATTTTTAAATCTGATGGGATGCCAACATATCATCTTGCAAATGTTGTAGATGATTTTTTAATGAAAATATCTCATGTGGTTAGGGGAGAAGAGTGGTTGCCCTCAGCACCCCTACATGTATATTTATATCAATGCTTAGGCTGGGAAACAAGTATGCCAATATTTGCTCATTTGCCACTTATATTAAAGCCGGATGGCAATGGGAAGCTAAGCAAGAGAGATGGCGACAGGTTAGGGTTCCCTGTTTTTCCCATAAAATGGGAGAGTGGTGCAGAGGGGGCTTTTCATGGATATAGAGAGCAGGGCTTTATTAGTGAGGCTTTTGTTAACATGTTGGCTTTTTTGGGATGGAACCCAGGCACAGAAAAAGAGGTTTTTACTTTAACAGAATTAATTGCTGAATTTTCTTTAAGTCGTGTTGGAAAGTCAGGCGCAAAATATGATTTTTCCAAAACGAAGTGGTTTAATCAGCAACACTTGAGAAATAAATCTAGCCAAGACATTTTCGAGTTCTTAATTAAAACAGATGGGAATATGTTGTCAGAGTTTTCTAAAGATTATATTTTGCGTGTAATTGATCTTGTCAAGGAGAGAGCCACTTTTGAAAAAGACATTCTTGTGGAAGGAGAGCCCTTTTTCTTAGATAAGGTTGTTTTTTCAGAGAAAGCATTAACAAAAAAGTGGAATACAGATTTCATTCCTCACCTAATGCAATTGACAGAAGAAATATATAATATAGAGGATTTTGAGGCTAAAAATATTGAGGCTAATTTCCACGACTATTTACAAAGACATGAAGTTAGCTTGGGAAAGATTATGCCAATGTTACGCATTTCTATCACAGGAAGTCTTGCAGGCCCATCCATGTTTCAGGCGCTTTCGCTAATAGGAAAAGAAAAAATGAGACAGCGTGTCAGCCTTGCAATTAAACATAATCAATAATGGGAAGAATTACAGTTAGAGACTTAAAACTATATTCTTATCATGGTTGTTTTGAAGAGGAACAAAAAATAGGCTCAGAATATAAATTAGACATTTGGGTTGAGGGGGACTTTTCTTTAGCAGAACAAACAGATAAATTAAGCCATGCCGTGGATTATGTTGCAATTTCAGATATTGCTTCTGAAGAAATGGCAGTATCATCAAAATTAATTGAACATGTTGCCAGCAGGATTTTATCTAGAGTATTTTCAAGGTGGAAAAATATTGATTCCGCCGGTGTTATTGTTAAAAAAATAACTCCCCCAATGAATACCTACTCCGAATCTGTTGAGTATAAGACAGAAAGAAATCGCTAAATAAAGCCTTAAACAATTTGTTTGTAAACTTTTTGTTATGTTTGCAGTTCAAGCTCAGTAAAGGTCGGATGGCCGAGTGGCTAGGCAGTGGTCTGCAAAACCATCTACACCGGTTCGAATCCGGTTCCGACCTCTATTTACTATAACACGATAATCGGCCCTAGTTTAGAATGGTCGTTCCAAAAAGTTATCAACAAAAAGTTAACAATTATCTTGTCTTTTTAGAAAAAAGTGTTTAAATTGTTGGTGTAGGATTACCCCCATTTTTGTTCGTTTTCCTGCATAATTTAATTAATAGGCCAGTATCTTAACAGATCTAATTGACGTTAAGATCCAGCTTTATTTTTTAATTTTTTATACATATAAAAATGAAATATAACCCCCAAAAATCTAAAAATTTAGTAGCTATGAATAGAGATTTTACTATCAAGGGTCTATTGACTCTTATGTTGTTCGTGTGCACCACATCGTTGTTTGCACAAACTTTTAGTCCCGTAAATACAGGAGCAAATATGACCGTTCAAATCGAGGGTTCTGTTTGTGATGCTATTGGCATGGATTATGGAGATTTACTAGGAGCATTTTATATCGATGCAAATGGTGATCCTCAGCCGGCTGGATATGTTGAGAGAACTAGTGACTGGGATGTTATTAGTAATTCTGGACAAGACCAGATAGCATTTCCTATATGGGGGAATGATACAAATACAGATCCTGTCCAAGATGGTTTGGCAACAGGAGAAAACCCAACTTGGTATTGGTATGATGACTCTGAGCAAACTTCTTACTTGTTAGGCGCGACGTTTGTTGACGCAGCGACACAAACGACCGCCGTTACTTATACCACTAATAACTTTGGCTCAATAACATCTCTTAGCTTAGAAATACTTGGGTGTACTAACTCTTCTGCATGTAACCATGATTCAAGCGCTACTCTTGATGACGGAAGCTGTGTTCTGCCTGCAACAAATGCAGATTGTGATGGCAATTGCTTAACAGGATATGTCGACCTTAATGATGGCTCAGGTTGTGTGACCGCAGATCCTGGGTGTATGGTTGTTGGGGCTGGCGGCTATGATTCTGCTCATAATGTTGAAGACTATTCTTGTGTTTTTGGCTGTGTAGATAATGATGCTGGGGTAGCACCATTCACATGTACTTCGGCTGTTGCAGCGTTTGGTTGTGCATTTAACTGGGGGGGTGCTCCAATTTCTGAATCGTGTCCATCTAGTTGTGATGCATGTCCAGATGCAGTATATGGATGTATGTATCCAAATGCATCTAACTATGATCAAACGGCTAACACCAATGCAGTGAGTGCAATAGATGCAAGCGATCCTTGTGTTTTTGAAGGGTGTACAGATTCAAATGCAGACAACTATGATTCAGCGGCTACTACTGATGATGGTTCGTGCTACAAAGTGGGCTGTATGGATTCAGCAGCATATAATTATGACTCCGATGCTACTACGGAGACAGATCCTAATGGAAATAATGATGCCAGCTGTATTTTACCTGGACCTATGGTTAATCAAGATGGCACAGATGCATTTACTATTACTGACGCTAACATGAGTGTTCAGGTTGCTGCAGCTGTAGTAACAGTTAATGGAGGCTCTATTCCTTTAGGCGCTACTATAGGAGGGTATTATTTAAATGATAATAATGAGCTTCTTTGTGCCGGCTATGTTACTTATGATGGTAACTGGGCAGCTAATGGAGGAGGAGGAATTGATCAAACAAACATTCCAATCTGGGCATCAGAAGATGGGCTAGATAATGGAATGGCTCTTGGTGAAGAAATCACTTGGGTTCTTGGCTATGACAACCAACTTGTTATTGCAAGTGAATCAACAATGAACCCTACAGGCTTTGCTACAACATTCACTCCAAATGCTTTTGGTCAAATATTATCCCTTTCTTTTAATATAACTATAACATCAATCCCAGGCTGTATGAGCTCATCAGCATGTAACTATAATTCTTCCGCTACTGCGGATAATGGTTCATGTGTAGAACCAACAGGATGTGAAACATGTTCAGGCGCAACAGACGGCACAGGAACAGTTGTAGATAATGATTCAGATAATGATGGCGTTTGTGATAGTGCGGACGTATTCCCTAATGATCCAAATGAGTCTGCCGATGCAGATAATGATGGTGTTGGTGATAATGCTGATGCATGTGCAGGTTCTGATGACAATGCCGATGCAGATAATGATAATATAGCGGATGGTTGTGATACATGTCCAAATGATGCAAACAACGACGCCGATGGTGATGGTGTTTGTGGTGATTTAGATGCATTCCCTAATGATGCAAATGAGTCTGCCGATGCAGATAATGATGGTGTTGGTGATAATGCTGACGTATTCCCTAATGATCCAGCTGAGTCTGCTGATGCAGATAATGATGGTG
>MDTB01073049.1_pt1 | contig 16260 bp, 14 predicted proteins | sample 811161 | NCBI WGS metagenome assembly MDTB01 (sample SAMN05326650, study PRJNA326480) | marine metagenome | isolation source: seawater | place: Mediterranean Sea | collected 2009 | reverse complement strand
CAAAAAGCGCTTTTACCGAATGACGGAGTCACATTATTCTATGGCAATGGGGTTTACCTGCGGAGCTATGCTAAGCTTCACACCTTTTGTTGGGTTTCATTTTATAATAGCTGGTTTTGTTGCCTATCTAATTAATGCGAATATTTTTATGGCTGCTTTAGGCACGCTTGTTGGCAATCCTTGGACCTTTCCATTAATGTGGTGGGCTAGTCTGAAAATTGGCAACTGGGCGCTCGGACATGTCCTACCAACAAATCTGGACACAACGGTGGAGATGAACTCGATCGTATCTGACATTTATTCGATAATGATACCATGGATAGTCGGGTCTTTTCTAATTTCACTTGCTTTTGGACCTCCGATTTATTTTATTATGTATTGGTCGATGAAAAAACTTCGCGAGCGTTTTAGGAAAAAACATAGTAAAAAAATGGAAACTTTGTAAAGCGCGCGGCTCTTGGTCTTTTCCATTTCACTATCTTTAAAATACCCAAAAATGCGCTGTTGTTTAAGTTTGTTTACAGTGGTGCTTTTATTAACATTGGCATTAGCGGAATGAATGTATGTTTATAGCTAAGACTTACAATAATTGGAGCGTTTGAATGAGAAATATAAGACTAGGTGTGAATATAGACCATATTGCGACATTGAGAAATGCTCGTGGAGGTGCACACCCAGATCCATTGCGTGCCGTAAAACTGGTAAAGGATGCAGGTGCGGATGGCGTTACAATTCACTTAAGAGAGGATAGACGTCATATACGAGATAAAGACGCTGAACATATCATCAAATATTCCACACTGCCTGTTAATCTTGAAATGGCGGCTAATGCTGAGATGGTAAACATCGCATGCTCTTTGAAACCAAATGCGGTGTGCTTTGTTCCTGAGAATCGCGCTGAAGTTACAACAGAGGGCGGATTATTGGTTGCAGGTCAGCAAAACAAACTAACTCCATTTATTCAGCAATTAAAAGATAATAATATAAGAGTGTCACTCTTTATTGATTCCCAAGAGAAAGAAATAGAAGCTGCAGGAAATCTTGGTGCGGATATTGTTGAATTTCATACAGGTAGCTATTCTGATTCATCATTACTCGATCAGGATAAAAAATTAAACGATTTAATATCCGCCGCTAAGCTTGCAGATAAGTTAGGTATCGAAGTTCATGCTGGTCATGGACTAAGCTTCGACAATGTTGCGCCGGTTGCTGCAATAGCTGAGATAAAAGAACTAAATATAGGCCACTTTATTATTGGTGAAGCTGTTTTCTCTGGTATTGATAATGTGATAAAGGAAATGCATCACATCATAAGAGAAGCAATTAAGTAGTGATTATACGAGATGTAATTTGATTTTAGGAATTGGTATAGATTTATGTGATATCCGGCGCATTGAAAAGGCGCGTAGTCGTTTTCCATTTTATTTTGACAAAAAAATTCTTACCTATAACGAACAAGAAGAATTAATTAACCGAACTGAAAAGGATGCTTATGTTGCAAAGCGTTTTGCTGCTAAGGAGGCGATTTATAAAGCATTTAATTTTTCCGATCAAAATAGACTAGGCTTTCAGCAGGCTGAAATTTTAAATCAGGGGAAAAGAGGTGCTCCGGTTGTCCATCTGTACGGAAATTGTCTAAGCAAATTTAACCAGCAGTTGGCAGTCGGGCAAACTGGTGCTATTCATCTTTCTTTAACAGACGAATATCCGTATGTTATGGCCTATGTGATATTGGAAAAAATATCAGGAACCTAAACGAAAAGCGACTAAACATAAAGAAAGCAGACTGATGGCTAAACGAAAACCGGAATACAAGGCATCACAGTTCGAAAATGGTAAAAAGAATTCTGGCATCGGTGAAACTATTAAGACCATACTTATTGCTGGCGTGATAGCCTTGACCTTTCGCTCTTTGGTAGCAGAGCCATTTAATATTCCCTCTGGCTCAATGATTCCAACTTTATTGGTAGGGGATTATTTATTCGTTTCTAAATACTCTTATGGTTATTCTAAATATTCCTTTCCTTTTGCAGCCGTTCCAATCAAAAACAGAGTTTTATCAAGTGTTCCTGACCGAGGAGACGTTGTTGTTTTCAGATTGCCGTCAGACGTATCTATTGATTACATCAAGCGCGTCGTTGGTCTTCCGGGCGATAGAATACAAGTTGTCGGCGGGATTCTGCATATTAACGGAAAACAGGTTTCAAGAAGGCAAATTGGTGAAAGCGAAATATCAAATGGTATTACCAAAATGCGTGCTATTCTATATGAAGAGACATTTCCAGATGGTCATAAACACGTAATCCAAGAATTAAGAGATGACCTAAATTTCGACAATACACCTATTTTTACCGTACCAGATGGTCATTTGTTTATGATGGGAGATAATAGAGATAACTCACGCGATAGCAGAAGCAGAGCAGTTGGTTTTGTGCCTATGCAAAATTTAATTGGTCGCGCAGAATTTCTGTTTTTTAGCCACGATAATTCATCGAGCTTGTTTGAAGTTTGGAAGTGGCCATTTGCCATCCGATATGACCGAATTGGTAAAGGTATCTATTAATGAGTGAAAGTTCGCTCGAGAAATTACAATCCGTATTAGGACATCAGTTTAAAAATACCTCTTTATTTCGCCAGGCTCTTGCCCATCGCAGTGTATTTTCAACTGAATTGTCTTATGAACGACTTGAGTTTTTGGGAGATAGGGTGCTTGGACTGATTCTTGCGAAGCATCTTTTTCTAGAATTTGACCATGATGACCAAGGTAAGCTAACAAAACGTTTCCATGCACAAGCACAGCAATCAAAATTAAACGAGATTGCTCTGAAAATTGAGTTACAAAATTATATCATTGCAGAAAAAGGAACAGAGCTCGCAACCATGCCCTCAATAATGGCAGATGTTGTTGAATCTTTGATTGCAGCTCTTTATCTTGATTCTGGATTAGAAGTGGCAGAGCGATTCATATTGAGATATTGGAACTGGCAAGGTGATGTTCCGCAAGATGCACTGCATAATCCAAAATCAGCGCTTCAAGAATGGTCAGAAGCAAATGGACTGGGTTTACCGTCATATGAGCTTATTCAGAAAACAGGGCCAGACCATCAGGCACGCTTTACGACGAAAGTAACGATAGACGGATTTCAACCGTCGACTGGCACAGGCGCATCAAAAAAACTATCAGAGCAGGATTCTGCGAGACAACTTTTGAATTTTTTATCTAAACAAAGTATTTAGTATCGAAATGACCATAGATTTTCAAACACCATCAAACCTAAAAACAAGAGCTGGATTTGCTGCACTGATTGGCGCACCCAATGTAGGAAAATCGACATTAATGAATTATATTGTTGGCGCTAAAGTATCTATTGTAACCCCCAAAGTTCAAACAACTCGATCTCGAATACGCGGGATTGCTATGTCTGAAGAATCACAGATTATATTTGTCGACACTCCTGGAATTTTTAAACCAAAACGCAGATTAGATCGCGCAATGGTACATGCAGCATGGCAAGGAACAGATGAGGCAGATGTAACATTGGTGCTTAATGATAGTGCCCGCATTAGTCTTGATGAAGAAACTGAAGCAATAATCAAACAAATCATAAAAATAAAAGATGAGTTTCCACATCGCAAATTTGCCCTCATCTTGAATAAGATTGACCTCACTAGGCCCGAAAATTTATTGAGAAGAGCATCACAGCTTACACAAATGTTAGAATTTGAAAAAATATTCATGATTTCTGCTGAAAAAGGTAAAGGCGTAAAAGATTTGGTCAAATGGCTTGCAGAGCAGATGCCACATAGCCCATTTTTGTTTGATCCTAATGATCTCTCTGACTTGCCTCAACGCCATTTAGCCGCCGAAATATTGCGAGAGAAGTTGTTCATGAATTTACATCAAGAGTTACCCTATCAGCTTACTGTTGAAACAGATAGCTGGCAGGAGAAAAAAGATGGTAGCGCAGAAATTCATGCAAGCATTTATGTTGCAAGAGAGGGACAACGCGGTATTATTTTAGGAAAAAAAGGCCAATCAATGAAGCGTATTGGCCAGTCTGCAAGATTGGAACTTGAAGCTATGTTTGATCGCAGGATCCATTTGTTTACCCATGTCAAGTACCGTAAAGACTGGATGAATGACCGTAACAGATACCGTAATTGGGATCTTGAATTTGATGCCTGACTGGCAGGATGAAGGCATTATTCTGAGCAATAAGCCATATTCTGAGTTACATAGTGTTACGGCTATGCTGACCAAATCTCATGGCCGACATGCGGGATTAGTTCAGGGTGGCCAATCAAGTAAAAAGCGCTCAATGCTGCAACCCGGCTCCCTTGTTGATGCTCAGTGGCGGGCAAGATTGGATGAACAGCTTGGCACATTTAAGTTGGAACTTTCAAAAAATTATTCTGCACTAATGATGGATAAACCTTTGCGCCTCTCTGCATTATCGAGTGTGTGCAGTCTTTTGGAAAGTAGTTTACCAGAGCGCGAACCTCAACCAATTTTATGGCAGGCTACAAAAGCTCTGTTACAAATTTTATCATTGAGCAAAAATGATATTGAATGGCTAAATTTCATTGTTAAATGGGAATTGGGCTTGCTGCAGGAATTAGGGTTTGCTTTAAAGCTAGACGCCTGCGGCGTCACTGGTTCTAGTAATGAGCTAGCTTATGTTAGCCCAAAATCAGGAAGTGCCATTAGCAAACCAGCCGCTGGTGTTTATGCAGACAGGTTGCTAGTTTTACCTATGAGCCTTGGGGGGCATGTGAAGATTGATAACGAACCTGCAGCCGGTATTAAAATTACAGGTCATTTTTTGCAGAAAAATATATATAACCCAATAAACAAACAACTTCCCTCTGCAAGACAAAGATTGGCAAATATGGTGGAATCGTTAAATTCGTAACACTATATATTGTATTCTAATCAAGATAACGTTATCAAGATATCATGATTGATTTTAACAACACACTCACTGGTGAGAAGGATGAGTTTGCAGTAACTGACTTTGCATCAGCATTATCTGAGCGCTATTTAGCTTATGCGTTATCCACGATTACATCTCGCTCTCTGCCAGATGTAAGAGATGGATTAAAGCCAGTGCATCGCAGATTATTGTTTGCGATGAGTCAGCTGAAACTAGACCCAGACCAGTCATTTAAAAAATCTGCACGCGTTGTCGGCGACGTAATTGGTAAGTATCACCCTCACGGTGATAGTGCTATTTATGATGCTATGGTAAGACTAGCCCAAGACTTTGCAATGAGATACCCGCTAGTCGATGGGCAGGGTAATTTCGGTAATATTGACGGCGATAATGCAGCTGCTATGCGGTATACAGAAGCACGCCTTACCAAAGTCTCAAGATTGCTTCTTGCGGGTATAGATGAGAACGCATCTGATTTCAGGCAAACCTATGATGGTGAGTCTGAGGAGCCTGTTTTATTACCAGCTGGATTTCCGAATTTACTGGCAAACGGGGCACAAGGTATTGCGGTTGGAATGGCTACAAGTATCCCGCCTCATAACGTTATCGAACTTGTTGATGCAGCTAAGCACCTCATTAAACACCCAAATGCCTCAGTCGAGACAATAATGAATTATGTGAAAGGACCAGATTTTCCAACTGGCGGTGTATTAGTTGAACCTAAGGCATCAATGCAATCTGCCTATCAAACGGGAAAAGGAAGCTTTCGACTGCGCGCGAATTACGCGGTTGAAAGAGAAAAAAATGGTATTTGGCGATTGATCATAACTGAAATTCCCTATCAGATACAAAAATCGCGATTAATTGAAAAGCTCGCGGACGCGTTGCAGCAGAAAAAATTGCCTATGCTGTCTAATATTCACGACGAATCAGCAGAAGATGTGCGTATTCTGTTAGAGCCAAAATCCCGCAGATTATCTCCAGAAGTAGTTATGGAAAGCCTGTTCCAAGCAACAGACCTTGAGGTTAGGATATCGCTAAACCTAAATGTATTGGATACAGAAAATAAGCCTAATGTTTTAAGTTTAAAGCAGGCATTGCAGCAATGGCTAGATCATAGAAAAAATGTCCTTTTACGCAGAACACAGTTTAGGCTGGATGCAATCATACGGCGGCTTGAGGTTGTAGCTGGCTATTTAATTATTTTTTTGAATCTAGAAGAAGTCATTGAAATAATCAGAGAAAATGAGAACCCCCGCGATGCACTTATGTCTCGGTTTTCACTAACTGAATTTCAGGCAAATACGGTTCTTGATATGCGGCTTCGATCTCTTAGACGACTAGAAGAAGAAGGCTTGAAGAGTGAGCAAGGTGCCTTGAAGCAAGAACAAGATGAGTTGCATAATCTTCAAAGTAATGAAGAATATCAATGGCAGAAAATATCAGGTGAGTTAAGCGATTTAAAATCTGATTTTGCTAAAAGCGATTCACGTAAGACACAAATTGGCATTGCACCAGAAATCGACTTTGACCCAACAGAAATGTTAGTGGAGCGCGAGCCGTTAACCATTATCTGCTCTGAGAAAGGGTGGATCAGAGCTATGAAAGGGCATCTTGATTTAGTATCTGATTATAAATTTAAAGAAGGGGATGGCCCAAAATTTATTCTGCATGCGGAGACCACAGATAAATTGTTGATACTAAATGATATAGGCCGTTTTTATACTATTGGATGTGACGCTTTGCCTAAAGGTCGTGGTTTTGGTGAGCCGTTAAACCTGATTATTGATATGGCGGCGGAAAATGCCCCTGTTGCCATGATAAAAGCAGATACAGAGCAGCTTTTGCTGGTATCAAACAAGGGATATGGCCTACGCGTTCAAACATCTAATGTGATTGCGCAAACCAAGAATGGTAAACAGATATTGAACCTCAATCAAAACGAGAAAGCCAAGATTTGCCTGCCAGTAAAAGAGGATATGGTCGCAAGCGTTGGAAAAAACAGGAAACTGCTTATTTTCCCTGTTTCTGAAATTCCTGAAATTAATAAAGGTAAAGGAGTTATTTTACAGCGTTTTAAAGAGGGTGATCTTGCAGACCTTACTTTGTTCGATAGCAAGAGCGGCCTTAACTGGCAGACCAATGGTGATAGAATCCGCCATTTAACCGATTATGCAATGTGGGTTGGAAAGCGCGGCAGCGCTGGCAAGCTTCCCCCAATCGGTTTTCCAAGACCAGCCCGTTTCAAGTAAAAACAGTTTTTCTTTATTCTGTATCCATCCATTTGCCATTTAGATAAAGCTGATAAGGCTTGAAGCGCGCCTTATATGCCATCTTAGGGCTATTTTTAACAAGATAACCGAGATAAAGCCATTTTTTGCAAAGTTCTTTGGTCAACATAATACTGTCTAAAATCAGAAAAGTCCCAAGTGATTGCTTCTCATGATTTGGATTAAAGAAACTATACACAGCACTCAACCCGTCTCTCTGACTATCCATCAACATACAGGCGATTAGTTCATCATTTTTATCTCGATATTTAATTAGGAATGTATCAATCGGAGAGTTATGGATCATTGAATTAAAATCACTGAAAGACATTGTTGCCATCTGACCATCATTATGTCTCGAACTTAAATAGCTTTTGAATAGCTCATACGCTTCTGAGTCTGCCTTATTATCAAGTCGAGATTTCTGTATATAGCTGTTTTTTGCCATAATACGTTTTATATTTTTGGACAGCAAAAAATTTTGTGCATCCACCCGAATAGGAACACACGCGTTGCAACTGCCGCAAACTGGACGATATACCCAGTTTTCAACACGTCGAAATCCACTTTCGGCTAATTGGTCATGTAAATGAGGTGCCTCTGAAATGTCAGCTGCAAGTCGTTGTTCCGCTCTATTCTCAAGATACGCACATTCATGACTTCGAGTAATTCGAAGATTAAGTGGTTTATGGTTAAAATTTATTTTTGCTTGGTCCATTCTTTACTTTTATCAGTCAGTTTTGTTAATATGCAAAATGGTTTTTTCCGAATATTCTAAACTTTTTCATCAACTAGCATGTCTAGAACTAAATCAAGCAGCTAATGGCTTTTGAATAGTTCATCAAGCATTTGAACTTCAAACCCAATGCCTGTAAGTGTTGATATAATTTCGTAGGCGTGAGTAGTTCCTCTTGTTTCTATAACGACATCTAATTTAGCAAGCTTAGCCGGGACATTATAAAACAATCTTTGATGGTATACCTCTATGATATTACCTTGATTCTGACTGATAGAATGGGCAATTTTCGCTAGCATTCCTGGCTCATCACTAATTCCGATGCGTATTCTAACGAGTCTACCATCTGATATTAATGTGCGGTTTAAGATTGTGCCCAACAAACGAGAATCGATATTTCCGCCGCACACAACAATACCAACGCGTTTGTTCCTAAATGGTTTCTGGGAAGCATAGATAGCCGCAAGACCGGCAGCGCCTGCACCCTCAGCGATAATTCTTTGATTTTCAATTAATGCACCAATGGCCCATTCAATCTGTCGCTCATTTACCAGAATAATATCATCAACCAGTTCGGCCACAACGGGACGGGTTAGAACGCCGGGGGTTTTAACTGCAATACCCTCTGCAAGTGTATCACCGCCTGATTGTGGTGATAAACCTGCAAGTGAGCGGCTCATTGATGGATATAGCTCGCTCTCAACGCCAATTATTTTAATATTTGGATTAAGGGATTTAGCCGCAATACTAATGCCAGAAATTAGCCCGCCACCCCCTATAGGTACAATAAGAATATCAAGGTCAGGAATAGAATCCATCATCTCAAGTCCGATGGTGCCCTGTCCGGAGATAATATTTAAATCATCATACGGATGAATTAAACGATACCCATTTGCTTCTATGAGTTGGTCGACTGCTTCTTTTGCTTCATCTAATGTTCTGCCAGTTAGAACTACTTCTGCGCCATAAGACTTTGTTTTTGAGATTTTTGTGAAGGGTGTTTGTTCCGGCATAATAATTGTTGATTTAATGTTTTCCTGCTGTGAGCGAAAAGCCAATGCTTGAGCATGATTGCCAGCAGACATCGAGATCACACCAACTCTTTTATCTTCATCACTCAGAGCTTTTAGCGCAAGAAAAGCACCTCTGGATTTAAAGGAGGAGGTATATTGCAAATTCTCTAACTTTAAATATAAACTAGCTCCAAGCAAGTTGGATAATGAGGGCGTAAAAATTGTCGGGGTTGGCAGAATGTGAGCTTTGAGGTGCTCAGCAGATTTTCTAAGACTGTTAAGGTTAATGCCATAAAATTCTGGTCTAGATTTAATCATATCCACCCCCATGTTATTTTGTAATAATCAGAGTGAACGGGATACTATAAACTAATTATATCCGATGTACGACTGTTTGAATACTATTTGCGATAGGTTTTTACTAAATCTGTTTGCCGTTTAACCTTTCAGCTATTAGGGGCGCAAAGTAAGTAAATATTGCAGAGGCACCAGCTCTTTTAATCCCAAGAATGGACTCAAAAATAGCGGCATCTTCAGAAAGCCAGCCATTTTCAATCGCCGACATCAACATACTATATTCACCAGAAACCTGATAGGCAAAGCATGGAACGTTAAACATTACACTTACTTGTTTGATGATATCCAGATACGGCATTGCTGGCTTAACCATCACAATATCTGCCCCCTCGCTTATATCTAGCGACACTTCAGAAATCGCTTCTGATGAATTTCTTGGGTCCATTTGATAGGTCGATTTACCACTATTTCCCAATAATTTTCCAGCCCCGACGGCTTCTCGAAAAGGGCCATAGAATGCAGATGAATATTTCGCAGCATAAGATAGAATAATCATATCAGTGAAACCGTTTTCTTCTAAGGCATCTCGAATTTGTCCGATTCTGCCGTCCATCATGTCTGATGGGGCAACAATATCACACCCGGCCTCTGCCAGAATTAGTGCTTGTTTAACAAGGCGTTCATTTGTCAGGTCGTTCAGTATAACATCATTTTTAATTATCCCATCGTGACCATGGTTTGTGTAAGGGTCAAGAGCAACATCACAAATAATAAGAAGTTCCGGGAATTGTTTTTTTACCTCCCTGACACATCGGCAAATTAGTGTATTATTATGCAGAGCATTACTGCCTTCTTCGTCTTTTTTGTCGTCTTCAAGCTTTGGAAAAAGAGCGATCATTTGTATGCCCATGTGAACCGCAAGACTACATTGCACCAAAATTTGATCTATTGAATACCGATTAACGCCTGGCATTGAAGAAATTGCTTGTATCTGTTTTTCACCCTCAATAACGAATAAGGGCCAGATAAGGTCCGTTGGAGCAAGATTGGTCTCAGCAATAATAGTCCTAATCGCTTTTGTACGACGAAGCCTACGTAATCTTGTTGCCGGAAATTTTCTTTTTATCATCTTTTATAACCCGATAGTTTATAACCCGTAAAATCATATATTTAGTGTGCCTGAACCCACGTTAGCTTGGAAATAGCTTAATGGAAGATAAAAAACTACAATAAAATTAATTTCTAATAAAATCACAACTGGTAAAAAAACATGGTTTATGAGACATTCCTATCGTCTTGGGATAAAGTTTATTTTTTTTAAAACTAGGAAAAAATTGGATTTATAATGTCAGAATACGTTCATTTTTTAAAAAGTGGTAATGCTGGAATTATCAAACTTGATAGACCAGATGTACTGCATGCGCTTAACATCGATATGGTTGAACAAATGACAGCGCACCTTTTAGAATGGCAAGATGACGGTGAAGTCGGTCATATAATTATATCTTCGACAGGGCAGAGAGCATTTTGTTCTGGCGGTGATGTAAGACAAGCAGTTTCATATGTAAAAGCGGATCCAACGCGCTCTTCAGCAGAACCTTATTTTAGGGCAGAATATCGTCTTGATACGGTTGTTGCCACTTATTCAAAACCTATTATCTCACTCGTTAACGGGGTAGTTATGGGGGGTGGTTTGGGACTATGTAGAAACGGCGCCATTATGGTTATAAGTGAGACAATTAAATGCGCTATGCCAGAAACAGCGATCGGCTTATTTCCTGACGTAGGAGCAAGTTTGTTTCTAAGAGCGCCTGGCATCGCTATTGGATTGATGCTTGGTATGACCGGACAAATTATCGGTGCAGGTGATGCTATTGCTTGGCAAATTGCGGATAAATGCGTTCCTTTTGAAAGATTTGATGATTTGCAGGATAAATTATGTGCATGTGATAGTGATATTTCTGAACTTGGTAAAGTGATCTTAGAATTCGAGGTTTCTGGACCAGCACCTATTTTGGCAAAACAAGAAACATTGATAAATAGTCTATTTCATGGAACTGTCGCACAAATAGTGCAACGCGTTGCAGCATGTGCAGATGATATAGAGCAAGCAAAAAGCTGGCATCACGCTTTGACAACCCGTTGTCCAGTGTCTATTTCGGTCATTCACCGTCTTCTTGCTAAAATGCCGCCCTCTGACAGCTTATCAGAAGCGTTGCAATTGGATTTTCAAATTGCCTGTAGAATGATGCGTCGCTCTGATTTTTCAGAAGGCGTAAGAGCTGTCTTAATTGATAAAGACAACGCCCCGAATTGGTCTCCAAATAACATTTCTTTAATAACTGAAGACGAAATAGATGCAATTTTTGAATTTGACTCCTCTCTTCGTTTGAATAAAACAGACTAAACAAAGTATTATCATTAATTGGCTTTCATCTTTTAATCTTTTTTGGCAATTCAATTATCAGAGACAAACATGAAACTTTCTAACTATTTTTTACCTGTGCTTAAAGAGAATCCCAAAGAGGCACAGATTGTATCTCACCGTCTTATGCTTCGCGCGGGTATGATACAGCAATCAAGCGCCGGAATTTATTCATGGCTACCGCTCGGTTTGAAAGTGCTTAGCAAGATAGAACAAATAGTTCGCGAGGAGCAGGATAATGCAGGCGCATTGGAAATAAAGATGCCTACGATACAACCTGCCGAAATCTGGCAGGAATCCAGACGCTATGATGATTACGGTTTAGAGATGCTTCGTATCAAGGATAGGCATGAAAGAGATTTGCTATATGGTCCGACAAATGAAGAACAAGTCACTGATATCTGTCGCTCGCATGTTAAGAGCTATCGCGCACTGCCTTTAAACTTATATCATATTCAATGGAAATTCAGAGATGAAGTAAGACCAAGATTTGGTGTAATGAGGGGACGTGAATTTTTAATGAAGGATGCCTACTCTTTTGATTTAACGATAGAAGATGCCAGAGCAGCATATAACAAAATGTTTGTATCCTACCTTAAAACATTTGCAAGAATGGGGCTTACTGCAATTCCTATGGAAGCTGATACTGGTCCAATTGGTGGGGATATAAGCCACGAATTTATTATTCTTGCAGATACAGGTGAGTCTGGAGTATTTTTTCACAAGGATTGGCTAGAAACTGAGCTTATTACCAATATAGATTATTCGGAAAACTTAGAACCTTTTATTAACAAATTTACTGAGCTATATGCAAGAACAGATGAAAAACACGATCCAGATAATTGTCCTATAAATTCAGAAGATTTGGTGGAGAAAAGAGGTATTGAGGTCGGTCATATATTTTATTTTGGAACAAAATATTCAAAGGCAATGGGTGCATCGGTTTCAGGCACAGATGGCAAACCTGTAGATTTACACATGGGTTCCTATGGAATAGGTGTTTCAAGACTGGTTGGCGGGATCATCGAGGCTAGTCATGATGAAAAAGGAATAATCTGGCCAGAGGCAGTTGCCCCATTTGAAATCGCGATCGTAAATTTAAAACCGGGAAATGTCGCAGCAGATGAATTGAGCGAAACACTCTACCAAGCAGGGCTATCAAATGGACATGATTGTTTATATGATGATAGCAAAGATAGTGCTGGAGCCAAGCTTGCAACGATGGATTTAATTGGCGTTCCTTGGCAATTAGTTATTGGGCCAAGAGGGCTAGAGCAAAATATTGTTGAACTAAAACATCGAAAATCGGGAAGAGTTGCGGCAATAACACCTGAAATGGCTCATAATTTTATTTTGAGCCAAGGTAGTTTGAGTATGCCAAAAACAGATATACAAGGCACAAATTAACAAAAAAGAAGGTTAGAAACCATTGTTCACTCCACTTGAAAGATTATTGGCATTTCGATATTTGCGTTCTCGCAGGTCAGAGGGTTTTATTTCTGTTATTGCTTGGTTCTCGTTTGCAGGTATTACCCTTGGGGTGGCAACCTTAATTATTGTGATGTCTGTTATGAACGGCTTTAGAGCAGAACTAGTAAATCGTATATTGGGACTTAACGGACATCTTGGTATATCAAGTACGCTGGCAAACGGCATTAAAGATTATGAGACACTAACCAGTAGTATCGCACAAAACCCCAATATAATTGCAGCAACACCGCAAATTGAGTCACAAGTATTAGTGTCTGCAAACAATGTCACTATCGGAGCTCTAGTACGAGGAGTGATCTGGTCAGATTTGGCAATTAGAGCGCCTTTATGGGACAGCATATCAGATGAGATTATCACTCGTTTTAGAGAAAACGAAGCTATACTTGTTGGAAAGACGATGGCACGCAATTTAAACCTTACTCAAGGAGACAGCCTTACTTTGCTTGCTCCAAAAGGAAGAACAACTGCCTTTGGCTCACTTCCCACAAGGCAGAGTTTCGTAATTGGCGGGATATTTGATGTTGGCATGCATGAATACGATTCTAGGTTTGTCTTTATGCCGCTTCCTACTGCGCAAAAATTCTTCTCCATGCCTAATAGAGTGAGTGGCATTGAGCTATACATTAATGACCCAGATGATGCCCCCATTGTGAAGGCGGAAATGACAAGGATGTTGCCGGAAACAACAGTTGTTTTTGATTGGATGGATAGAAATAGAAATTTTTTAAATGCGCTACAGGTTGAACGAAATGTAATGTTTTTAATCCTTACTCTTATTATTCTAGTGGCTGCTTTCAATATTATCTCATCAATGATTATGCTGGTTCGTTCGAAAAATTCAGATATTGCGGTGCTGAGGACGATGGGATTAGGAAGAACGAGTTTGCTTAAAATATTTTTACTCACAGGTACGTCAATTGGGATAATAGGCACGATTGTAGGAAGCTTTTTGGGGCTTTTATTCTGCTGGAACATAGATAGTATAAAATCTCTTATCGAAAATCTGACTGGCTCAGAATTATTTTTAGCTGAAATTTATTTCTTATCAAAATTGCCGGCAGTGGTTGAACCAACAGAAGTCGCGGTGGTTATGTTGATGGCATTAACTTTAAGTCTTCTAGCCTCAATATACCCTGCTTGGAGAGCATGTACCATCGCCCCTGCTGAGGTGCTACGCTATGAGTAGTTTTCCACTAGAGCTTAGTAGGATAAGTAGACGCTTCAAACAGGGTGATGATTATCTTCATGTTTTAGACTCTGCCAGTCTTGCGCTAACACCAGGCAAGCTTACGGGGCTCGTTGGGCCTTCTGGTTCTGGTAAGTCCACACTGTTAAATATCGCGGGCTTGCTGGAAAATCCCAATAGCGGTGAAGTTTGGGTTAATGGGAAAAATGTAACGAAATTATCAGAAACTCACCGCACCGCCTTTAGACGTAAAAATATTGGATTTATATTTCAAGTACATCGATTGTTGCCCGAATTTAATGCGTTGGAAAATATAGTGATACCACAAATGGTTAATGGTCTCGTTAGAAGTAGCGCTGAAAATAGAGCCATCCAGCTTTTAAAAATGGTTAATCTTGAAAATAGAAAATTACACAGGCCTGGTCAGTTATCGGGAGGAGAGCAACAACGCGTTTCTATTGCTCGTGCGTTATCGAATGCACCGCCTATATTGCTTGCCGATGAGCCAACAGGAAATCTTGATCCTGCTACTGCTTCCGATGTATTTGGATATTTGAAACAGATTGTATATGCCAGCAACACGGCAGCACTAATTGTAACCCATAATATGAAACTTGCATCTGAAATGGATGAGATACTTGAAATGCGAAACGGCGAAATTATAAAAGTGATGGGGTGAAATTGTCAAAATTTGTCCATTTGCGTGTTCACACTGTTTATTCATTATCTGAATCTACTCTTGGCATTTCAAAATTAGCAGAATTGGCTCAGAATGATGGCCAACCAGCTATGGCAATTACAGACAGCCAAAATTTATTTGGTGGGTATGAATTTTCTAAGACTATGGCGCAGTCCGGTATTCAGCCAATAATAGGGGCTTCCGTTTTTCTTAAAGATAAGAATGGTGATGGAGAGGTAGCTTTACTAGCTCAAAACGAGATTGGGTATAAAAATCTTTGCAAGTTAATGTCTGATGCTTGGATGCAATGTGACGGCATGGAAAAACCTAAAATTTTAGTGAGTGAGTTTCTCGAATTATCCGAGGGTCTGATAGTATTAACAGGTAGTCCAAAAGACGGATTTATTTCTAAAGTGTTGCTTCAGTCACAAGCAATCGCGCTGGCAAGACTACAAATGCTATCTGATAATCTTGAAGGGCGTGTTTATCTAGAATTGCAAAGACATGGATTACAGCAGGAATATTATGTTGAAGAGAGATTGTTAGAGTTTTCTGACCAGTTAAAGCTTCCTTTGATAGCAACAAATGATTGCTATTTTGAAAATGAGGAAATGTTTGTTCCACAAAAAATTCTAACTTGTATTGCAACCAATCAGCGGCTTGCTAGCATGACGATTTATAATCAGTCAGCCCACCATCGATTTAAGACGGCTCATGAAATGGAGGAGCTATTTATCGATATTCCAGAGGCAATTTCAAATAGTCTTCTAATCGCAAAGCGTTGCGCCTTTATGATACAAGACAGAGAGCCCATTCTACCTGAATACATTGATCCAGAAGGTCGCACCCCTGAACAAGTTTTGTGTATTCAGGCTGAACAAGGCTTAACTCAGCGCCTAGAAGCGCTTGAGAAGTTAGGTAAATTAGAATTTCATAAGCAGGATTATGTCAAACGACTAAATTATGAATTATCTGTCATCATTAAGATGGGTTTTACTGGTTATTTTCTTATTGTTTCTGATTTTATCAATTGGGCAAATAATAATAACATTGCTGTTGGACCGGGGCGAGGTTCTGGTGCTGGTTCGGTTGTAGCGTGGGCGTTGCGAATTACCGGTTTAGACCCATTAAAATGGGGATTACTTTTCGAGCGGTTTTTGAATCCTGAGAGAATATCAATGCCAGATTTTGATATTGATTTCTGCCAAGATAGAAGAGATGAGGTAATT
>MDTB01146073.1_pt1 | contig 16262 bp, 12 predicted proteins | sample 811161 | NCBI WGS metagenome assembly MDTB01 (sample SAMN05326650, study PRJNA326480) | marine metagenome | isolation source: seawater | place: Mediterranean Sea | collected 2009 | reverse complement strand
TGATCTAAAAATAGCTCATAGGAAAAACCAGCAGGTGGCGTGCTTTTCAAAACCCGCACAATTTTAGAAGATAGCGTGACAGAATCAATCAAATCCTTGCCACTCATTTCATAATCAACACCTAGCGCATACCAGCGCATCGCCCAATCTGCCTTCCATTGCAGTTTGCACCCGCCGCCTGTGACCGGCACCTCTATTTCGGCATTATTACGTGGGTCGCTATAAGTAATGGTGCCATTTTGCGTATCCACCTTAATAACTTTGGCTTGCAACACATGGCCTGTATCTGGGCATATCGGCAGGAACGGGCTGTAAGTAGCCTGACGTTCTGCACCCAAAGTTGGCAGAATAACATCCCTAACGGCTTGATAGTTATTTAATATATGCCGTAAGGCTGGGTCAAAGGCGCCAGATTTATACATATCTGTTGCGCTGATAAATTCATATTCAAAGCCAAAACTATCTAAAAAGCTCTGCAGACGCGCATTATTATGCGCCCCAAAACTGTCATGTGTCCCAAACGGGTCTGGCACATCGGTTAGCGGCTTTTGCAAATGCGGCTCTAACATTTCCTGATTTGGAACATTATCAGGGATTTTCCGCAAACCATCCATATCGTCCGAGAAACAGATAAGGCGCGTTGGCCGGCCTGTTAACACCTCAAAAGCGCGGCGAATCATAGAGGTGCGCACAACCTCAGCAAAGGTGCCAATATGCGGCAGGCCAGAGGGGCCATACCCTGTTTCAAACAGTACAGGACGGCTAGGGTCATCTCCTGACATTTTCGCCAAACGTGCCTGTAATGCGCGGGCCTCAGCAAAGGGCCATGCCTTAGCATCTTCTGCGGCAGAAGGGGATATAGCGGTGGTTTCTGCGGTCATTTTACAGTCTGTTCCTTAAATCTACTGGCCCAAAATCCACTGGCCCAAAATCTATTGGCCCACAAAACCTATCTGTTAAAGTGACAGGCAGGCAGGGGCAGCTAGATGCAAATGTTGTTTCAAGGTGATAAGATGCTGGCGAGGATGGGTCAAGTCTTTGCTAGCCTTACTATTGACGCAGCAAGAGAAGCGAAAAAGTGCCTCTGATAGCTACTAGGCAATAAAGGGCGCACTAGTCTATAGTGAGCGGCATGACTGTTCCACCCGATTTCTCAAAAAGTAGTTTTTTATGGCCAGATCATTCTGGTGTTGTCTGCGTAAGTGCAGAGGGCGAAATAATCCGTCCCATGCCAGCTGAAATCGACAGCTTAATCGCTACTGGTATGCTGGTGGTTTGCCATAAAAAATGGACGGAAACGCGTTTAGGACAAAATCTTGATAAGGCGTTGGATGTGCTAGAGCTTTTTGCCTTTATCCGTCCGGCTCAAGTTGTCTCACCCACCCCTTCGGGGCTTGCTAGTCGGCTAGGTCTCGCCCAGCCAAATAGCGCTGAAGATAAGGTGCTAGCCATCGCAAAGGCTGCCACCCAGCTTCTGGATGAATTAGCCGAAATGCCAGAACAGGCGCGTGTTAAGCTGGCTGAAATTGCCGAAATGATGCGGCGTGGGGGGTGGCGTTGGTCTGCACCTATTTTGCTGCAACTTGGCGTTCATTCCGCTAAGGATGGCCCGCCAGATGGCCGCAATGCTGCTGTTTGGAGCGATATTCCAGAAATTTCTGATAGTGGTTATCGCCCCCCGCCCGGTATTCAGCCAGTGATGCCAGATGCGGCCAGAACGCGCCTATCTGAAATGCTGGGTAGCCATTCAGAGGTGCGCAGCAGCCAATCTGATTATGCGGCAGCGGCAGCTTCCATCTTTGCCAGCCCAGATAGCGGTTCTACCCCTTTTATGTTGCTCGCAGAAGCTGGAACAGGCACAGGTAAAACGCTTGGCTATCTCGCCCCTGCTAGTTTGTGGGCAGAACGCAATGACGCCGCTGTCTGGATTTCCACCTATACCCGTACATTACAGCATCAAATTGCTGATGAGCTTAGCCGGCTCTATCCAGACCGAAAGAAGGCTGAAAAAAAGGTGGTTGTGCGAAAGGGGCGCGAGAATTATCTATGCCTGCTTAATTTAGAAGATGCGCTAGGCCGGATGCCGGGCGCACCAGCAGATGCTGCTGGGCTTGGACTGATGGCGAGATGGGCAAGCGCAACCCCTGATGGAGACCTAACTGGCAATAGCTTTCCCTCATGGCTGATTGACCTTATCGGCACACGCCTGACGCGGGGGCTGGCAGATAGGCGCGGGGAATGTATTCATTCTGCCTGTACCCATTATCATAAATGCTTTGTTGAAAAATCTATCCGCACCTCACGCCATGCAGATATCGTGATAGCTAATCATGCGCTGGTGATGATAAATGCGGCTATGGGGGCGCCTAAGGGAGTAACATCGGGACAGGCTAGTGATAATAATCGGCCCACCCGATATATTTTTGACGAAGGTCACCATATTTTTGACGCCGCAGATAGCGCCTTTAGTGCGGGTTTAACAGCCTATGAGACAGCAGAAATGCGGTTATGGCTGCGGGGAAGTGAAGATGGCCGGCGTGGGCGTGCACGCGGACTACAAAAACGCCTTGGCGATCTGATAGCAAATAGCGAAGAAGCCTTAGCGGCACTTGATGCCGCTACGGAAATGGCACGCCTGCTGCCCGGAACGGGGTGGAAAAAACGAATATCTGAAAATGCGCCCGCAAATGCAGCAGAGCAATTTTTCTGTGCTGTTCGAAATGCGGTTTATCAGCGTGCCAGCGACCCGCAAAGCCTGTATAATTTGCAAGTAGAGTTGTATCCCGCGACGCAAGATATGCAAGAGAAAGCACAAAAGCTAAAAAATGTGTTTAACGATCTTAGCGTGCCTCTGACGAAGCTAGCAACCTACCTGCAAGATATTCTAGATGAAAAAGCAGATACGCTAGATAGCCAGACGCGCAACCGTTTAGAAGGTGCACAACGCGGGTTGATGCGCCGCGCTACCGGCCCGCTGGCCGCTTGGCAGATGATGTTAAATGATTTGCAGCAGGATAGCCGAGAGGGCTTTATCGACTGGATTGAGGTCACCAGAAGTGATTTAGGGGACGTAGATGTTGGCCAGCATCGACACTGGCTAGATCCGATGATCCCCTTTAGCGAGAGTGTGCTAGCCCCTGCCCATGGGGTGGCTGTAACCTCTGCGACCCTGCGCGACAATCAGCTAGAGGACGCAAGCAGTGAGGAAGAGGAATGGCACTCCGCACGGCTTATATCGGGGGCAGCACATCTGCCGCACCCTGCGCTTGTCTCAGCGCATAAATCGCCTTTTGATTATCAAAAACAAGCCCGGATTTTTGTTGTTAACGATATCAGCCGCGAGCGCTATCAAGCGGTTGCCAGCGCAATGGCAGAGCTGATGAAGGCGGCGGGCGGCGGCAGTCTTGGACTTTTTACCTCTATCGCAAGGCTGAAGAGCACCTACCCTGAATTAGAGGCACGGCTGCGGGCAGCAGGGATCCCGCTACATGCCCAGCATATGGACCGGATGAGCCTGCAAACCCTATTACAGCTATTCCGAGAGGATAGCCATTCCTGTCTGGTGGGCACGGACGCCGTGCGAGACGGGGTGGATGTGCCGGGCGAGGCTTTGCGGATGATTATCTATGACCGGGTGCCATGGCCCCGTCCAGATATGTTGTTCAAGGCGCGGGCAAAGTGGCAAGGACGCGATGCATGGACAGACAGAATGACGCGGATGCGCCTGCGTCAAGCCTTTGGCCGCCTCATCCGCCGCGCCGATGATAAAGGGGTTTTCGTGATGCTGGATAGCCGCCTTCCAACAAGGCTAACCTCAGCCTTTCCAAACGATGTCGAAATTATTCGAACCGGCCTTGTCGACGCCATCACCCAAAGCCGAAATTTTCTAAAAAGTGAGGGATAGTTAAGAACCCCCTATCTGGTTAAGAACTAGCCATTGAAAAAACAGGCATCTGTCTTACCGTCGATTTCAAAAATTGATTAATAAAAAAGGCAGCCTTTGCAAAAAAGGCTGCCTGATTTTACGAGGTGGAAGGTAGAGGGGCTGTTTAGAAGCCGCCCATACCACCCATGCCGCCCATGCCGCCCATATCTGGGGCTGCTGGGGCTGCTGATTTTGGCTCGTCTTTTTCTGATACCATCGCTTCTGTGGTGATCAGCAAGCCTGCAACTGAAGCAGCGTTTTGCAGGGCAGAACGCACAACCTTTGTTGGGTCGATAACGCCGGCCTTGATAAGGTCTGTGAACTCATCTGTCTGTGCGTTATAGCCAAGCTTGGCATCTGTGCTTTCCATCAGCTTGCCAACCACAACAGCGCCCTCTGCACCCGCGTTTGATGCAATCTGGCGTGCAGGTGCTTGTAGTGCCTGACGGATAATGTTTACCCCAACACTTTGGTCATTATTTTCAGACTCCACCTTATCTAGGCTTGCAATTGATTTAACCAGAGCTGAACCACCGCCGGGAACAATACCTTCCTGAACCGCAGCGCGCGTCGCGTGCATCGCATCATCCACACGGTCTTTACGCTCTTTAACTTCAACCTCTGTTGCCCCGCCAACACGGATGACCGCAACACCGCCAGCAAGCTTTGCTAGACGCTCATGCAGCTTTTCCTTGTCATAATCTGAGGTAGTTTCCTCAGCTTGTGCACGGATTTGGTTGCAACGAGCTTCGATATCGTCCTTGCTGCCAGCACCATCAACGATAGTGGTATCTTCTTTGGTGATTTCCACACGCTTGGCTGTGCCCAGCATTTCTAAGGTTACGGTATCCAGCTTGATGCCGATCTCTTCAGAAATAACGGTACCGTTTGTCAGGATAGCGATATCTTCCAGCATGGCTTTGCGGCGATCGCCGAAGCCAGGTGCCTTGACAGCCGCAACTTTCAGACCGCCACGCAGACGGTTAACCACCAAGGTTGCCAAAGCTTCGCCTTCAATATCTTCGGCAATGATCAGCAATGGACGGCCAGACTGTACGACCTTTTCCAGAATGGGCAGCATGTCCTGAAGGTTTGATAACTTCTTTTCATGCAACAGAATATATGGGTCTTCCAAAGTTGCCCGCATTTTCTCTGCATCGGTAACGAAATATGGAGACAAATAACCGCGGTCGAACTGCATGCCTTCAACAACATCTAATTCTGTCTCTAGGCTCTTTGCTTCTTCAACGGTGATAACACCCTCATTGCCAACTTTTTCCATCGCTTCTGCGATCATCTTGCCAATATCGCTTTCGCCATTAGCAGAGATGGTGCCAACCTGTGCCACTTCATCAGAAGTTGTAATCTTCTGTGACTGAGCTTCCAGTGATTTAACAACCGCTTCTACTGCATGGTCAATACCGCGCTTCAAATCCATTGGGTTCATGCCAGCAGCCACAGCCTTTGCACCTTCTTGTGCGATAGCCTGTGCCAAAACGGTCGCTGTAGTGGTTCCATCACCAGCGGTGTCGTTCGCTTTTGATGCAACTTCGCGAACCATCTGTGCGCCCATATTCTGGAACTTGTCAGATAGCTCAATATCCTTTGCAACTGTCACACCATCTTTCGTAATTCTTGGCGCGCCAAACGCTTTATCTAGAACTACGTTGCGGCCTTTTGGACCCAGTGTCACCTTCACAGCGTTGGCTAGGGTATCTACCCCTTCCATCATGCGCGCTCTGGCATCTGAGCCAAATTTTACATCTTTAGCAGCCATTTTATTTTCCTTCGTTTCGGTAAATTTTATATCTATTTAACAGCGTAATTAGCCAATAATGCCCATAATGTCTGATTCTTTCATAATCAGATAATCGGTGCCATCTAGCTTAATCTCTGTACCTGACCATTTGCCAAACAAAATGATGTCGCCTTCTTTTACATCCAGCGGTGTCAGTTTGCCCTGCTCATCACGTGCGCCTGAGCCAACAGAAATGACTTTGCCTTGCATTGGCTTTTCCTTGGCAGTATCCGGGATAATGATCCCACCTGCAGTTTTCTCTTCTGATTCTTCGCGCTGTACTAGAACGCGATCATGAAGCGGCCGAAATTTCATGCCATAGCCTCCAAAAAGTAAGTTTGATAAAGTTTCGTTCCTCGTCTCTGGCACTCAAATCAATCGAGTGCCAAAGGCCTTGCGCATTACGTGGGATGTTTCTTCCCTCCTGTCAAGGTATCTATAAGAAAAAACAAAAAAATTATCTGCCTGCCTCATCAAAAGAAGCAGAAACATAGACAGTTTGATGCGGCAAATTAGCGCTTTCACGCTATTTTTCCTTTTCTTTTTCAGGCCAGCCTGTATCTGAATATGAATATCACGTATTTTTTAAAAGACCGCATATTCGTTACAGACAGATTGCTTTTTTACTATGAGCCCGAACACCTCGCCGCCTTATCCATCTGCTGACCATACTGCCATCATACGCTGGCTGGTATTCATGGCTGTTATGGTCGCGCTTATGGTTGTGATAGGCGGCGTAACACGGCTAACAGGTAGTGGGCTGTCCATGGTGGAATGGCGGCCTATAATGGGTACCTTGCCGCCTTTGAATGAGGGAGAATGGCTGCGGGTTTTCACCCTCTATCAAGCCTCTCCTGAATTTCAGGAAATCAATTCTGATATGGATATAGCCGGATTTAAGTGGATTTTTTTCTGGGAATATTTCCACCGGCTCTGGGGCCGGTTGCTAGGGTTTTGCTTCTTTATTCCGCTGGTCTATTTTTGGCTGCGTGGACGTATTCCGGCTAGCTATAAGCTGCCTTTAATTGGGCTATTATTTCTAGGCGGCTTTCAAGGCGTCGTTGGCTGGTGGATGGTCACCTCAGGACTGGTAGATGACCCTACCGTCTCCCAATATCGCCTTGCCAGTCATTTAAGTGTGGCACTGATCATTTTTTCAGGCCTTGTCTGGACAGCGGCAAATCTAGCCTATGGACGCACCAACTGGCCAAGCAAGCATAATCTAGCCACCTTGCTGCTGGTAGCGGCAACCATTTTAGCGGGCGCTTTTGTAGCCGGAATGGATGCTGGACTTCTATATAATGAATACCCCCTGATGGGAGACGGGCTCGTCCCGTATGAATATGGCGAAGAGGGGTTATGGGATGCCTTTGAAAACCCAGCCTCTGCGCAATTTCATCATCGCTGGATAGCGGTATTTGCGGTTCTTGCTGTTATCGGTGTGGTCGCTAAATTATATCGTCAAGGCCACCGCCCATTAGCGATGATGCTTGGCACGATAATCTTTTTGCAGTTTGCTCTTGGGCTAACGACCTTATTGCTAGGCGTGCCCGTTTGGGCAGGTGCAATGCATCAAGCAGGGGCTGTTGCCCTGCTGGCAGCAACATTGTTAGCCATACACAGACTAAGCCGCTAGCCGATATCGCGCTGACTGAGCTTCCATAGCTTCCTGGGCTTCCTGGGCTTCCTGATGTTTAGGATTTGGGCAGCTGCTTGCGGATATGCAATTCACGAAGCGCTGTTTCATCTACCTCAGATGGCGCATTCATCATCAAATCTTCAGCCTTGCCATTCATCGGGAATAAAATAACTTCGCGAATATTAGGCTCATCAGCTATCAGCATAACCATCCGGTCAATGCCGGGGGCGATGCCGCCATGTGGCGGTGCCCCAAATTTAAACGCACTGATCATACCGGCAAATTGTTCATCCACCACATGCGCGTCATATCCAGCGATTTCAAAGGCGCGGTACATAACCTCTGGCAAATGGTTTCTTATAGCGCCGCTAGAAAGCTCAACCCCATTACAGACCAGATCATACTGCCATGCTTTGATGGTCAGCGGATCTTGATTATTCAAGGCATCCATACCGCCTTGCGGCATTGAAAATGGGTTGTGCGAAAACTCGATCTTACCTGTTTTTTCATCCAGCTCATACATTGGAAAATCAACAATCCAACAGAATTTGAACAAATTATCATCGATAAGACCTTGCTCTGTTCCAATGCGCAACCGTGCCTTACCAGCAAGATTTGCTGCCTCAGAAGCTGGCGCGCAGGCGAAAAACACCGCATCGCCATCACTCACGCCAAGACGCTGTTTGATCTCGTCAGATTTATCTGCACCCAGCGCTTTCGCTACCGGGCCTCTCGCCTCACCTTCCCCAAAGATGATATAGCCCATACCCGGCGCACCTTCACCTTGTGCCCAGCTATTCATGCGGTCAGCGATAGCACGGCTCCCACATTTTGGCCCGGGCACTGCGCGAACCACAGCGCCTTTATCAATATTTTTCGCGAAAATAGAAAAATCAGAGTCGCGGAAAATATCTGTTACATCGCAAATTTCAAGCGGAATACGCAGATCAGGCTTATCACTACCATATTTGAGCATGGCTTCATCAAATGGGATATGCACAAAATCTGGATCAATTTTCTTGTCGGAGAACTCTTCAAACACGCCTTTGACCACAGGTTCTACAGCAGCAAACACATCTGCCTGTTCAACAAAGCTCATTTCCAGATCAAGCTGATAAAACTCGCCGGGGCTGCGGTCAGCGCGGCTATCTTCATCACGGAAACAAGGCGCAATCTGAAAATATTTATCAAAGCCAGAAACCATGATCAGCTGCTTAAACTGTTGCGGTGCTTGTGGCAGGGCATAAAATTTACCCGGATGCAACCTAGCAGGCACAAGGAAATCACGCGCACCTTCAGGCGAAGAAGCCGTAAGGATAGGTGTCTGAAATTCTGTAAAGCCTAGCCCAACCATGCGCTGGCGAATCGATTGGATTATGTTTGCACGTAACAGGATATTGGCATGTGGACGCTGGCGGCGGAGATCTAGATACCGATAGCGCAAGCGCACCTCTTCACCTGAATCCTCGTCTGAATTTACTTGTAAGGGCAATGTATCTGCCGCAGATTGCAGCTCAAGCGCCGCAATTTGCACCTCAATCTCACCCGTGGACAGCGCTTTATTGACAGTATCTTCGCTTCTGGCACGCACTGCCCCCGTAATGGTTATTACAGATTCATTGCGCAATTGCTCGGCCGCACTAAAAGCCTTATCGGTGCTGTCAACAACACATTGCGTTAGCCCATAATGGTCACGCAAATCGATAAAAACCACACCGCCATGATCGCGTTTACGATGCACCCAGCCAGAGAGTTTTACTTCTTTTCCGATATCCGCATGGCTCAACGCGCCACAATCATGGGTTCGATAAAGATGCATCAGATAAACTCCTTAAAAACATAAGCTAACCAGCGTGTAACAGGCGGCAGTATGCACCAAAATGATGAAACTTCAAGTCTGGATAATTTTCGCTAAAAATCACCGCGCCTTAGGTCTACGGCGGCGGCGGCGCGCACGCTCCTCACTGGCATCAGATGACGGCGCATCAGCCAGATCTTTCCAAGCGATACCAAGCCTGTTTGCAATATCTTCGGCAGTTGGCGGATTGCCCTTTGGTGTTGCATCTAAGGCAGCGCGCATCGCCTGTATATGTTCAGCACTTGTCCCGCAGCACCCGCCAATAATACGTGCGCCTAAGTCACGCGCGATAAGCGCATATTCAGCCATCAATTCAGGCGTGCCGTGATAGTGAATTTCGCCATCTATATAAGCTGGAATACCGCAATTACCTTTGGCGATAACAAAAGAAGGCTGGTTCAACGCATCAAAATGGGAAAGTGAATCAATTAATTCAGCAGGACCGATACCACAATTAGCGCCAAACCCCTGTAATCCAACCTCAGCAGCGAAATCTTTATAATCTGCTGGCTTAATCCCCATCATAGAACGTCCAGCAGTATCAAAAGTCATCGTAGCCATTACAGGCAATCCTGTCTTTTGCGCGGCAATAGTCGCAGCGCGCACCTCTTCAAGTGCGGACATGGTTTCAATCCAGATGACATCTACCCCGCCTTGTGCCAGCGCTTCTGCTTGTTCTGTAAAGGCGGCTTCAGCAGCTTCGGGCGTAAGCATGCCCAGCGGTGAAAACAGCTCTCCTGTTGGCCCTATAGAGCCCGCTACCAGAACCGGTCGATCAGCTTTATCTGCGACCTGCCTTGCAAGGCGGGCAGCTGCCAGATTGAGTTCTTCGACCCGCGTTTCACTCGCGTGTAATTTTAACCGAAAAGACGTGCCGCCAAAAGAATTGGTCAAAACCATATCACTACCAGCATCAACGAATTCTTGATAAAGAGCGATAATCTTATTGGCCTGTTCCACATTCCATAATTCAGGTGGATAGCCTGTTTCAAGACCTGCTTTAAAGAGGTTTGTACCGGTTGCACCATCTGCCAGCAAAACACCGCGCGCAGGTGCTAATTCTTCTAAGGTTGTTTTCATGGCTCTATCTTTTTTTAAAAGCTATTTGTGCGACCCGGCCACCAACCTTGTGATTAATTCCCTTGCGATTAATTCACAATCTTTTTTGCTGCTGTAACTAGTAGTTTATTGGCCGCTTCGTCTAATAGTCTGTCTGGCGTTCTGTTTGGCGTTTTGTCTGGCGTTCTGTTTGGGAGCAATACCTGTCTGCTCGGCACGTCGCTGTTTCAAGGCTTCAAGTAATTGGCGCTGTGCCGCCCCGTCCATAGAGGGCCATTGGGCAATTTCTTTACGGGTGCGGTAACAGCCTTTACAAACTTCTTTTACTGGATCCATTTGGCAAATGCTGATGCAAGGCGAGGGTATTTTTTCCATAGTTCAGCACCTATAAAATTTAAACGATACCTAAATTAAAGGCTTGAGCTAGAAATTAAAATGCTTAAGCTGGGAAATTTTCGAGTGGATACCCAATCCTAAGCGGCCGCACTATCCCCATCATCTTCTGCTGATTCAGAAACGGCTGCAAGACAATTAGCAACGAATTTACGGGCTGCTTCCCCCATAGGGAAATCATCTGCAACCCATAGCAAATTTTCATGATTTGCTGAACCACCTGCTGCCTTCAGGCTCTCTGCATCGATGCTGTTATCAATTTCTGTTATCAAATCAAGCGCATTGCCTTGTGCCAAAACGGGCATTTTCTCGCGCATAAATGCACGAATAATACGCGAAGCATGCAATTCTTCAGAAAGCACAGATATATGCTGATCCCCAGATGGGATGACCAGACCATCATAATCAACCGCAAGCGTTTCTGACAGCTGGGCATCTACCGGATAAGACATTCCCGCCTGATCCCCATTACGGCCATGCGCAAGTCCAGGGCCAGGTGCAATCACTTTCAAACGCGCGTTAATCGCCAGCAGCATTTTTTGAACCTCAACAAAACGGGCTTCATCAAAACCATTAGCAACCATGATTGCGATTTTCTTATCTGAAAGTGTAGTAGTGGTCATTTGGATCTGGCTCCTATTTTATACCTAATCTTTGTTACCTGTTATCCCCGTTAAACTGCGAAAATGCAGTGTGGGCGAAAATACAGCGTGGCATGCCATCCTCATTGTTAAAGCCGCCCCATAGCATCAAAACGCAGTTGCGCAAAATGCCGTTCTAGGCGGTAGAATAAGGATTAAAGTGAAATGTGTGATGTCACGATAAAATAACTGGCAAAACTCTCTCGTTCCGCGTGGATACCGCTTATTGACGTGAATTTCAAGTGTCTTATCTCTCTGCTACGGCTATATGCAAAAAAATTGCCTAAATTTTTGATAAGTTAAAAACTGGTTGCCCTTTCTGGTCAATCCTCTGCACAGGCGAGCTATTCGTGTAGGTGATAGCGCGCAAATCAAGCGGGCAATAGTGTTTTCACCATAGAAGCTGAGTATGATTATCTCTTGCGAAGGAATATTTTTGTGCGCGCTTATGTTTGGTTGACCCTATATGGGCTGACAGGAATGTTCTTGCTTGGATGCGTGGGCGGCGGAACCTCACAAACGTCCACCTTGGATTTTGGTACAGGGGAGGCTGATCGCAAAACCGAACAGCTCTTCTCTGGTTTCGAGACTAATGGAAATAATCTGCGTGCCGGTTTTGTAATAGATACAGATAGTCCTGTCATTACCAGCTATTCTGGACAGACAGCGTTACGTAATTTTCTAGCCAAACAACCGCCTCTTTCGGAATTCATTCAACTAGCTGACCAAACAGATTATGTTAGCGGTGCTTGGATTAATGGCGGGGAGAGCGCCGCACCCCTGTTAGATAACAACATGGATAGTTTAGCGAGCGGAAAATATTTTCTCTGGGGCTATTCTACTGAAAATTTGCCTGTAAACAAAGCTTTTGACTATGACATGCAGGCCCATTGGCGCTGCACGGGATGCCAAAACGCGGTTGGTAGCGGTACCGGCAGACTGGTGCTTGATATTGCCAATAGCCAAGCACAATTCAGCCTAGATAGCCCAGATTTCAAGCTTTCCACATCCCTGATATTCACGCAAAAAAACCAGCTTCAATATAAGCTCGGCAGCGATGCAGAAATAACCATTGATGGGCGCCAGTTGGCCATACAGGAATTGGCTATTCGTGGCGGCATTTTTGGGCCAGATGGGCAAAATGCTGGCCTGTTATTCGGCGTTAAAGATGAGCGCGCGCATCTAACGGGCCTTGCCATAGGCCACCAGCCATAACGCCAGAATAATTGCTATAAGAATAATTTTAATAAGAATAATTTCCAAAGTTTGAAACTTGAGGAAATGGAGCGGGCGACGGGGTTCGAACCCGCGACCTCAAGCTTGGGAAGCTTGCGCTCTACCAACTGAGCTACACCCGCAAAAACGTCATTTCAGGCTAGGCTTTCACCGACATTTCTGTCAAGAGTTAAGCGGGATAACTCAGCATAATGCGCTGTTTTGATAGCTACCTTGCTTTGCTAGCATGATCTCATAAGATAAGCCAAGCGTATAGAAAACTGTTGAAGTGACGCGCCGATAGGCGATGCGCGAGAGCTATCACCACAGTTAAGACATGAAAATGAGTTTAAGATAATAACTAGGATCGGTACCAGGCTATGACACCTTATGATAACGCGCATGAAGAAGAAAAACTAAACTCTGACAAAGGCACATTGCCCGCCAAGCCGTCGCGTGCAGAAGCAGAAGCCGCGGTAGAAACCTTGCTAAAATGGGCAGGTGATGACCCTAGCCGTGAAGGACTTATGGATACTCCGGCGCGTGTGGCCCGTGCGTATGAAGAGTTTTTCTCTGGTTATGAAGATAATCCTGAAGAGATGTTGGCCCGCACCTTTGAGGAGGTAGATGGCTATGATGACATGGTGATGTTGCGGGATATCTCGCTCCAGTCACATTGCGAGCATCATATGGTGCCGATTTTAGGCAAGGCTCATATTGCTTACCTGCCAGACCGACGCGTGGTTGGTATCTCAAAGCTGGCGCGGGTGCTAGATAGTTTTGGGCGCCGCCTGCAAACACAAGAAACGATGACCGCACAGGTGGCCAGCGCTATTCAAAACGCCCTGAAACCACTTGGCGTTGCGATATTGGTGGATGCACAGCATCAATGCATGACAACCAGAGGCGTTAAAAAAACAGATGTTTCGATGGTAACCACGCGCTTTACCGGCGTGTTTAAAGAACAGGGTGACCTGCGCGAACGCTTTTATCAACAGATCAATCTGCGCTAGGGATAAGGACGTCTCTGGTTTTTGAAAACTGGACAGACTAGCCTTTCTCAGCCTATAAATCAGGACAGTATTGCCGCAGATGGCCACAGATGGCTAGTTTGATGGCTAGCGTTAAATGATTGAGGCTGCAGCGTATACATGCAGGCAACTCCTGTTTTAAATATATTGGGCCTACTTCTTGGTCTATTGGCCGGCACGATGCTGATACCGATGGGTATCGATTTGTATTATGGCGATCCGAACTGGCAAGCTTTTGGCGGTGCAGCCTTGATGACCGGCTTTATTGGCGGGTCTCTTTGGCTTGGCAATCGGCACACAAATACAGGCGATTTAGGGCTGAAAGAGGCCTTTTTACTGACCAATGGCGCGTGGGTGTTTATTGCGCTATTTGGCGCGCTGCCTCTTTATTTTTCTTCTCTGTCTTTGAGTGTTGCAGATGCCGTTTTTGAATCCATGTCTGGCATTACCACAACAGGCTCCACCATCCTGCCTTCTATTGAGGCCGCCTCAAAAGGGGTGCTTATCTGGCGTGCCTTGCTGCAATGGCTGGGCGGGGTTGGTATTATTGTGATGGCGCTAGCGGTTTTGCCCATGCTGTCTGTTGGCGGAATGCAGCTATTTAAAACCGAATCCTTTGAAGCCGCGGACAAGGTGATTCCGCGGGCTACCCAATTGGCAGGCGGTATTTTTGCTGTTTATACAGGCCTGACCCTGTTATGGACGTTTATGTTAACCCTTGCTGGTATGCCGGGGTTTGATGCGCTAGCCCATGCGATGACGACGCTGGCCACTGGCGGCTATTCTACTAAAACTGCGTCTATCGGCGCGTTTGATTCGCAAACCATAGAGCTTATTATTATCGCTGGCATGATCACTGGCAGTTTGCCTTTTGTGCATTACTTATCGCTTACGAGAGGCGGCTGGAAAGCGCTGTCCGAAGACCCGCAAGTGCGCTGGTTCATCCTTCTTATCATGCTGGTAATTATAGCGATCACCTTTAATTTGAATCAAAATGGTGAAAGCTGGCCTTCTGCTTTGCGGCTATCTGCTTTTAATGCTGTGTCGGTGATTACCGGCACTGGATATGGCACTGCTAATTTCGCTGTTTGGGGTAGCTCAGCCACAACAATCTTGCTGATTTGTATGTTTATTGGCGGTTGTGCGGGTTCTACCACTTGCGGGATTAAAATGTTCCGCTTGCAAGTATTGGCCGCCACTATCAAAGTTCAGCTTGCCCGCTTATTGCGTCCGCATGCGGTGGTACTGGCCTATTACAACAAACGCCCAGTGCCAGAGAATGTCATGGACGCCGTTATGGGCTTTTTCTATCTCTATATTCTGTGTTTTGTAGTGCTGGCATTACTGCTAGGTATGTTTGGGCTGGATTTTGAAACCGCCCTATCTGGTGCGGCAACATCCATTTCAAATGTCGGGCCTGGACTTGGCAATGTTATTGGCCCTGCTGGCGATTTTAGCAGCTTGCCAGCCGCAGCCAAATGGGCCATGTGTTTTGGCATGCTTCTTGGCCGGTTAGAGCTGTTTACCGTGCTGGTTATATTAAATCCGGTATTTTGGCGACGCTAAGAGCGGTTTAAATCTTTATTTGCTGTAATTTCGCGCGCGGCCTGCTCATCAATTAAGTCAATTGTGTCTATCATTACTTCGCGGATAATAAGATCGCGTTCATTTGGTGTAGCGGTTTCTTTTACTGTGTTAGAGGCTGTAGCGCTTAGGTCAATAATTACCTGCTTGCCGCCAACAGGCTGTATCCATAACAGCTTGGCCTTAATATCCGCACGCACCATAAATTCTTGTTTATCGCTAAACAAATCGACCAGCCTTTCGCTTCTCGGCAGGGCAGTCATTTTTACGCTTGCTTGTGTAATATTCAGAACAACTTCACCAGAACCCCCTACCGGAACCAATACCCGTGTTGCCCAATCGACTAGCATACTGGATAAATCAGGAGATAAGGTATGCTCGATATAGGGCGGCTCCATCGGCATCACCCATTCTTCACTGATATTCAAAACCCGCGCATCTAGCCGCAAAGATTGAAAACCACCCGTTTCATATTCAGGTAAAATGGTCTGTTTAGCAGGTGTTGAACAGCTACTAAGGCCTAACAGCGATACCAGCAGGACGATAGGAAGGGATTTGGAAAACCTGAATAATTTACGCGTCATCTAAGACACCTTTCCGCAAATCTGGCCACTTAGTCATATTCTGAGCTTAATGATAGCGCAGTTAAGCAAAAAATGAAGTAAAAACTACATCTTCTATCTTTGTGTGATTTTTTTAAAAGGGCGACAGGATTAAGCAGACAAAAACTCTGCCATAGAATAGGAACGCGTTATTTTGCAAAATTCACAAGAAACATGAAGCTGGCCGTTCTCATCGCTCATATCACGCAACGCCTCAGCAGCCAGCCCACCCAAAACCTGCTCCACTTTTTCAGCAGAACATCGACAAGTATCGGTTATTGGGCGCGGGGCTTGCAAATGCACATTTTGCGCATGAAACAGCCGGAAGAGTAGATCTGGCACCCCAAGGGATGGGCTTAATAGCTCGTCTCTGGTCACAGAAGACATCATCACCATCGCGGTATGCCATTCATCTGCCAGCTCATCTTCGCTCAGGCGCGTATCATGTCCGCCCTCACCAGCGACTTGTTGCAAGAAGAGTGCGGCGCTATGCCAGCCATCTTCTGTCTTGGTCGCC
>MDTB01208587.1_pt1 | contig 16263 bp, 14 predicted proteins | sample 811161 | NCBI WGS metagenome assembly MDTB01 (sample SAMN05326650, study PRJNA326480) | marine metagenome | isolation source: seawater | place: Mediterranean Sea | collected 2009 | reverse complement strand
GGCGCACTGCAGGATCACCGCCGTGGTATCGTTATGGGCACGCGATCATTCGGCAAAGGGTCTGTCCAAACTATCGTTCCCCTGTCGGGTCACGGTGCCATCCGCCTGACCACAGCACGCTACTACACGCCGTCGGGGCGGTCGATCCAAGCAAAGGGGATCGAGCCCGACATTGTTGTCGAGCAGGCGACGGTAAAAAAAGTTACACAGCCGCGACGCACGCGTGAAGACGATCTCCGTGGACGGCTGGATAATCCAAACCGCGATGCGTCGCCAAAGACTCCTAACGCGCCTAAGGACGGGGAGACCGCTGAGCCTGAAAACCCCCAAGACTACCAGCTCTCGCGTGCGATAGATCTTCTAAGAGCTATCTCTCTTTATGGGGCTCGCGACGGGAACTAGGACAACGCCAATCGAGATCGAAAGACGCTTACTTGACCCCGCCCGCGTTATTTACGGGCGGACTTGAACAGGGACGAATGTGAACACTTCAACACTAGGCATGATCGGCGTCCGTCTTCCCCTGATGCTATTGCTATGTTTTATTACCCTCATCGCGGGGGTCGTTATGTGGCTAAAACTTTCGGCTACCGACTACGGTGTTAACTTGGATGCGGGCACCGAAAAGAATATCACCGCGGTGCAACCGAGATCCGCAAACAAACAGGCCGTAAACTCAGGCTCACATCCCAAGACATCCACCGACGTGAGGCCCCACGAAAAAAACAGTCACGACGACCGTAAAGACGTAACAAAACCTGCGCGTGACGCTCAAAAAGGCGCAGAGAATGCATCCCACGAAGACGAATCAGACCACGGCCCACATGCGCCTCGAAAATCCAAGGCACCGGAACCGACGAAGACAAAAAAGCCCAAACAAACTGCTATCGCGCCCATACGAACGCCATCTGAAATCTCACCCAGACAGCCGACAAAACCTGTAAAAAAGGTGACAGATCCCCCAGCATCCGCCGGGGCACTAACGCCAAATATATCACAGCCTGTACCACGGGACCTACCTCTGCCACCATCACCCGACCTCGCTCTGGTGCAGACGACAGCACTTGGACCTTTGCCACGTGTGGCTGACGACGGAAGGCTTCCCCGTCAAGTTTATGCTAAACCATTCAATACCGCTGACAAGCGTCCGCGGATCGCCATCGTAGTATCCGGTCTCGGCCTGTCTACCGCCGCAACAGAAACAGCCATCCAGGGGTTGCCGGGCAGCGTTACCCTGGCATTTGCACCTTACTCTCCCCGATTAAACGAATGGATTGAGCTCGCTCGCACAGCCGGGCACGAAGTCCTGATCAATATTCCGATGGAGCCAACCAACTATCCAGCATATGATCCAGGGCCTCAGACACTGCTGACTACGCTCCGTTCAGAAGAAAACCTCGACCGCTTGCTATGGAGCCTCAGCCGCGGGACGAGTTACGTCGGCGTAGTCGATTTTCTGGGATCACACTTCACAACATCCCAGATCCACATGGCCCCTGTCCTAAATGCTATAAACCAGCGCGGTCTGCTTTACCTTGATAGCAACAGCTCGCCACGCAGTGTCTCCGTAGCTGTCGCGTCGAAACTGAAAATGGTCTCGGCGAAAGCAACGTTAACGCTCGACAAACGCGCTTCGCGGACGGAAATAGACCGTCGGTTCTCAGAGCTGGAACAGCACGCTAAACGCCATCGCCGGGCAATTGGGATTGCCTCGCCCTATCCGGTATCGCTCGAACGGATCGCAACTTGGGTGCGTCAGCTTGAAGCCCGTGGCATTGCCATTGCCCCAATATCGGCGTTGACTAAGTAAGTCAAACATTCTTCAGCGGCGCAATGACCCCCAAATCATCCCATCTCCCTGGTTACCGGCCCTGTGTTGGCATTCTATTGATTAATGGTGAAGGATCGATCTTTGTCGGAGAGCGGATAGATACGCCAGGCGCCTGGCAAATGCCGCAAGGCGGAATCGACGACGGTGAATGCGCCGTAGATGCGGCGTTTCGCGAGCTAAAAGAGGAGACGGGCATAGAAGCTGCCGAACTCCTCGGGATCAGCGATGTGTGGCGGAGTTACGAAGTGCCGCCAGATATTGCGGCGTCAGCGTGGGGAGGGCGGTTTCGCGGTCAGACACAGCTTTGGTTGGCACTTCGGTTCACGGGTTACCCGGAAGATATTGACATTCAGACCGAACACGCGGAATTCAGTCGTTGGAAATGGACCGATCCGAGAACCCTGTTAGCAGAAATCGTCGAATTCAAACACGATATTTACGCCGATGTGCTTGCAGAATTCCAGCAACATGTCGGCTAGGCGATACTAGCCTGAGAGGCCGACCAAAGCCTGTGCCACCGCATCAAATCGATTCTCGAGCTTGCGATCTGGACACCTAAATCACCGCCACCAGGTATATAGCCACGATACCAGATAAATGCCTGCACCATGCTCGTAATGACCTAGCAGGACAGACCAGACGGATCGCAGCCCAGCTTGCGGAACACTGTCTCAACTATTCGCCAGATATGATTTGGACGATAGTAACGCAAGTTTCCTCGCGTAAAAGCGACGGAGTTCGGTCGCCGATCGGACGGGTAGTCCAGCCGGTTAGCCGCACAATACGCCGTTGCGCGTTCATCATCCTTCGCTTCTGCAATCCGCTTAAACGAAAACCGTGTTCGTTGAATTCAATTGGGTAACGAAGGATAGAAAAAGAGGCGGCGACACTGCATCATCACCCTGATTAATTTTACTACACTGGCGATGTGGCGCTAACTGGAGTGGATACGCTCGCCATGTGAGGTGATATCAAGTCCTTCGATCTCATCGTCTTCAGGGACGCGCAACCCGATGGTGTTCTGGATCATTTTCACAATAATCCAGCTAATTACCAGCGACCAGAGCGCAACCACAGCAATGCCGAGAACCTGAATGCCCAGCTGTTTAAATATGGTCATCCCTTCTCCAAGCCCCATACCACCTAGAGCCTCTGCGCCAAAAAACGATGTCAACAATATCCCCAGTGCGCCACCGACGCCATGGACAGCAAACACGTCCAGAGAATCATCGATGCGAATCTTCTGCTTGATAAACCCGACGCACCAATAACATACAAAGCCAGCGCTAACGCCGAATATCAGCGCACCGAGCGGTCCAACGAAACCGGCCCCCGGAGTTATCGTCGCCAGTCCAGCAACCATACCGGTGACGATGCCAACGAGGCTCGGCTTTCCATGTTTGATCCATTCAATACACATCCAGACCAGCGAAGCGGCCGCTGCGGAGATATGGGTCGCGACCATTGCCATCCCGGCAGAGCCGTCAGCGGCCAGCGCTGAGCCCGCATTGAAGCCGAACCAACCAACCCAGAGCATTGCGGCACCGATCATTGTTAGACCGGGGTGGTGCGGGGGTGTGATTTCCCCTGGATACCCTCGCCTGCCACCTAGCATCTTTGCAATAACAAGGGCGGAAATACCGGCTGTAACGTGTACGACAAGCCCACCGGCGAAGTCTTTCACGCCGAGGTCGGCCAGCCACCCGCCGCCCCAAATCCAATGGCACACCGGTCCATAGACTAAAATGATCCAAACTCCGCTGAATACCATCACGGCACTGAATTTGATCCGTTCGACATATGCCCCAACAATTAGTGCCGGAGTGATAATCGCGAAGGTCATCTGAAACATAAAAAACACAGATTCAGGAATCGTGCCGGACAAGCTGCCCACGCCAACACCAAAAAGAAAGGCCTTATCCATACCACCGATCCATTCGTTTGCCGCACCGCCATCGCCGAACGCCAGACTGTACACCACCACGAACCAAAGAATGGACATCAAACATGCGACGGCAAAGCACTGCATCAATACCGATAGCAGGTTCTTTGCATGGACAAGACCACCGTAGAAAAGTGCGAGGCCCGGCAAGGTCATAAACAAGACCAATGCGGTCGCCGTCAGAATCCAGGAGGTGTCGCCACTGCTGAACTTTGCACCCTGCGCCATAGCGTCCTGGGTCGCGATCAGAACCACGACCGATGCAAACAAGGCCGCAAGCACGGCGGCAGAGAATGATTTCAACATCAATATGCTCCGGAACATGCCGACCGCAACGCGCTTTGCCGGTGCCCCTCGTAGCCGAATACCATCCCAGCTAGCGCCACATCGCTGAGCAAGCTATATCGGCGGTTACGGCTCATGGTATTTTAAATGAGCCCCCTGCTCAGATAATGGCTGAACTGTTCGCTTTTTGTCCAGAGGCGGAATAGTCCTCAAGCCTTTTTTAACGGGTTGTCGAGATAGTCCTACACCCTTCTTCAGGAGTGATTAGCAGCAGGTTGTCAATAAAGTAGAAGACCGAGTTCGGAGGATGATTGTCGACCGACCCGCACAAGGGTAAATGTAATAGAAAAAATTAGTCTTAGCTGCCGCGGGGATTATGCATTCGTCCCGCGTATTGCAGCCATCGCTTCCCCGACCGCAAGTGCCGCTTCAGCTTGTGCGCGGGCAAGCTCATTATCCGCGTCACCCAGCGCCTCGTGCGCCGATGCAATACGTGTCTCCGCCTCCGACGGGTCGAGATCCTCAACCGGCATAGCCTCTTCCGCCAGAACCGTGCAGCGTTCGCCTGTTACCTCGGCAAATCCGCCAGCAACGAAAATCCGTTTTTTGACCTTAGTACCGGTATACGTATCTATCACACCAGGTCGCAAGGCAGAGATCAAAGGTGCGTGTCCTATCAAGACACCGAAATCACCCTCGGCGCCAGGAACTACAACCATCTCGACTTCCTCCGAAAGCAGCAGCTTTTCCGGCGAAACCAGATCGAATGTGAACGGATCAGGCATAAGGGTTTCCTGCGTTTGGGTTTAGCGGCACGGGTATCAGGCCGCTGCCGCCATTTCCTTCGCTTTTTCGATAGCGTCTTCGATCTTACCGACCATGTAGAACGCGGCCTCGGGCAGGTCGTCGTATTCGCCTTCGACCAGGCCTTTGAAGCCCTTGATGGTATCCTCAAGGTCAACAAACACGCCAGACATCCCGGTAAAGATTTCAGCAACATGGAACGGTTGGGAGAGAAAACGTTGAATTTTACGGGCGCGCGCAACAACGAGTTTGTCTTCCTCCGACAACTCATCCATGCCGAGAATGGCGATGATGTCCTGTAGGCCCTTGTATGTCTGCAGAACACGCTGAACTTCGCGGGCGACCTCATAGTGCTCGTCGCCAACGGTACGCGGATCGAGTATTCGCGAAGTCGAATCGAGCGGATCGACCGCCGGGTAAATGCCAAGCTCTGCAATCTGACGCGACAGCACCGTTGTCGCATCAAGATGAGCAAACGATGTCGCGGGTGCTGGATCGGTAAGATCGTCCGCCGGCACGTAAATAGCCTGGACCGACGTAATCGAGCCCTTATTAGTGGTGGTAATACGTTCCTGAAGATTGCCCATATCGGTTGCAAGGGTCGGCTGATAGCCAACAGCTGACGGGATGCGGCCAAGCAGCGCCGAGACTTCAGAACCGGCCTGAGTGAAACGGAAAATGTTATCGACGAAGAGCAACACGTCCTGGCCTTCTTCGTCGCGGAAGTACTCCGCAAGCGTCAAACCACTGAGGCCTACGCGGGCGCGGGCACCCGGAGGCTCGTTCATCTGGCCATAGACCAACGCTGCTTTTGATTCGCCATCGGGCTGGATAACGCCGGATTCCATCATCTCGTGATAGAGATCGTTACCTTCGCGCGTGCGCTCACCCACGCCGGCAAAAACGGAATAACCGCCATGAGCTTTCGCAACGTTGTTGATCAATTCCATGATTAGCACTGTCTTGCCAACGCCGGCACCGCCGAACAAGCCGATCTTACCGCCACGCGAATACGGCGCGAGCAGGTCAACGACTTTAATCCCGGTTACCAGCACGTCGGTCTCGGTCGACTGATCGGTAAATACCGGGGCCTCACGGTGAATAGGAAGGTTTTTCGAAGTCCCGAGCGGCCCGCGTTCATCAATCGGCTCGCCGATGACGTTAAGAATACGACCAAGAGTCTCGGGGCCTACAGGCATCATAATCGGCGACCCCGTATCAGACACCTCCTGACCACGAACCAGACCTTCGGTCGTGTCCATCGCTATAGTCCGCACGGTGCTCTCGCCGAGATGCTGCGCAACCTCGAGAACAAGCCTGTTACCGCCATTATCACATTCGAGAGCGTTCATGATTAGGGGCAGTTCGCCATCGAACTGAACGTCTACAACAGCGCCCAGAACTTGGGAAACGCTGCCGATATTGTTGCTTGCCGTGTCGGCCATTGTCATACCTCGTACGTCGATTTGCCGGGCATCAAACTGCCTCGGCCCCGGAGATGATTTCTATAAGTTCTTTGGTGATGAACGCCTGACGCGTCCGGTTGTAATTGAGTGTCAGCGAGTCAATCATCTCGCCGGCATTCCGTGTCGCATTATCCATCGCACTCATCCGCGCACCATGTTCGCTCGCATTGTTTTCAAGCAGCGAACGGTATACTTGCACACTCATATTGCGCGGTAGGAGAACTGCGAGGATTTCGTTTTCATCGGGCTCGTAATCGTAGTTCATGTTCGTCACATCGGCTTGATCTCCACCCGCATCCGCTTCATCCGCCGCGAACGGGATTAACTGCTGACGGGTCACGATCTGCGCGATCACCGATTTGAACCGGTTGTATATCAAGGTGCAGACATCAAACTCGCCTGCCTCGAACATTTCAAGCACGCGGTTGGAGATGCCCTGGGCATCGTCAAAACTGAGCCGCGGGCGGCCGACGCCCTCAATTAAATCGACGATTATCGGCGCAAATTCGCGACGCACCTGCGCCCACCCCTTGCGACCGACACACAAAATTTTTACTTCCTTGCCGCCGGCCTGAAGCTCGGCGATCATCCGGCGCGTGTCGCGCACGATCGACGAATTGAACGCCCCACAAAGGCCCCGGTCGGAGGTCATCATCACAAGAAGATGCACATCCTGTTTGCCGGTTCCGGCCAACAACTTCGGCGCTCCGGTAGACGATGTTATCGAACCAGCGAGCGATCCGAGCATCCGTTCCATGCGCTCGGCATATGGCCGCGCCGCTTCAGCCTGTTCCTGCGCGCGACGCAGTTTGGCGGCCGCGACCATTTTCATCGCCGAAGTGATCTTTTGCGTCGATTTGACACTGTCGATCCTCATGCGGAGGTCTTTAAGGCTGGGCATATCCCGTTACCGGTTCCTGTTTTCCGGAGTATCGATCAGGCTGCGCTGAAGTTCTTGGCGTATCCGTCGAGGAACGCCTTAATCTTCGCATTTGTGTCATCCGAGACCGCTTGCTCGCTGCGGATGGTTTTTAGGACATCAGCATGTTTTGCCTTCATTTCGGATAAGAAACCCTGCTCGAACTGCGTTACATCGCGTGCGGGAATATCATCCAGATAGCCATTCACGCCGGCGAAGATTGATATCACCTGCTCCTCTACGGGCATCGGCGAGTATTGACCCTGTTTCAGCAACTCGGTCAGTCGTTCGCCCCGGCCAAGCAGCTTCTGGGTCGCCGCATCGAGATCGGATGCAAACTGCGCAAAGGCCGCCATTTCTCGATACTGCGCAAGTTCTAGTTTGATCGAGCCGGCAACCTGCTTCATGGCCTTGATCTGGGCGGCCGAACCAACGCGGCTAACCGACAGACCAACGTTCACCGCCGGACGGATGCCCGAATAGAACAATTCGGTTTCAAGAAAGATCTGACCGTCGGTGATCGAAATCACATTGGTCGGAATATAGGCGGAAACGTCACCTGCCTGGGTTTCGATTACCGGCAGGGCCGTCAGAGAGCCGCCTCCGTTCTCGTCACTCATCTTCGCAGCGCGTTCCAACAAACGGGAATGGAGATAAAAGACATCACCCGGATAGGCTTCTCGTCCGGGCGGGCGGCGAAGCAGAAGCGACATCTGACGGTAAGCAACAGCCTGTTTTGACAAATCATCATAGATTATCAGGGCGTGCATCCCGTTATCGCGGAAATATTCGCCCATCGTGCAGCCACCATATGGCGCCAAGAATTGAAGCGGGGCAGGCTCGGATGCAGTCGAGGCAACGACAATGGTGTATTCCATCGCGCCGACCTCTTCGAGCTGCTTGACAATCTGGGCCACGGTGGAACGCTTCTGACCGACGGCTACATAGATACAAAAAAGCTGCTTGTCGGTATCGCCTTCATCAAATGCTTTTTTCTGGTTGATGATCGTATCGATCGCGATCGCGGTTTTACCGGTCTGGCGATCGCCAATAATCAGTTCTCGCTGGCCGCGTCCAACCGGGATGAGACTGTCGATAGCTTTCAGACCGGTCTGCATCGGCTCGCTGACCGACTGCCGCGGAATGATACCTGGCGCCTTGACGTCGACACGTCGGCGCTCTGCTGCTTCAATCGGGCCCTTCCCATCAATCGGCTCGCCAAGCGCATCGACTACGCGTCCTAGTAGGCCCTTGCCCACAGGAACGTCCACGATGGTGCCGGTCCGCTTGACGATATCGCCTTCTTTGATGCCTGAATCCGACCCGAATATAACGACACCGACATTATCAGTCTCGAGATTAAGCGCCATGCCTTTAATACCGCCGGGGAATTCTACCATTTCGCCGGCCTGGACGCTGTCCAGTCCGTAAACGCGGGCGATGCCGTCACCTACAGACAGAACCTGTCCGACTTCGGCCACCTCGGCTTCCGCACCGAAATTGGCAATCTGATCCTTGAGGATTGAGGATATTTCTGCGGCGCGGATATCCATCACGCTGCCCCTTTCAATGAGAGTTCTAAACGTTGAAGCTTTGTGCGAAGAGATGAATCGATCATGCGCGACCCTACCTTCACGATCATTCCGCCAAGGAGCGACGCATCGACACGTGTGTCGAGAGTGACTTTGGAACCCACAGCAGACCGGAGCTCCTGTTCCAGCGACTTACGCTGGCCAGCGGTCAAGGGTAAGGCCGTCATGATTTCCGCGGTTATTTCTCCGCGAGCGGCAGCAAGCAGCTGCCGATAGCCAATGCACATGCTATCTATCACAAATAGTCTCCGGTTGCGGGCAACCACACCGGCAAAATTCCGGGTCAAGGCGGAAACACCGGCTTTTTCGAGTACAGCCAAAAGCGCCTCGCCCTGTGCGTCGCGTCCAAGAACTGGGCTAGCGACAAGGCGGCGCAAATCTTCTGATTCGGCCAGTAATGAACGAATAATTGCTACATCTGCAGCGACTTTGTCTAATTTTTTCTGTTCTTCGGCGAGCTCAAAAAGCGCTGCGGCGTAGCGGCCGGCCACACCGGAAATTGCTGACGATTCAGACGACACCTAAATTACCTCGAAAACGTCCCTTAAACATGAACTAACTTGTTGTTTTTTATTGAATAATCACACCCGCGAAGGGACGTGTTCTTGACCGCCGATAAGTGGAGCGTTAGGTAACACAGGCATTTGTGTGTTGCAACCCGGCGAAGTAGGGAAATTCGCGTCAAAGTATCACGATAGTCAGGCCTATGAGCAAGCCGGGCGATAAGCTGCTTCCCATGTCCAATCGGACTAACAATAGCGATGCAGTAGCCGCACGCTCGATGGACATATCAAAGCTTATAATCCGATCTAAGATAGGCTTTCCGTAATTATTTTCTCTGATGTCCTGAAAGAGCGTGTTTGGCATCCCCAGATAGTGGAGCCATAAGCGATCAATTCAAAGCGCGGAAGTTTTACAAGGTCACATAAAGTTATACGGGTCGATATCGACAGTGATCCGCACGCCACCAGTAACTTTATGAGCGTACACCCAGCGCCGCAGAGTATCCTGTATATTGAGATCCTTTCGGGCGCGCATTAACAACCGACGACGATGGCGCCCGCGAACAACAGAGATAGGCGCCGGTGCAGGCCCTAGTACCGTCAACCCCTCACGACGCGGCGCAGACCGCCCCAAAGCGTTCGCCGCATCATCCACAGCGCTTTCGTTCCGACCCGATATGATGATCGCGGCGAGCCGCCCGTAAGGAGGCATATTGTGCTGTTTCCGTTCGGATGCTTCGGCCTCGACAAAACCGTCACGCTCGCCAGCGACGAGTGCCTGCATGACCGGGTGTTCAGGCTGATAGGTTTGCAACAGGACACGACCCGGACGGGAGGCCCGGCCTGCCCGCCCAGAGACTTGATGCAATAACTGGTATGTGCGCTCGGCAGCACGCAGGTCGCCACCGGCGAGCCCAAGATCGGCATCAATGACCCCGACCAGCGTTAGCGTTGGGAAATGGAATCCCTTTGCCATGATCTGCGTGCCGATCAGGACGTCTATTTCCTGTTTCTCCATCCGGCGGACAAGGGCAATTGCGTCCGCAGGTTTGTGTACCGTATCGCTCGACATAATTTCAAACTGCAGGTCTGGAAATTTTGCTCTCGCCTCTTCCGCCAAACGCTCTACACCTGGCCCACAGGCAGTAAAACGGCCTTCTGCCCCACAGGACGGACAGTTCAGCGGCGGCGGCGCGCTGTAGCCACAATGATGACACTGCAACCGGTCCAGCAACCGGTGTTCAACCAACCATGCAGTGCAATTCGGGCAGTTAAGCCGGTGCCCGCAGGCACGACAAAGCGTAAGGGGTGCATATCCGCGCCTGTTCAGAAACAGCATCGCTTGTTCACCCTTGGCCACCGTTTCCGAAACAGCGCGTGCGAGGGCGGGTGATATCCAGCTGTGCGCATCCAGCGTTTCGGTACGCATATCGATTGCTGTAATCTCGGGCAACTTTGCACCGGCAAATCGCTCCGGCAGCGACAAGCGCCGGTAACGTTTGCGCCAGACATTGTCGACGGTTTCCAGAGACGGCGTCGCCGATGCGAGTATGACGGGAAAACCGCCTATATGGCCGCGTACCACAGCCATATCGCGAGCGTTATATATCACGCCTTCGTCCTGCTTAAAACTTGGATCGTGTTCTTCGTCGATAACTATCAGTCCAAGATCGCGATAGGGGAGCATAAGTGCAGATCGTGCTCCAACTACCACCCTAGCCTGACCGCACAACACAGCCCGCCAATTACGTCGCCGTTCGGACATCGGCAGGTCAGAATGCCAGACTACGGGATGGACGCCGAAACGCCGTTCGAATCGCCCGAGCCAATCGGCGGTGAGAGCAATTTCCGGTAACAAAACAATAACCTGCCTGTGGGCGCGAAGGGCCGTTGCAATAGCTTCGAAATAGACCTCCGTCTTGCCCGATCCGGTCACTCCATCTATCAGTGTCACTGAATACCCGGATCCAACATCGGCTGACAACCTAGCTGCTACCAAAGACTGAACATCTGACAGCATTGCCCCGGGAAGTTCAGGGTCCGGCCGACCGACGGGCTTTTCCTTGGTAATCGCAATCTTTTCCAGCACACCCGCATCGGCCATTTTGCGGATCACCGCTGTCGAGCAGGCCGATAGCTTTGCTAACTCGGCCCCTGTGCGCGGCGCGCCGTCAGTTAATGCTGCCAATACCTGCCGGCGGGCAGGGGTGAGGCGGACACCGCCCGGAAGTGATTCGTTTTTTAGGTCCACCGCAGAGGCGACAATATAGGCCATTTTAGGCTTTAACGGGCTAAGTGCCTTGGGCACGCTCATGGTCATGCGCAGCACTGTACCTAGCCTTGCAAGAGTATATGCCGACACCCAATCCACAAATTGGCGGAGGTCGGAAGGCATTGGTGGGAGGTCCAATACAGCGCTGATTTCACGAAGTTTTTCAGGGTTTACATTGCCGGTAGCCGCGCCCCATACAACTCCCGTCGCCTGGCGAGCGCCCAACGGCACCTCGACATAGGAGCCGGGCTCGACCAGCAGATCCTGCGGCACAAGATAGTCGTAGGGAGAGAGTAGCGGCAACGGTAACAAAACGCTGACAGCATTAGTCTGAGTGGCATCGAGGCGTGTGGAAAGGCTGGGGTCCATCGGATACACTCTACCCCAGCTGATCGGCACGGCCAATCAGCTGATGGAGAAAGCATCGCTGTTAACACTCTCGAAATTTGTAGCTGCGGCCGGCACAGAAAACGGGCTGGTTCATGTCGCCCCCCAAGAATCAAAGGAACATCATGAAGTTTTTTGTGGACACAGCGGACCTTAGCGAGATTAAAGACTTGGCCTCAACCGGCCTCGTTGATGGCGTTACGACCAACCCGTCGATTATCGCTAAATCGGGGTGTGACTTTTTCGAGGTTATCGCAGAGATTTGCGACATTATCGATGGCCCTGTTAGTGCCGAGGTAGCGGCTACGGATCATGAAACAATGCTCAAAGAGGGCCAAAAACTGGCTGAGATTGCTAGCAATGTCGCGGTCAAGGTGCCGTTGACACCTGCTGGCCTAAAGACCTGCAAAGTGCTCTCGAACGCGGGTACCAAAGTGAATGTGACACTCTGTTTTTCCGCTGGTCAGGCTATTCTCGCAGCAAAGGCGGGGGCCAAGTTTGTGTCACCATTCGTCGGCCGGCTGGACGATATCAGCCGCGATGGGATGGGCCTGATCGAGGAAATCACAACGATCTACAGAAATTACGAGGCTTTCGAGACCGAAGTACTTGTCGCCTCAGTTCGCAGCCCCAATCATGTTAAAGAAGCGGCACAGATCGGTGCCGATGTTGTGACTTTGCCACCTGGCGTCTTGCGCCAGCTGTTCAAGCACCCGCTGACCGATTCGGGCTTGGAGGCATTCCTTGCTGATTGGGCGGGTTCCGGTCAGTCGATACTAGGGTCCTGATTATGAGCGGGTCGTCAGACGATGCGGCGAAGGTCGAGGCGGAGAGCCTGACCGCTGAAGTGGTCTCCGCCTGGCTGCGCCGCCATCCTAAATTCTTGCAAGAAAACCCGGAAGTGCTGACATTCCTCACCCCGCCGGAATTGAAACGTGGTGACCAGGTTTTGGACATGCAGCATTTTATGCTGGAACGGATGCGGGACGATTTGACCGGTCTGCGCCGCCATGAAAAACAGCTATTATCGGCCGTTGAAGGTAATGCTGCCGGCCAGGCCAAAGTCCACCAAGCGGTCACCGCAATTGTTCGCACACACGATATTCAAGCGCTGAACAGCGTGATTCGCACTAAGCTTCCAGCGATCCTGGATATCGAGTCTGCGTCACTGTGCATTGAGGATACCAGTGCGCTGGCACTTGCCGGCGCGATGGTAATTGGAAAAGGCGGCATAGAGAACTTGATGGGGCCAAGGCAGCGTATCTTGTTGCACGGGCAGACTCTCGGGGAAGCATTCCTATTCGGCGGCGATGCTGCACGGATCAAATCGGTCGCATATCTGCGGCTACGTGTTGGGAGAAATTCGCCTGATATTTTGCTGGCGCTGGGATCAGGACGCGATGACGGGTTCTACAAAGATCAGGCGACCGATCTGATGATTTTCCTCGCCGATGTGCTGGAGGTAAGGCTAAAACAATGCCTAGGGCCGAAAAACTAATCCATTTTACCGCGCAAGAAGATCTGCTTGCCGCATTGGAAGATTGGCGTCGCTGGTTAATTACCGAACGGCGTACATCGATCCACACGGTGGACGGTTATTGCCGCGACATTGCGGGCTTTCTCGAGTTCCTCGCCGTTTATCATGAGCAAGCCCCCAATATTGCCGTCATGAGAGAACTCAAACCATCCGATTTCAGGGCGTGGCTAGCGGCGAGATTGCGAAAAGGCGTGTCGCGGACGTCAATCGCCCGCGCAATGTCCGCATTACGTAACCTTTTCAGATTTCTCGACCGAATCGGCTTTGTACATAATCAAGCACTGGCCGTTGTAAAAGTGCCCAAACCGCCAAAAGCAATACCGAAGCCTCTAAATGCCGACGATGCAGTCGCCTTGCTGCGCCGCGCTGCAGAGATCGCAAACGAGCCTTGGATCGGTGCCCGTGACGTGGCGATCCTAGCACTTCTTTACGGCTGTGGTTTGCGGATCGATGAAGCGCTCAGCCTCGATCAGGGCGATGTAACCACCACTGATGTGATGACCATTACCGGTAAGGGGAACAAGCAACGGTTGGTTCCTGTGCTGCCGCTGGTAATCAATGCGATTGACGTCTACCGCTCCGCCTGCCCGTTTCCGCTCGAGGCCGACCGGCCGTTGTTTTACGGGTCGCGCGGTGCTCGGCTCAATGCGGGTATAGTCCAACGCACCATGCGCCGCCTGCGTGCCGACCTAGGCCTACCGGAGACCGCAACACCACACGCCCTGCGTCACAGCTTTGCCACCCACTTGCTGGCGGGGGGAGGTGATCTGCGTACGATACAAGAACTGCTCGGCCATGCGTCGCTATCAACGACCCAACGCTATACCGATGTCGATATTCAACGACTGGTTGAGGTCTACGATCGGGCCCACCCGCGTGCAGTGATCAGTTAGTCACACAAAAAGGCAACGCTGAACCGAGTGCCGTTACCGGTAAGTTGAACCGTTCGGTAGCTCACATAGGACGGTAAAAGTAGAATCAGCCCGATTATGAGAGGGAGGATGCCCCACAGGGTCAGCGGAAACGGGCTAAGAATACCAAGAAAGATTAGAATATGAGAACTACGTAGCGTCTCACACGCAAGGTTATTGCCAACTTCCGGTCGCAGAATCATATATGGATGGGCGCACCTTCGACTGCAAGTGCTGCTTCTTTCACCGCCTCGTTCAACGTCGGATGGGCATGACAGGTTCGCGCAATATCTTCTGACGATGCACCGAATTCCATGGCGAGCGCCAGTTCTGCAATCATCGTTCCAGCATCGGGGCCGATGATGTGCACTCCAAGAAGCTCATCCGTCTCGGCGTCGGCCAAGATTTTGACGAAGCCTTCGGTATCGCCATTCGCGCGGGCACGAGAATTCCCAATGAATGGAAAATTTCCCTTGTTATAGGCGATACCTGCGTTTTTTAGCTGCTCTTCAGTCTTGCCGACAGAGGCGGCCTCCGGCCGAGTGTAAACCACCGACGGAATAGCATCATAATTGATGTTCGTCGCCTGACCGGCGAGCCGTTCAACGCAGGCAACTCCCTCTTCTTCGGCTTTATGCGCCAGCATCGGGCCAGGAATAACATCGCCAATCGCGTAGATACCATCAATGTTGGTTTTAAAATTACCGTCAACTTGAATAACGCCGTCGCCGTCCATTTCAACGCCAACATTTTCAAGACCGAGATTTGCCGAAGACGGAATGCGTCCGATCGAGACCAGCACGACATTGCAGTCGATAGTCTCGGTATCACCGCCGGCGGCAGGTTCAACCGTCAGCACGACCTTGGTCTTGGTCGACTTCACTGCCGTTACCTTGGTGCGGAGCTTGAATTCCATGCCCTGTTTTTCAAGAGTTTTATGCATGGCCTTGCCGACTTCTCCGTCCATATTGGGTACGATTCCATCGAGAAATTCGACGACGGTTACCTTGGACCCGAGCCGCCGCCAGACCGAGCCCAACTCGAGGCCGATATACCCACCCCCGATGACGACCAAGTGCTTCGGCACCCGAGTTAGAGCCAACCCGCCGGTGGAAGATATAATGCGCTCCTCGTCGATTTCGACCCCCGGCAAAGGTGTGACCTCGGAGCCGGTCGCGATCAGGATATTATCGGCCGTATAGGTCGCGTCCTTGCCGGCCGCGGACACCACTACTTCACCCTTTTTAGCGATACGGGCGGACCCTGTAATGCTGGTCACCTTGTTTTTCTTAAACAGAAAACCAATGCCTTTGGTCAGATCTTCAACAACCCTGTCCTTGCGCGCCATCAGCGCATCAAGATTGAGTTCTACTTTACCGACCTTGACCCCATGTTCGGCGAGGTGTTCTTGCGCTTCCTCGAATTTTTCCGACGAATGGAGCAACGCCTTGGACGGAATACACCCAACATTAAGGCAAGTGCCTCCGAGGGTATCGCGCTTGTCGATACAGGCCGTTTTCAGACCAAGCTGGGCCGCCCGAATCGCGGCGACATAGCCACCCGGGCCCGCCCCTATAACGACTAGGTCAAAATGCGAATCGTTCATAGATTTAACCTCTGACTAGACGGCGAGCAGAATGCGCTCGGGATTTTCAATGCATTCCTTCACGCGGACGAGGAACGTGACTGCTTCGCGGCCGTCGATGATACGGTGATCGTAGGAAAGCGCGACATACATCATCGGCCGGATTTCGATGGAATCGCCGACGGCGACCGGTCGGCGGTCGATTTTGTGCATACCGAGAATACCGGAT
>MDTB01141017.1_pt1 | contig 16266 bp, 10 predicted proteins | sample 811161 | NCBI WGS metagenome assembly MDTB01 (sample SAMN05326650, study PRJNA326480) | marine metagenome | isolation source: seawater | place: Mediterranean Sea | collected 2009 | reverse complement strand
GTCCAAAAGGATTAAATCCAGCAAAAGCTATAGGATCTATCAAGAAAATGCTTGCAACAAGTTAAAAGCTTATTTATTCAATATCATCATGAAAACTATCGAACACTTTGTTGGAGGTAAATTATTCAGCGGGGTCTCAAAAAGAACTGGCAAGGTATTTAATCCAGCCACAGGTGAACAAAGTTCAGAAGTAAAACTTGCTTCTACAGAAGATGTAAATAAAGTTGTTGCAAATGCAAAGACAGTAGTTGAGTCTTGGGCAAATACACCTCCACTACAAAGAGCAAGAATAATGTTTAAATTTAAAGAATTAATTGAAAAAAATTCTGATGAACTTACAAAAATAATAGTTGCTGAACATGGAAAAGTTTATGAGGACGCCAGAGGTTCATTAACAAGAGGTCTAGAAGTGGTAGAATATGCCTGCGGTATTCCACAAATGCTCAAAGGAGAATTTACAGAAAATGTTGGAACTAATGTCGATAGCTGGTCTATTCGACAACCATTAGGAGTTTGTGCAGGAATTACACCTTTCAATTTTCCAGCAATGGTTCCAATGTGGATGTTTCCTATGGCTATTGCTTGTGGAAATACTTTTGTACTAAAACCATCTGAAAAAGACCCTTCATGCTCAATGCGATTAGCAGAATTATTAAAAGATGCTGGTCTTCCAGATGGAGTGTTTAATGTTGTCAATGGAGATAAAGAAGCTGTAGACGCACTAATAAATAATAAAGACGTTGTTGCAATGAGTTTTGTTGGTTCAACACCAGTTGCAAAATATATATATGAAAATTGTGCAAAAAATGAAAAAAGAGTTCAAGCATTAGGTGGAGCCAAAAACCATTGTGTTGTCATGCCTGATTGTGACTTAGATCAAGCTGTTAATGGATTAATGGGTGCTGCTTATGGTTCTGCAGGGGAAAGATGTATGGCTCAGTCAGTCGCCGTAGCAGTTGGGAAAATTGGTGACAAGTTAGTAGAGTCACTTGCAAAAAAAGTTGAAACATTAAAAGTTGGTCCTGGAATGGATAAACAATCTGAGATGGGACCATTAGTTACTAAGGAACATTTAGCAAAGGTTAAAAGTTATGTTGACATAGGTGAAAAAGAAGGTGCTAAGCTAGTTGTAGACGGAAGAGGTTTTAAAATACAAGGATATGAAAATGGCTATTTCATTGGAGGTACTTTATTTGATCATGTTAAAAAAAATATGAGAATATATAAAGAGGAAATATTTGGACCAGTTTTATCAGTAGTGAGGGCTAAAGACTTTGATGAAGCATTGCAATTAGTAAACGATCATGAATTTGGTAATGGTGTGAGTATATTTACTAGAGATGGAGACTCAGGTAGAACGTTTTCAAATAAAGCTAAGATTGGAATGGTTGGAATTAATATCCCCATTCCAGTACCAATGGCTTTTCATAGTTTTGGAGGATGGAAAAGATCGTTGTTTGGTGATCAACATATGCATGGTCCTGAAGGGGTAAGATTTTATACAAAACTAAAAACAATTACATCAAGGTGGCCGTCTGGTTTAAGATCTGATCCAGAATTTGTGATGCCAACAATGAAATAAAAGAAAAAGTGAGAAAAAAAATTACATTAATTGGCGCTGGACAAATTGGAGGAACCCTAGCTCATTTAATAGCATTAAAAGAATTAGCTGATGTGGTCCTATTCGATGTAGCAGCAGGCATAGCTAAGGGTAAAGCTTTAGACATAGCCCAATCGTCACCAGTAAATGGATTTAATGTAAATTTATTTGGAACAGATAATTATGAAGATACGAAAAATTCTGATGTAATAATTATCACAGCAGGCGTACCTAGAAAACCAGGTATGACAAGAGATGATTTATTAGGAATAAACCTTAAAATCATTAAACAAGTGACTGAAGGAATTAAAAAATCATCTCCAAATGCATTTGTAATATGTATTACAAATCCTTTAGATGTTATTGTGATGGCTTTACAGAAGTATTCAGGTTTACCAAAAAACAAAATAGTAGGAATGGCAGGAATATTAGATTCGTCTAGATTTATTTATTTTTTATCACAAGAGCTGAAAGTACCTGTAAAAAAAATAAAATCTTTTGTTTTAGGTGGACATGGAGATAGTATGGTTGCGATGTTGGAGTCAACAGAGGTTGAAGGAAAAAAGATTAATGATTTGGTTAAAGAAGGTAAACTCTCTCAAAATAGATTAGATCAAATAGTAGATAGAACAAAAAAGGGTGGAGCTGAAATCGTAAAATATTTAGAAAAAGGATCAGCGTTTTATGCACCAGCAGCATCTGGTGTGGAAATGGCAGAATGTTATCTCAAAGATTTAAAAAAACAATTACCTTGCGCAGCTCATTTAAATGGAGAATATGGTTTCAAGGATATTTACGCTGGTGTACCAGTTATAATTGGTTCTAATGGAGTAGAAAAGATCATTGAAATAAATTTAAGTGAGACAGAAAAAAAAGATTTTGATAAATCAATTCAATCTGTTAGGGAATTATTTAATTTAGCAAAAAAATTAGATAAATCTTTATAATTGAATTAGTTTAATGATGAAAAAACATTTTGTATTTTCATATACAAATATTTTAATACGTGAGATCGAAAAAAGAAAATATTTTTCTTTATTAAGAAAAGTATTCAACATATTTTATAAATTATTCGTTAATTTTACAAAGAAGAAAATTGGTGTTATCAAAAATTTAGATAATCAAGTAAATTCTCAAAAACGTAATTTGTCATTAGGTAAATTATTTGAGACTTTTAATAGTGATAAAGGTTTAATTCTGAAAACATATGATAACAAAAAAATAAAATCTCACAATTACGCAATTTTTTATGAAAAATATTTTAAAGATTTAAGAAATAAAAAACTTAGAATTCTGGAGATAGGATCGCACGAGGGTAAAGGTTTAGCTGCATTTTATTATTTCTTTCAAAAAGCATTTTTAATTGGTGCGAATATTAATCCTTTTCAAATGAAATTTTACTCAAAAAGGATAGACGAAATTTACATTGATGTTTCTTCCAAAAAAATTTTAGAGAATTTTAGAAACTATTTCAAGGAAGGTTTTGATATTATAATTGATGATGCAAGTCATAATCTAAGAGATATCTTAATAACCTTGCCAATTTTATTTAAAAAACTTAATCCTGGTGGATTTTATGTAATAGAAGATATTGATCAATTTAAAGTATTTAAAAACTTAAATCCCACAAATGAAGAATTAACACCTTTAAAAATTTTAAAACATATGCATGACAAAAAAGAATTTCAATCAGATTTTATCTCAGATGAAGATATTAGATATTTAAAAGAAAATATATCAGAATACTTTTTCGAGAAGGGAGAAATGGTGATGAATGAGCATAATATTTCAGATATAGTTTTTCTTAGGAAAAATGGTTAAAAAAATTAAATCTCTTACTTACATTGACTATGTACTTATAATTTTTTTTTCTTTTTTTATAAATTATTACTATTCAAGTATTGGAGTTTTGCCACAAGACACGTTTGCTTATTATGATACAGCATACAGAATATTAAAAGGCTCTACTCCTTTTAAAGACTACTGGACTGTAAGTGGACCATTTATAGATTATTTCCAGGCAATAATTTTTTATATTTTTGGTGTTAGTTGGAAAAGCTACATTATTAATGGCTCTATAATAAATACTTTAGTTACTCTAATGTTTTTTTATACAATAAAAAATTTTAATCAGGATCGGTTACACAGTTTTTTTTATGCAATTTGTTTTTCAATACTGGCTAACCCATCGATGGGAACTCCATTTCCTGATCATTATTCAACCTTTCTATCATTAATGGGAATTTTCTTTTTTTTAACAGCCCTTAAAAAAGAAAAAAAAATATTTTTATTTATAGTGCCAGTTCTTTTTTTCTTTGGTTTCTTATCAAAACAATCTCCGTCATCTTACATATTATTAGCATTTTTTGTTTCAATAATAATATATATAAGGTATTGGAAAAATTTATCCTTTATTAAATATTTTTTAATAAGTTCAATTTTTTGTCTATTATTATTATTTACTTTTTTCATTTTTAAAGAAATCGACATACAACAGTTTATTTTCCAATATATTTTGTTTCCCCAGACAATTGCAGCTGAAAGAATTGCAAATTATAAAGTAACTTTTAATGGAATATTTTTACAGTATAAGTTCATTTATATTTTTTTAGTCACGTTACTAATTTTTTTAGTTTCGTATAAAATGTCACTAAAAAAAAATTATAAATTTCTCTATTCAATAATATTAATCTTATTAACTATAGTCTTAGTTTTTCATCAAACCGTTACAAAGAATTTTATATTCATATTTTTTTTAATACCAATGTTGGCCAGTGCTACACAATTAATTATCCCACATGAATTTAAATATAGAAATTTAGCAGGTATTATTCTGATTTCTTTTACTTTCCTTCTTACTCTAAAATATCACTTAAGGTTTAATGAGGAACGTAAAATGTTAAACTTGGAAAATATTAATCTAAACAAAAATGTAAATGCAAAATTAATTCATCCAAGTTTGAATGGATTACAATGGATTACTCACAATTATTCTCAAGCTCCAGAAACTGAAATTGAATTAATAAAAGAGAGTATGTCAGAGATTAAGCAGGATAAATCTAGAAAAATGATGTTAACAGGATATTTATTTTTTTCAGCAACGTTGAATGAAAATCTCAATAACCCAAGTCGTTGGCCATCATTATTAGATGCTAGTAACCCAAATAAAAATAACCCTTATTATGAAATTTATAAAAAATTTGTTAAAGATTTGATAATTTCAAAAAAAATAGAAACACTTTATTCAAGTGAGGATAATGAAGTGGATATTTTTAAAGAAATTTTCATGAAAAATTGCAGAAAAACAAAAGAAATTAATGATTTTTTATTAAAACATGATATTAAAAAATGCATTAAATAAACGTAATGAATATTCACGAACATCAAGCAAAAAAAATTTTAAAAGAGTTTGGAGCTCCAATATCTAACGGAATTGTTATTACATCTTTAAATGAAATTAGTGAAGAGATTAAAAAATTAAAATCGAAAGAATTTGTATTAAAGGCTCAAATTCATGCCGGAGGTAGAGGAAAAGCAGGTGGTGTTAAGTTAATAAAAGATAAAGCTCAGCTTCATTCAGAGGCACAAAAAATGATGGGAAAAGTCTTAGTAACCCATCAAACAGGCCCAGAAGGTAAAGAGGTTAAAAGATTATACATCGAAGAAGCTTCAAACATTGATAAAGAATTTTATTTATCATGTTTAATAGATCGAGAAACTTCTAAGATAGCCTTTATAAGTAGTACAGAAGGTGGCATGGACATTGAAAAGGTAGCTTTAGAAACTCCAGAGAAAATTATAACAAATATGATAGATTTTAAAAAAAGTGGCCCCACAGACATTGAAATTGAAAAAATTTTGAAAATATTTAGTCTCGAATCTGATCAAAAAGAAACTGGAATAAAATTAATTAAATCTCTTTACAAAATTATTCTAGAGAAGGACGCAAGTCTAATTGAAATTAATCCACTTATAATTACAAAAGAAAAAAAACTTGTATGTTTAGATGCAAAAATGAATTTCGATGATAACGCAATCTTTAGAAGACCAGAAATATTAAAGCTCAGAGATTTGAACGAAGAAGACCCTGCTGAAATTGAAGCTAGTAAACATGATCTTGCATATATAAAACTTAATGGTACGATAGGTTGCATGGTTAATGGTGCGGGTTTAGCAATGGCCACAATGGATATAATCAAACTTTATGGAAAAGAACCAGCAAACTTTCTTGACGTAGGTGGAGGAGCATCAAAAGAAAAAGTGGCTGCAGCATTCAAACTTATCCTCTCTGATAAAAATGTAAAAGGTATACTTATAAATATTTTTGGAGGAATAATGAGGTGTGATGTTCTCGCCCAAGGAGTTGTAGATGCAGCTAAAGAAACTAATTTATCAGTGCCACTTGTTGTGAGATTGGCAGGAACAAATTTTATGGAAGGAAAAAAAATATTAGATGAGTCAAATTTAAAGATTTTGTCCGCTTCTGATTTAAATGATGCTGCAAAAAAAATTGTTGAAGCAATAAAATAATGTCAATTTTAGTTAATAAAAACACAAAAGTAATTTGTCAAGGTTTCACTGGCACACATGGCACATTTCATTCAGAACAAGCTTTAAAATATGGAACTAAGTTGGTTGGCGGTGTTACACCAAAAAAAGGTGGCCAAGTCCATTTAAATCTCCCAGTCTTTAATTCAGTTATTGAAGCAAAAGAAAAAACGTCCGCAGATGCAACAATGATTTATGTACCGCCTAAATTTGCTGGATCAGCAATTATTGAAGCCATAGAGGCAAAGATAAAATTAATAGTTTGTATTACTGAGGGTATACCAGTAATAGATATGCTTGAAGTTAAACAATTCCTTAATAAAAGTAGTTCAAGATTAATTGGTCCGAATTGTCCAGGAATAATAACCCCTGATGAATGTAAAATAGGTATTATGCCAGGAAACATTCATAAAAAGGGCTCAGTAGGAATAGTTTCTAGGTCAGGCACACTAACTTATGAGGCAGTTGCACAAACCTCAGAAAACGGAATGGGTCAATCAACCTGTATAGGAGTAGGTGGAGACCCAATTAATGGCACAAATTTTATTGATTGCTTAGAAATGTTTCTAAAAGATGATGAGACAAAATCAATTGTAATGATTGGCGAGATAGGAGGCTCAGCAGAGGAAGAGGCCGCTGAATTCCTTAAAAGAGAAAAAGTCAAAAAACCTATGGTTGGATTTATTGCAGGTTTAACGGCTCCCCCAGGAAGAAGAATGGGCCATGCTGGAGCCATAATTTCTGGAGGTAAAGGAGGGGCTGAGGACAAAATTGAAACTATGCAATCTGCAGGAATAACTATTTCAAAATCACCCGCTGATATAGGCAAAACCCTTTATCAAAAACTAAATGGTTGATTTTTACAAATTCATGTTAAAATAAATTTTTAATGTCATCTTCTAACAATACAACCTATAAAAAAACATCCTTTCTAGCAGGAAATAATTCTGAATTTATAAAAGAATTTTATGCTGATTATATATCTGATCCTAATTCTCTTCCTGAGAGTTGGAGAAGGTTTTTTGATGGATTGAGTGACAATGAAAAACTAATTTACGAAGATTTAAAAGGACCCAGCTGGTCACCAGAGAAAAAAATAATTAAGTTAAAGTCTAAATCTAATAAAAATCTTGATTTAGAAAAAATTTCTCCAGATCTAGATTCAAAATCAGTTAAACAAGCCTCCAAAGATTCTGTACGTGCTATTATGTTGATAAGAGCATATAGAATAAGAGGACACTTAATTGCAAATCTAGATCCATTATCTATCCAAAAGAAAGAAGAGCACTCTGAATTAAAGCCAGAGAGCTATGGTTTTACAAAAAATGATTATAATAGAAATATTTTTCTAGATGGAGTTCTTGGTCTTCAATACGCAGATTTAAATCAAATTTTAAAAATTCTTAAAAAAACTTATTGTTCAACTATTGGATATGAGTTTATGCATATGGGTGACCCTGAGGAAAAAGCATGGATTAGGGATAGGATTGAAGGTCCTGAAAAAAATATTACTTTTACAATAAATGGAAAAAAAGCAATTTTGAACAAGATGGTTCAAGCAGAAGGATTTGAAAAATATCTTCATATAAAATTTGTCGGAACAAAAAGATTTGGTTTAGATGGAGGTGAGTCTTTAATTCCTGCCTTAGAGCAAATTATCAAAAGAGGAGGAAATTTAGGAGCGAAAGAAATCAAAATAGGCATGCCTCATCGCGGAAGGTTGAATGTGTTAGCAAATGTAATGGGTAAACCGTTCAAAGCAATCTTTAGTGAGTTTTTTGGTAAATCTGTAGGCACTAGTAAAGACTTTGAGGGAGACGTAAAATATCATTTAGGAGCTTCTTCTAACAGAGAATTTGATGGAAACTCTGTTCATATTAGCTTAACAGATAACCCATCACATTTGGAGGCAGTAAATCCAGTTGTTTTGGGTCAAGTTCGCGCAAAACAATTTTTTCATAGTGATAAATCTAGGAAAAAAGTTATTCCAGTTTTAATGCATGGCGATGCTGCCTTTGCAGGGCAAGGCATTGTAGCAGAGTGTTTTGCAATGTCTGGTCTTCCTGGTCATAACATAGGTGGAACAATTCATATCATTGTAAATAATCAAATAGGTTTTACGACAGCACCTAGGTTCGCAAGATCTTCTCCATATCCATCAGACGTAGCTAAAATTGCACAAGCACCTATATTTCATGTAAATGGAGATGATCCAGAGGCAGTGGTACATTGCGCAAAAATTGCTACAGAATATAGACAGAAATTTAATAGAGATGTTGTTATCGACATGGTTTGTTACAGACGATTTGGGCATAACGAGGGAGATGAACCTTCATTCACACAACCAATAATGTACAGAAAAATTAAAACTCATCCAACAACGTTAAGTATTTATGGGAAACAATTAAATAAGGAGGGCTTATCCTCTGAGCATGATTTACAAAACGAGAAAATTAAATTTAAAAAATTTTTAGAACAAGAGTTTGAGTCGTCAAAAAATTATAAATCTGAATTAAAATGGTTCGAAGGGGCTTGGTCTAGATTTAAGCCTGGTCTTGGTAAAGATAAAAGGGGAGCAAGTGGAGTAGATAAAAAAAAATTAATTGAAATTGGTAAAAAAATCTCAACTGTACCTTCAGATTTTAATATTCATAAAACTTTAAAAAAAATATTCGATCAAAGAATGAAAACAATCATAGAAGGTAAAACAATAGACTGGTCTACTGCTGAAAGCTTGGCATTTGGAACTCTTCTAACAGAGGGTTTTTCAGTAAGGTTGTCTGGCCAAGACTCTGGAAGAGGAACTTTTAGTCAAAGACATGCTGTTTTAAGAAATCAAGACAATCATCAAAGATACATTCCTCTTAATAATATTTCTAATAATCAAAAAAATTTTGAAATAATCGATTCTTTACTCTCAGAATTAGCAGTCTTAGGTTTTGAATTTGGGTATTCCCTTTCGGAGCCGGAAACACTTGTTTTATGGGAAGCTCAATTTGGAGATTTTGCTAATGGAGCTCAAATAATTATTGATCAATTTATTTCATCAGGTGAGTCAAAATGGGGAAGGGCAAGTGGATTAGTAATGTTATTACCACATGGTTATGAGGGCCAAGGACCGGAGCACTCATCTGCAAGGCTTGAGAGATTTTTACAATTATGTGCCGGTGAAAATATTCAAGTAGTAAATTGTACAACGCCTTCCAACTACTTTCATGTTTTAAGACGACAAATGCACAGAGAGTTTAGGAAACCTTTAATAGTAATGACTCCCAAATCTTTATTACGACATAAAAAATGTGTTTCAAATATTTCTGAGTTTACGAAAAATAGTACTTTTCATAGAGTGCTGGAGGATGATGCTTACTCAAAAATTAATAATTTATTGGAGTTAAAAAAAAGAGATGACAAAATAAAAAAGGTAGTAATGTGTTCTGGAAAAATTTATTATGATTTAGTAGAAGCTAGAGAAAAATATAAAAACAATAAAGTTACTTTTGTAAGATTAGAACAACTTTATCCGTTCCCGGCAAAAACATTAGCTAATATCCTTAAAAGATACACCAAAGCAAAATTTGTTTGGTGCCAGGAGGAACCTAAGAATATGGGTGCCTGGAATACAGTTAGAAATTACATCGATCGAACACTAGAAATGATAAATTTTGGTGATAAATCTGTAAAATATGTTGGTAGAAACGCTGCTTCCTCTACTGCGACCGGAAATTTAAACAAACACCTTGCACAACAAAAAGAAATATTAGAAAAGATACTTAAAGATTAAATGGCAGAAAAAATAACAGTACCAACTTTAGGTGAGTCAGTAACAGAGGCGACAGTATCTAAATGGCTTAAATCTCAAGGTGAAAAAGTTACTGCTGACGAACCAATCGTAGAACTTGAAACAGACAAAGTAAATGTTGAGGTCCCAGCTCCAATTAATGGTGTATTGAGCAGTATAACTGTTAAAGAGGGTGAGACAGTAAATGTTGGTTCTTTGCTAGGGACTATTAATGGCGGAACAACTAAAGCTCAAGCAGAAACTCAAGAAATAAAAAAATATGATCCACCAAAACAAGATACACAATTACAAAGCAAGTCTTTAAAAAAAATAATAAAAGAAGAAAAAAAAACAAACAATAAACCTAACTTGTTTGAAAGTACCTCTCAAAACGATGAAGAACCATTAATACTAGATCAGATTCATGAAGATAAGGTGAAACAAAAACCAGTTTCAAAAAGTGATGAAAAAAACATATCTCCATCAGCAAGAAAAATGGTCATTGAGTCCAAAATCGACCTTTCAAAAATTACAGGTTCTGGAAAAAATGGGACAATTCTTAAAGAAGATGTGATGAATTTAATGGGTTCAAAACCTCCTCCATCAGAGAGAAAAATGAAGCACGGTCCAGAAGAAAGAATAAAAATGACAAGGCTTAGACAAACAATTGCTAAGCGACTAAAAGAAGCGCAGGAAAATGCTGCTATGCTTACAACTTTTAACGAAGTTGATATGAGCGAAGTAATCACTATGCGAAATCAATATAAAGAGGAGTTTTTAAATACTTATGGAGTCAAACTCGGTTTTATGTCTTTTTTTGTCAAAGCTTGTGTAATTGGACTAAAAAATTTTCCAGCAATAAATGCAGAAATTCAGGAGGAAGAGATTGTTTACAAAAATTATTACAATATTAGTATAGCTGTTGGAACAGATAGAGGTTTAGTTGTTCCTGTACTTAGAGAGACAGATGAAATGTCCTTTGCTGATATTGAGAAGAATATTGGGGATCTAAGCCAGAAAGCTAGAGATGGTAAAATTACTATTGAGGACTTACAAGGAGGAACATTTACAATTACTAATGGTGGAATTTATGGATCAATGCTCTCAACACCTATATTAAATCCCCCCCAATCTGCTGTTTTAGGAATGCATAATATTATTCAAAGGCCCGTTGTTGTTGATGGAAAGGTTGAGGTGAGACCAATAATGTACTTGGCTTTATCTTACGATCATAGGATTATTGACGGAAAAGAAGCTGTTTCTTTTTTAAAAATAATAAAAGAGTCTTTAGAACAACCAAAAAGACTTTTTTTAAATATTTAATAATGGAAAATAATTTTGATTTAGTTGTAATTGGTGGAGGCCCAGGAGGATATGTTTGTGCTATAAGAGCTGCACAACTTGGTCTAAAAACAGCTTGTGTTGAGTCAAGGGGTTCACTTGGAGGAACATGCCTTAATGTTGGGTGTATACCATCCAAAAGTTTATTAAATTTATCAGAAAATTATCATAAAGCTAAAAAAGACTTTGATAAGCAGGGCATAGAAATAGAAGGTATAAAATTAAACATAGAAAAAATGATGTCCAATAAAAACAAGTCAGTTCAAGTTTTAACTAAAGGAGTAGAATTTTTATTTAAAAAAAATAAAGTAACATATTTTAAAGGCAAAGGAGTTCTTTTTTCCAAAAATGATATTGTTGTTTACGAAAACAGCAACAAAAGAGTCAACATAAAATCTAAGAACATTGTTATTGCTACTGGCTCAACGGCATCTTCATTACCCAGCATTGAGATTAATGAAAAAAATATTGTATCATCTACTGGCGCTTTATCTTTTGATAAAGTACCAACTAATTTAGCTGTAATTGGAGGGGGCTATATTGGTTTAGAGATGGGATCAGTTTGGTCAAGATTAGGATCCAATGTAACTGTTATAGAATATTTAGATTTTATCACTCCCGGAATGGATAGAGAAATTTCAAATGAATTTCAAAAAATATTATCTAAGCAAGGAATTAAATTCAAGATGGGATCGAAAGTCGAGTCTGTAGAAGATAAAGGCAAGTCTGTTTTAATTTCTTACACAAATGTTAAGAATTTAAAAAAAGAAGTTATAGAAGTTGATAAAGTTTTAGTATCTGTTGGAAGAAAACCTTATACCGAAGGATTGAATCTTTCAAAAGTAGGAATTCAAAAAGACAGTAAAGGTAGAATAGAAGTAAATAACAAATTACAAACTTCAGTAAGCAATATTTACGCCATAGGAGATGTAATCAAAGGACCAATGCTAGCTCATAAAGCAGAAGAAGAAGGTATTGCAGTAGCTGAAATATTAGCAGGACAAGCTGGACATGTAAATTATGATGTAATTCCTGGAGTTATTTATACGTCTCCAGAAGTAGCCACTGTCGGTAAAACAGAAGAACAATTAAAAGAAGAAAATAAATCTTACAAAACAGGAAAATTCCCTTTTCTAGCTAATTCAAGGGCAAAAGTTAATAATGAAACTGAAGGTTTTGTTAAAATACTTGCTGATAGTAAAACAGATAAAGTGTTGGGCGTGCATATTATTGGACCACATTGTGGAGATATGATCGCAGAGATGGCCTTAGCAATGGAATTTGGTGCTAGTGCTGAAGATATTGCTAGAACTTGTCATGCTCACCCAACGCACACGGAAGCGATAAAAGAGGCAGCTTTAGCTGTTGATAAAAGACCAATTCATTTTTAAAAAAAAAAAATTAAACTACTATCAAAATATGAAAGCGCAAGTATTGCTGCCAAAAATATTTAATTTTTCATTTACTTACAATACAAATAAGAAAAAATTGACTCTCGGAGATATCGTTGAAGTTCCTTTTGGTAAAAATAAAGAGATCGGTGTTGTATGGCCTGGTGAAAGCTTAATATCAAAAGATATAAAAATTAAAAGTATAAGTAAAAAAATTGGTAAAATTTCATTAAACAAAAATTTCATCAATTTTATGGAATGGTTTGCAATGTATAACCTTACGCCTTTGGGACTTGTTTTAAAAATGGTCATTGGGGGTAATAAAAATTTATTTATTCAAAATTATGAAAATTTTAATCAAAAAGTTACTACAGTTAAAAAATATAATTTAAATTCTGAACAAAATAAGGCTTTAAAATTTTTAAACTTAAAAAATAATAAATTTGATGTTTCAGTTCTCCAAGGAATAACTGGATCTGGTAAAACACTTGTATATTTCGAAAGAATTAAAAAGATAATTTCAGAAAATAAACAAGCTTTGGTTTTACTTCCAGAAATTTTCTTGACTAATGAATTTAAATCTAGGTTTTATGATTTTTTTGGTTTTGAACCTGCAATATGGCACTCAAAAATTACCCCAAAAAATAAAAGAATTATTTGGAAAGGTATAATCAATAATAATATTAAACTAGTAGTTGGAGCCAGATCTTCATTGCTGTTACCATTTAACAAACTTGGAGTTATAATTGTAGATGAAGAGCATGATACTTCATATAAACAAGATGATGGAGTTATATATCATGCTAGAGACATGGCAATAGCAAGAGCTTCTTTTGAAAAAATACCAATCCATTTAGTAAGTTCCATACCATCGTTAGAAACTTTTAATAATATTAAAAATAAAAAATTTAGGCATTTCAAAATTAATAATAGATATGCTGATTATCCTTTACCAAAAACTAAAATTGTTAATTTAAATTTAAAAAAAATAAAAAATAGCTATATTTCTAACGAGAGTATTAAAGTTGTCGAAAAGTTTCTTGAAAAAAAAGAACAAGTTTTATTTTTTTTAAATAGAAGGGGATATGCACCATATCTAATTTGTAAGATCTGTGGTTACAAACAGGTATGTAAAAATTGCTCAATGTATTTAACATTTCACAAAAATAAAAATAAAGCTATATGCCATCATTGCTCATCTGAAAAAAAAATTTCAAATAAATGTAAAGATGGGAAAAATTGTGATTTTATAATGTATGGTCCGGGAGTTGAAAAAATTTATGAGGAAGTAAGTAAATTATTTCCTGAAAACAAAGTTGAGATTTTTTCAAGTGATTATATGAAAAAAAAAGATAATAGTTATTCTTTATTTAACAGAATTAGAAACAATCAAGTAGATATTTTAATTGGAACCCAAATGATTTCAAAAGGCTTTAATTTTCCTAAACTAAATTGCATAGTTGTAATCGATGCAGATTTTTCTGGAAGAGGGTATGACCTAAGAACTACAGAAAAAAACATTCAATTATATAGTCAGTTAAGTGGAAGAGCCGGTAGATTTAGCTCTGAGTCTTTGATCATTTATCAAACCTTATCTCCAGAAAATATTACTTTAAATGAGTTAATTAAAAATAATCCTGATGAAATTTTAAGAAAAGAGCTTATTCTAAGAAAAGAAAATTCTCTCCCTCCTTTTTGTAGACTTATTGCAATAATTATTTCAGCAAATAATCAAGCTGTGAGCATTGAAGGAGCAAGGGAGATCAAAACACATCTTAACAAGATCGACGGATTAGAAATAATGGGCCCTGTAGAATCTCCTTTATTAAAGATTAAAAAAAAATTTAGATCTAGATTATTAATTAAATTTAGTGAGAAAAGTCTAAAACAAAAAATGGTTTCCAAAGTTCTAAATTCCCTAAAAATCTCAAGTAAAATTAAACTTACGGTTGATGTTGATCCTGTAAATTTTGGATAATTTCTAAATTGGCAACTTGATCAAGTTTAACTCTTATGATACGACACGCTCATTATTTCACGAAATTTCAATAAAAAATGAGTACAAACAAATCTTTCTCATCAGAAACTTCAGAAAGATACTCGCGTGCCCTTTTTGAGGTTGTAAAAGAGTTTAACGAGTTAGAGAAAACAGAAACAGACATTAAAAACTTCGGGTTTTTATTGAAAAATAGTTTAGATATAAAGAATTTCATTCACAACCCAACACAAAGTAAAGAAAATCAGATTAATTTAATTAAATTATTGGCTGAAAAACTAAATTTTTCTAAAAGTTTAAAAAACTTTGTTTTTTTACTAGTAGAAAAAAGAAGAATATTTTTTATTGAAAAAATTATTGATAGTTTTTTAAGACTGAGTTCAAAAAAAAGAGGTGAAGTTAAGGCTTCATTAATTTCTTCAAAAGAATTATCCGAGGCTGAACTTGATAATATAAGTAAAGAATTATCCTCATTAACTAGCTCAACTATAAAATTTAATTACAAAGTTGATAAAGAACTTATCGGAGGATTAAAACTTCAACTTGGAAGTTTTATGATCGATACCTCAATAAAAAATAAACTTAATAAATACAAACAAAAAATGCTAGAAAGTTAATATGTCTATAAATCCTTCAGAAATAACTAAATTACTTAAAGATCAGATTAAAAATTTTGGTGAGAAAGCTGAAGTTTCTGAAATTGGAAAAGTTTTATCAGTTGGTGATGGGATAGCACGAGTTTACGGTTTGGATAATGTTCAGGCTGGAGAAATGGTAGAGTTTGAAGATGGCTCTAAAGGTATGGCATTAAACCTAGAAAATGACAACGTTGGAGTTGTTATTTTTGGAGATGATAGAAAAATAAAAGAAGGAGATACAATTAAAAGAACCAATGCAATTGTTGATGTCCCAGTGGGAAAAGAATTATTAGGAAGAGTTGTTGACGGTTTAGGAAATCCTATAGATGGAAAAGGAGCTATATCTTCAAAAGTAAGAAAAAGAGTTGAAGTAAAAGCTCCAGGAATAATTCCAAGACAATCCGTAAGTGAACCAATGCAAACGGGGTTAAAATCTATAGACTCGCTTATTCCTGTTGGAAGAGGTCAAAGAGAATTAATTATTGGTGATAGACAAACAGGTAAAACTGCAGTTGCAATAGATGCAATTATAAATCAAAAAAAAATAAACGAGTCTTCAGACGAGAAGAAAAAACTTTATTGTGTTTACGTTGCAATCGGACAAAAACGTTCAACTGTAGCTCAAATAACAAAAACTTTAGAAGAGGCGGGTGCGCTTAAATATACAACAATAGTTGCCGCTACAGCTTCAGACTCAGCACCACTTCAATTTTTAGCTCCTTACACAGGATGTACAATTGGCGAATACTTTAGAGATAATGGAATGCATGCTTTAATAGTTTACGATGACTTGTCAAAACAAGCTGTAGCATACAGACAAATGTCACTTTTACTTAGAAGACCTCCAGGAAGGGAAGCCTACCCCGGTGATGTTTTCTATCTTCATAGTAGACTTTTAGAAAGATCTGCAAAATTAAGTGACGCTAATGGAGGTGGATCATTAACTGCATTACCAATTATTGAGACACAAGCCG
>MDTB01032213.1_pt1 | contig 16266 bp, 12 predicted proteins | sample 811161 | NCBI WGS metagenome assembly MDTB01 (sample SAMN05326650, study PRJNA326480) | marine metagenome | isolation source: seawater | place: Mediterranean Sea | collected 2009 | reverse complement strand
GACGATGCGTTGCAAGGATTCAGACCAATCGTTTTGACGAAGATTGGATTTCAAGACCTGTCTCCATTCTGGGTCTCTGTCCGCCAACAGCGAGGTTGAGGACCACTCAGGCATGCTACTACGTCAGATTCATTCTTCAAGAAGATGTGGTTGCGTCCATAACTTAGCGGCGAACGTTGAAGAACCCAGAGTTTAGCATGAATTTTCTGAATTCCTCGACCAAGAAAACCGTTGATGCTACTGCTATCAACACGATCCAATCGACACCTTCCAACGGAGTTGTGCTCAATAGATTACCAAACTCTATTCCTATCAATGGAAGTGGGAACGTAGCAAAATGAACAAACATGAACAGAAGGAAACCTGAAGCTAAAATAGCGTAATTAATGGCTCGGTTGGAAAACAATCCGAGTGTAAAGAGGCTCTCTTTTTCCGATCTGCAATTCAACACGTTAAACAACTGGAAGACAATGAATACCGCAAATGTCATTGTTTGTGCATCAGCAAAGGTTGTCTCCGCATAGTCATTCCATGCTTGCACATCAGATTCTACACCAGCGTTGCAACCGTCAACAGAGAAAGGAGCCTCCAATTCGTCCGTGGTTGGTGACAAACTGCACTCGTTCCCATAAACACCTCCTCCAGCAAGGTAGAAGACGATTAATGTACCAATAACCATGACTGCGCCAAGGTAGAAGATGAGTCCTATGTCACGTGAACTTGGCAACCCCTCGTCAACTGGACGCGGCGGTCGTTCCATAACATTTCCATGCCGTTTCTCAACACCAAGCGCCACCGCTGGTGGTCCGTCCATAAGAATGTTGATAACGAGAATTTGGGTTGCTGTAAGGGGCAGTTCCCAACCAAAGATGAATGTGGAAATGACAATAAGAGCAACGGCAGCAACATTCGTTGAAACTTGATAGCGTACAAAATTCCGTATGTTTTGATAGATCTTACGTCCCTCTTCGACGGCATGCACAATGTTTGCGAAGTTATCGTCCTGAAGAACCATGTCAGCCGCATCCTTGGCGACATCCGTCCCTGCAATGCCCATCGCAATACCTATGTTTGCTCCAGACAATGCTGGAGCGTCGTTAACTCCGTCACCAGTCATTGCTACAATTTCACCTTGCTCTTGCAACGAGGAGACGATTCTCATCTTTTGATCCGGTGTTACGCGTGAAAAGATTGCTTTTTGAACAGATTCAGAAAGATCTTCATCGGACATTGACCGTAAATCTGCCCCACTCACGGGCTCAGCATCAGCATCAGATATGTTGAGTTCTTGGCCGATAGCAGCGGCAGTCATGTGATGATCGCCAGTGATCATTTTGACCTTAATTCCAGCTTCCTGGCATATCCGAATAGCATCTTTGACTTCGGGTCGAGGTGGGTCCATGATTCCAACAAGGCCTAGGAAAATCATGTTGCTTTCAACCACTGTAATGTCTGTAAAGTCCTCATCAGCACCAAGTTTTCGAGCAGCCAGCGCAATGACACGCATGGAATGTGAACCCATCTCTTCGTTGCGTAAGGAGGCTTCTTTCAGATCTTCATCGCTGATTTCCACCAATTCTCCTTTCTGATATCGATGGGTCGTGATTGGAACAAATCCGCCAGCTGCACCTTTGGAGAAAACCCAACGTTCGCCCTCATATTCATGAACGACAGACATTCGCTTTCGTTCTGTGTTGAAAAAGAATTCATGCAAACGTGGATGTCGTTGGGAAAATTTTCGCACATCGCCGTTTAATTTCCAACCCAACACGGCGCAAGCAGAGTCGGTTGGATCTCCAATAGCCGTCCAGAGGTTGTCCTGTTTACTGATTTGAGAATTATGGCACAGAGATAAGCATGAAGCGAGGAGACGAAAACCCGGATTTGATTGGAGTTTTGCCATAGAATCTTCATCGAGTTTATCCTCTCCCTGCATGAGTGTTCCTTCAGGATTGAACCCATCGCCGGTGACACTGTAGTATCCATCGACGGTGTGAAGTTGTCGGACAGTCATTTGATTTTTCGTGAGCGTGCCCGTCTTGTCAGAGCAAATCACGGTTGTCGAACCAAGGGTTTCAACTGCTTTCATTCTGCGAATAATGGCCTTGTGCCTTGCCATGTTCCGCATGCCCAAAGCCAATGTAATAACAAGAATAATCGGCAATCCTTCGGGGACAATCGCTACGAAAATCGCAATTGCAGTAATGAATTGCTTAATCGCAACATCTCGCAACGGTTCCGAGCCTCCCCAAGCAAGAACGAGTTTGATTGACACCAACAAGACAGCCACAATAAGGGCAATGAAACCTAGGAATCTTCCGAGGGATTCGAGTTTTAGTTCTAACGGAGTCTTCGGGGTTTTCGCTTCGGAAATATCGCTTGCAATACGACCCAGCTGGGTTTTCATACCTGTTTCCACAACCAGACCGACCGCACGACCTGAGGATACAGTGGTCCCCATGTACATCATGTTCCGCCTGTCTGCGAGAAGCGCATTAACGTCCATAGGGTCGATGTGTTTCGTAATAGGTTCCGATTCACCGGTCAGAGCAGACTCATCAACCCTGCATTGATACACTTCTAGCAATCGTAAATCTGCAGGTACGTTCACTCCTTCCTCCAATTTGACGATGTCACCGGGGACGAGATCTGTTGTTGGAATTTCAGATTCAAATCCATCTCGCAATGTGATGGAGTTGGAGACACTCATCTGTTTCAGGGCATCCATGGCCTGTTCCGCCTGTCCTTCTTGCCAGAACCCAAAGAACGCGTTCGCCGTCAGAACCAAGAAAATGAATATGGCATCACCTGGGTGATCTGGTTTGATGGCAAGTGCAACCAAAGCCGCACCAATCAAAAGATAATTGAGGGGATCGTTGTATTGTGAGAGAAATCTCAGAAAGGCTGACGTAGGCTCAGGCTGTTCGAGTTGATTTGGGCCGTATTGTTGCATCCGTGCATGGATTTCGCTCTGCGACAACCCGTTGAGGTCGGCATCCAAAACCGAAAGTGCTTCCTCATTCTTCATCGAATGCCAGTTTTGCTGGACCATTGAATCACCTCAGACACCCATTCGGAGGTCTGTACGTGCCCCTACTCTGGCTGCTTTATGATTTTGATGGAGGAAATCCCATGAAAATAATGGGAGCACCAATATGAGATTCGACAGCCGAATCTTTCTCAAACTTTGTTGGGTAGGGTCGTTCATGTCCGCTGATGATGGACCCTATATTCCAGCGGACCAAGAGCCGAAGGAATTGACGATACGTGTCCTGATTGTTGGTGTCCTTTTGGGGATTCTTATGACCGCTGCAAATGCCTATCTCGGCCTCTATGCAGGGATGACTGTTTCCGCGAGCATTCCAGCAGCGGTTATGTCGATGCTCATACTCCGAAGTTTCTTCAAAGACGTAAGTATTCTCGAGAACAATGCAGTTCAAACAATGGCAAGTGCTGGTGAATCTTTAGCAGCAGGAATTATTTTCACCGTTCCAGCAATGCTCGTTATCGGCATATGGATCGACATTGAGTGGTTTCCAACCCTGGCCATTGCATTGTTAGGTGGTTTGCTTGGAACGATGTTTACCATCGCATTGCGACGTCTTTTCATTGTCGAGGAAGCCTTGCCCTATCCAGAAGGCGTAGCTTGTCGGGAAGTTCTTGTTGCCGGCGAGGAAGGCGGGAGTGGTGCACTTGCGATTGTTTACGCCCTCTTCATTGGTGGTCTATACGGGCTGATGGTCAAGGGATTCAAAGCCACGCACCACACTGCTGAAACCGCTTTTGAGGTCATGAAAACCAGAATTTATGCTGGTGCCGATTTGTCTGTAGCCTTGCTTTCAGTGGGCTTTATTGTCGGCATCCGGATTGCATCGTACATTTTCCTGGGCGGTGTTATTGGTTTCGCAATTCTCGTTCCTCTCTTTGGTTACTTGAACGGATGGCCAGAATCTGTTACCTTAGCCAAGGGATTTGACAAGCTATGGGAAAATCAAATCCGATTTGTTGGTGTTGGTGCGATGGTTGTTGGTGGAATATACACACTTTGGAGTATGCGAGAAACCATCTTTACCGGATTGAAAAAGTCGTTCATTCAGTCGGACAGCAGTTCTGAACTGCATTTGCGAACCGAGCAAGATCTTCCGCTGAAATGGGTAACGATCACTTGTGGTGTCCTCGTCATTCTGACCTTTTTGTTCTACTGGTACATTACGAAGTCGCTTGTACTATCGCTCGCCGGAGCACTCTTCCTTGCACTTGTTGCATTTTTCTTTGCAGCTGTGGCCGGCTACATTGCAGGCGTAGTTGGCTCCAGCAATTCGCCTGTTTCTGGGATGACCATCGCAACACTTCTCTTTACGGTGGGTCTTGTTTGGGTTGTAGGATCGCTCCTGCTAAATTTGACACAGGTTGAGCTGATGTATGCTACATTGTTGATTGCAGCTGTTGTAGCCAGCAGCGCTGCAATCGCTGGAGATGTCATGCAGGATTTGAAGACAGGACACATGGTAGGTGCAACTCCATGGCGGCAACAAGTAGCGGAAATTGTTGGTGTCATCACAGGGGCGTTTGTCATTGGGCCTACGATTGCACTATTGCACAATGCATTCCAGATTTCAACGACTGCGTGCAATGATACCAATCAACGAATCATTAACGGTGTTCAAGAGCGAGTTGTCAATGGTAACACCAAGTTGTACGACTGCGATGATGCGTTGTTTGCACCTCAAGCAGAATTAATTGGTGCAATTGTTAAAGGTGCCTTTGTTGGTGATATAAACCTACCAATGGTGTTCTTGGGTGCAATCCTTGCTGTTGTACTGATACGACTTGCAATGCCTGTTATGTCCGTAGCGATTGGAATTTATTTACCACTCAAACTAAGTGTCCCGATAATGCTGGGTGGTATATTGTCCTCACTCGCAATTGGTGTTGCACATCTCAGGGTTGACGGAACGTTGGATGAGGACCCATCGGAAGAAGCCATTCAAGCAGCAGAAGATGTTGGCAGCAGAGGTGTTCTCATCGGGGCTGGATTCATTGCCGGTGAGTCGATACTTGGAGTTCTGATTGCATTGTTTATTGTACTCAACATTCGTCTTGACAACTTTACAAACGAGTTATCGCAAACGTTCTCCCTCATTTTCTTTGCCTGGTTTGTCGGGGTTTTCATTTGGTTAGCAACCCGAGCATTGCCCGGTAAAGGAAACCTCGCCTTGGAAATATTCCAAACAACAACAAATGCCATCAGGAAATTTATTCGCTCTTTGATTCCACAGTCAAAATAAATGAACGGCAATTATGAAAGGCTCAAAGCGATGGCCTTCACTTATTGGTTGGAATGTCTGTTTCTGTTACTGACTTGGAAGAACTCGCTCGACGCTGTCGAATTGAAATCGTGAAAATGGTTTATCGCGCTCAAGCAGGGCACCCCGGAGGTTCCTTGTCAGAGATTGATCTCATGGCTGCACTTTATTCAGCATCCTTGCGAACTCGACCCGATGAGCCGGATTGGGATGACCGAGATCGATTCATTCTTTCAAAAGGACATGCTTCTCCCGGAATGTATGCGTTGCTTGCTGAAATGGGATTCATACAGCATGAGGATCTCCATTCCTACCGTGTTCTCGGTGGAATTTGCCAAGGCCATGTAGACATGAAGTGGTGCCCTGGTGTAGACTTCAGTGCAGGTAGTCTTGGCATGGGCCTTTCGTTTGGAATGGGTTGTGCCCTCGCTGCACGGTTGGATGGTAGTAAACGACGAGCTTTTGTGATGCTTGGTGACGGTGAAATTCAAGAGGGTTCAATCTGGGAGGCAGCAATGGCCGCTGCTCACCATGAATTGGGTAACCTAAAGGTCATTCTCGATCGAAACAGAATACAAAATGATGATTTTTGTCAACAGCAAATGCGTATGTTCGACATTCCTGCAAAATGGAAAGCTTTCGGATGGAACGTCAAGGAAATCGATGGGCACAACATGGAAGAAATCATTGAAGGAATACAATTTCTTGATGATTCAAACGAGGGCCCATCGATTCTTATTGCACACACCGTCAAAGGCAAAGGTGTATCTTACATGGAAGACAATCCGTCGTTCCATGGTGCGGCTCCCGATGATGAGCAGTATGCTCTTGCAATGAAGGAATTGGGGGCGATTGAATGACACGCATGGCAGCGACACGGGATGGATATGGGCAAGCCCTTCTTGAACTGGCAGAAAATAAGCGAGTCGTCGTACTCGAAGCAGACCTCGGTAAATCAACAAAATCACTGCATTTCAGAAAGGAACACCCCGAGCGAACCATCTCGTGTGGCATTGGTGAACAAAACATGGTTCTTGTTGCTGCAGGCATGGCGTCGAGCGGTTATATTCCATTTGCTTCAACGTTTGCTATATTTACGGAACGTGCCTTTGAACAAATGCGCAATGGAGTAGCTCGTCCAAACCTCGCTGTTCACTTGTGTGGTTCACACGGTGGAACCCACACAGGAACGGATGGTTCGTCAGCACAATCGATTGAGGATTTAGCAATTTACCGGACGCTTCCAAACGTGACGGTGTTGCACCCATGTGATGATGTAAGTACTCGTTTGCTCACAAAACAGCTTGCGAAATCGGACAAACCTTCCTACATGCGCACAGCGAGAAACAAAACGCCTGTATTGTACGATGATGTTGATGAGCATACCATTCAAATTGGCAAAGGTATCGAATTACGAAAGGGCAACGATGTTGCGATTATTGCTTGTGGAGTACTTGTTTCTGAGGCGCTCAAAGCAGCAGATGAATTAGGCAAAAAGGGCATACAAGCAACGGTTATCGATATGCATACCATCAAACCACTCGATACTGATTTAATCGATCGTGTAGCAGCACGATGCGGTACAATTGTCACCGCAGAGGATCATTCGGTCATTGGCGGTCTGGGTGGAGCTGTTGCAGAACACCTTTCCGCTTCATCAGGTACACCGCTCGAGCGAGTTGGCGTCAAAGATCGCTTTGGTGAATCGGGTCAGGCCAACGAGATGCTTGAATTGATGGAACTTAGTTCACCGCACATTGTAAAGGCTGCACAGCGAGCAATCCAACGCAAATGATGCGACCATCATGTTCATGAAGCGCCAATACGAGCAGCATACATGGAGTTCTTCCTAGATACTGCCGATGTTGATGAAATTCGTGAAATTGCTGCTTGGGGAATCCTCGATGGTGTAACAACCAATCCATCACTGATCAAGAAAAGCGGACGAGACTTCAAAGAAGTTGTAAGGGAAATCGCAGGGATTTGTTCTGGACCTATTTCTGCGGAAGTAACCGCAATGGATACAGAAGGAATGCTGGTCCAAGCACGACAGTTGAAAGCAGAATTGCCAGAAAATGTCATCATCAAAATACCATGCACTCCAGAAGGTCTTGCAGCAAGCAAAGTCCTTACAGACGAAGGAGTCGATACGAACGTAACGCTCATTTTTTCGGCTTCGCAAGCGCTCATGGCAGCAAAAGCTGGAGCCACCTATGTTTCTCCCTTCATTGGTCGAATCGACGATACTGGACACGATGGAATGAATCTTATCGCAGAAATTATGGAAACATGGGAGAGATACGATGTCTCAACCAAAGTACTTGCAGCATCCATCCGGCATCCCACCCACGTCTTGCAATGCATGCAGTTAGGAGCACATACAGCAACAATGCCCGCTAAGATTTTCCGACAATTAATGAAGCATCCATTAACCGACAAAGGACTTGATGGGTTCATGAAAGATTGGGCAGAAGTCGAGGCAGCGGGCAAGGCTTGAACACTCAACGCTTCGATAAGGAGGCTTCATCAATGATGGGACATTAGCACACACTATTGAGGCAATCCCATGAGCGATATTCAGGAACGTTTGCAAAAACTTCTGGATGGTGAATTGGATGCTGCTGAAGTTGCTGAAGACGCCGCTCTGGCTTCGCTGGCCGATCGATTGTACGGTATCAAAATTCAACCTGTACAGCCAAAGAAGTTACGTGATTTCCAAGATCCAGTGAATACGCCATCTGCTCCATTGCCAGCAACGGATATGATGATTGAAGTTATTGGAGATGTCGCACTTGCACACCCCCCTGCACCGGCGGCGGAACTACCAGCACTTGCCCCAATTCCTGCAATTCCAGAGAACAAAGGGGCCAAGAAATTTGGATTGGCAAGTTATGCCTCAATTGTCGGACTGCTGCTTGTCGTTGCCAACATGTTGGGCTACCTTCACACCCTTGTTGGTTCGATGTGCACGAATGCTTGCGAGAACGAAGGTCACACCAAAATGAATCTCTTGGAAATCTACCGACTTGATTCAATCAACGGATGGAGCCTGCCGGTAACCGACGGTGTTCTCGGAATTCCTGATGTTGCAGCAATTTTAGGCCTCCTGGCAACGATGGTGCTTTTCCGTAAAAAGGCTTGAAGCGTCTGAATGGACGATTTTTCTCCGTCATCTTGATGAGCATGTGTCGAAAGGAGTAGGCATGGGCAAACCAGCGAAGGCCAAGCGTGGGATTCCAAGCAAGGTTGATGATTTCAACGCCTGGTACCCGTTTATTGTAGAGGCTGCTGAACTTGTGGACAAACGTTATCCAATCAAAGGTATGGATGTATGGAGGCCATATGGCTGGAAAGCCATGCGACAAATCGATGCACTCACACATTCGGAAATGGATCGAACAGGACACGAAGAAGTCAATTTCCCACTGTTGATTCCGGAAGATTTGCTCGAAAAAGAAAATGCCCTCGTTGCTCGACTAAAGCGTGCTCGCGAAGAAGGTGTTGACCCTGACGAACTGAGAGATGAAGTTGATGAAGCAGGATTCAAGAAAGAGGTTTACTGGGTAAAGCATGCAGGTGAAAACGAGCTTGACATTCCGATGTTTTTGCGCCCTACAAGTGAGACAGCGATGTATACTATGTTCCCACTTTGGATTCGGAGTCACAAGGATTTGCCGTTGAAGGTTTACCAGATGGTCAATACATTTCGATATGAGACAAAACAAACTCGATCCTTTATCCGGGTCAGAGAGATTCATTTCTTCGAAGCACACACGGCTCACGCAGATGAAGAGGACGCAACTCGCCAAATAGAACAAGACTTGGAGATTGTTGACCGACTGATGGATAAACTCTGTTTACCCATTATCAAAGCCAAGCGTCCGGTTTGGGACACTTTTCCAGGGGCGCACTACACAATCGGTATCGATGCTGTTATGCCCAATGGACGAACCTTGCAAGTTGCAAGTTGCCATCACTATCTTGACCAATGGGCAAAGGCATTCGACATAACGTATGAAAATCTTGAAGCAAAACAACAACACGTTCACCAGACCACGTATGGAATGTCAGAGCGCCTACTCGGGGCTTTGGTAGGAATGCATGGCGATGATTCAGGTCTCATTATGCCACCAGCAATTGCACCATGGCAAGTTGTTGTTTGTCCTATGATTCGAAAAAATGCGGATGTTGATACAGTTGCAATTTCACATCAAGTTGCTGATACGCTCCGCAATGCAGGCTTGAGAGTCCATGTCGATGATCGAGATCTTCATCCTGGACAGAAATACTATGATTGGGAAATTAAAGGCGTCCCTTTACGCTTGGACATTGGCCCACGCGATGTTGAACAAGGGACTGCGTTTGCAGCGAAACGAACGGGAGGGAAACAACCGCTCCCGATGGATACCATCGTTCAATCCGTTAACGAAGTCTTGGACGAGATATCCGATGTCCTCCGCATGCGTTCAACGGAACACATGGAGCACGTGATTCAATCGTTACCCGAATTTGTCGAGATGGACGGAGAGTGGATGATGAATGGGGACGTAAAAGATGGTCACATCTACGAATTGCCATTCGACGGTACCGATGCCCATGCAGAAGCGATCGAGCGCGCGACCGGTTTCACGTTCTTGGGCGATTCAACACAGCCCTATGCAGAAGAACGACCATGCCATATGAGCGGAAAACCAACAACACGACGTGTCTTGCTTGCTAAAACCTACTGATTTTGTAGGAATTGGAGAATTAATTCTGGTGGACGACCAATGACTGCTTGTCCATTGACAACAAGTACTGGTCGTTCGAGACATTTGGGTTGATCGATGAGCAATTGTTGAATGCCTTCTTGATCAAGACTCTGAACAGCAACATCGCCAAGAACATCCTTTTTTCGAACAATGTTTGGTAACGATGACAGAATTTTAGCATCGTCCGCATCAACCCCTTCAGAGAGGTAACGGTACTCTTCAAAGTCGAACCCAGCTTCTGTAAGGAGCGTTATGGCCTGTCGGGATTTTGAGCACCTTGGATTATGATAAACTCGCATACAACCACATACCCGTCACATGCCAAACGAAGATGGATCCATGTCCATTTCGCCGTCCTTCATCATCTTCCGCATTTGTTTGTTTAATTTACGGTTGCCACCCATGCCCTTCATCATCTTACGTGAGCGCTTCCACTGAGCAATAAGTTCTCTGACGTCTTTTTCCTTAACACCCGATCCACGAGCAATCCTCTGTATTCGCTCTGCCTTAATTTTTGCAGGTTCGTTTTTTTCCCAACCAGTCATGGAATCCATAATCGTTCTGTAGCGGTCAAGATTGCCTTGCATTGCTTCTTTTTGGGACTTCGACATGCCACCTAACCCGCCAAACATGTTACCGGGCAGAAACGACATAAGTTTGTCAATGGTACCAACTTTGGCCATCATTTCCATTTGTTTGTACATATCGTTCAATGTGAATCGTCCGGACATGAGACGCTGCGTGAGGCGCATCGCTTCTTCTTCATCCAAATCTTCTGGTGCGAGGTCAATCAAGCCACGAATGTCTCCCATTCCCAGCAAACGAGAGATGAAACGGTCCGCTTCAAATTTCTCCAAATCAGATACTTTCTCACCAACACCAATGTGTACCAGCGGTGCCCCTGTAGCAGCCACAGCAGATAAGGCACCACCGCCACGGGCGGTACCATCCAATTTAGTGACAACAATTCCAGTAACGCCAGCAAGATTGTGGAACGATGCAGCGACCGGACCAGCGGCTTGACCCACTTGTGCATCAATAACCAACCATCGCTCAGTTGCTCGAGTGATGGAAGCGATTCTTTCGAGTTCTTCAACAAGTTCGTCATCAAGTTGGTGGCGCCCCGCAGTATCAACGATGACAAGGTCAGCAGATGCACATGCAGCAAGTCCATTTCGTACAATCGTGACCGCATCCTTCTCGTCGGGTTCACCGTAAACAGTTACTGTTGAATCTTCGAGAAGTTGGGATAATTGTGCATAGGCCCCTGGTCTGTGAACGTCCGCTTCAATGACAGCGACACGTAAACCGTGTTTTTTACGATACCACTCAGCAAGTTTTGCTGTTGTTGTGGTCTTCCCTTGTCCATACAAACCAACGAGAAGGAGCGTTGCACCGCGAGGCTGGAAGTCGTGATTTGTACCGAGGATACGGACAAGTTCGAGATAGAGAATGTTCATCGCATGTGTTTGAAGGTCAACACCAGGTCGAGGCTCTTCTTCCCGCATGCGCTCTTCAAGACGATCAACAATTTCCTTTGTTTGCCGTACGTTAAAATCAGCTTCCTGCAAGGCCCGTCGAAGACTCTTCGTCATCTCTTTGAGTTCTTCTTCATTGAGCCGGCGCTTGCTACGGAGCAGGCCAAGTGAACGGAAAATGCCACGTGAAAGACCTTCTAGCGCCATGCTTCGTCCACCACGCCTTCTCCTTTCAATCCAACGGATGTTCAGTTCGTCAATGGAACTTCAAGTCGGAGAACATCATCCTCAAGTTTCGCTTTTACTTGTGTCGATTTCGCAGGCGAAGTGGTTGGAATAGAATATTCACGTCCATTCACGCCGACGAAAAGGATTCCATCTTCGCTTCGGAGGGAGAGATCTTCCCGTTCCAAACCAGGAAAGTGAAGATGTATGATTTCGACACCATCACCTTGCTCAACGTACATGCCACGATGAATTGAATGCTTCAGTCGCTCACCAACCGAGTAGGGACCAAGTTTATCGGAAAGTTTGGTTGGTTCACCATAGAGCAATGCGCCGTAATCTCGTAGTCGACTCAATCCCTGTACTTCAGAATCGAACAGCTCCATCGTAGTGATGGGGATTTCGAGTGTTTCTTTTAATTCAGCAATGTGTCCTTGCTCTTCTGAACGCCGCCTTTGCAAAAACGGATGATCGAGTTCAGGCGTGACCCGATTGACCAAACAACCAGTTACTGGCAATTCGTATTCATTGAGTGACGCATTTGCACGCACTGTTTCGTTTACACCCATTCGCTCAGGTATTGTAACGAGGGTAAAGGAAGTCGTTGAAGGATCACTTAAGACACGGCGCACATGAAGTACGCGTCTTCGGAACCGTTCCAATTCCTCTTTCATAGCATCGCTTTGCTTTCTTCCAAATAGCATCGAGCGTATACCTCCAGAGACACGCATCATTCGCAGAAGACGGCCTGACCACGCTTCGATCAATTCCGGCAAGGACAAAAAGCGCAAGGTGTGTCCAGTAGGAGCCGTGTCAAAGACAATAACATCCCATGTTGGATTTTCGACATGCTTCAGCAATTCATCAAATGCAATTGCTTCATCGAGACCTGGTAAGACCAATTCGCTTTGATCGACCTCTTCTTTAATCGAGGCCATTTCATCTTTCGCAGATTGATCAAACATTCCACCTAGGCCGCCCAGTGATGCAAATGGAGACGTGGATATGCCAGAGAGGCTTTCACCAAGTTTTGGCATAAACGTTGATAACTTTGCTTCTGGATTTAATTCGAGTCCAAAAAGACCTGGGACACCCTCTACAGCAGTTGGCTCCGAGCCCAATTCGACACCCAAAGAATCAGAAGTTGAATGTGCAGGATCACTGGATACAAGCAGTACCTTTAGACCAGAATCTGCCAGCCACACTGCAGTCGATGCAGAGGATGTGGTTTTACCGACACCGCCTTTCCCACCAAACAGCAACAATCTCGCCATGCGCATGACACAATGTGGGGGTGTTTGAACTCATTGCCTCCTTTTACTCCTAAACAACTTATGTACGCGTGGCATCAGGACATGATGTGGTGAATGAATTCATTACATTCCAAATAGCCGCTATCTGCGGTCTCATTGGAATGACGCTTGGATGGCGCGGGGTCATGACAAAGTATTCTGGCTTTTACGACCTTCCTACAGCATGGAATCAAGTATTTTGGGGAATTTTGCTTGGAGGTGCTTTTGCGTCCTATGCTGATAGTTCGCTTTTCTTGCCGTATTACGAGGCATGGCTAACTGGAGAGCGTACACCTGAACTGAATGCAATACGTCTCTTTCTTGTACCCTTAATCGCAACGATTGGTATGCATTTCTTGTTACGACGCAAGCGAGTCCGAAAAGGAGGCTCACAAGCAACAAGCGGTTGGGCATTGGGTCTTGCTGTAGGCGGAATGTTGTCCATTGTCCTGATCACTCGGAAGGTTCAGGGTGGAATCGATGGTGCGGTTGATGTTGCAACCATTGTGCTCATCGGTTTCTTTGCACCTCGGGTCGAAGCAGTCATCACAGCTTTCCACGGGACGTTAATGTTGAGAGGGAAGCGTTGGGGGGCAATTTTTAGAGCGACCTTTTGGCGAGCTGCTTCACTGACGATGTTCTACTTCGCATGGTTTAGCCCGCTTGCATGGGTCTTCATTATCCCACCAATTCTACTTGCTCAGGATTCCGCAGAAAAGTGGGTATGGGATTCCGTACCAAAAGAAGGTCGACGGCGTTGGCGAAGGATGCAGGCGGACAAACGGCGAGAAAAACTGGCTCCAGGAAGAGTGGATCATAGACCGAGTTCGGTCATTATCAGCGCCAAAACCTCCGAGGAGTGAAAACGCGGCGCAAGACTTCCTCTATCAATGGATTGGTCGGTCATCTCACACAACCATTAAACGATGACTGCGCAACCAACAGGGTATGGGTTCTTGCCCGTACTGCGCTGCGACCACGTTGGATGGTGATACCATCTGTTACTCCTGCGGGAGGGTACTGGCAAACAGTTCGATTATGGAACATCGAATTCATCTGCAAAAAGACCGGCACAGCAAGGTCTCAGCTTACAAAATGACGTCTGCGCCAAAACGCAGAGGAATTGTGCAAAACGATCGTGGCCGAACAAAAAACATCCTCAAAGGCCGAAAGAATCGGTTTCGAAGCCTCATCATGCTCGGACTGGTTGCGTTTATCATGCTTTCACCACAAGCAAGAGAAATGACCATTGGCAAAATTGGGGATGTCAAAGAATTCATCATGAATCCAACACTCGGTTACTTGGTGTATGACATCGAGGCTGATTACACTTTAAATCGCATCATATCTTTGGAAAATGAAGATCTTGATACAACGGAATATTACAACGAGACCTTCCCGATTTCTCAGGATATTTATGCCCTCGAGGGAAGTGGTCCAATCTACACCCATACCGACGGAACGCCGGATACCCCAAATCAGAAAATTCAGGATGTTTTATCGACTGAAATTCGTATTGATGGGGAGTCGATTAACGTCCCGCTTGAACGGTCTGCGATACGCTCCTATGCTGAAGCCATCACAACTCCAAGTGGACACAAGATTTGGTGGCCAGGTACGTCAGGTTCGGGCAACAAGTTCTGCATTGGTGGTCCGTGTGTAAAAGTCACAGCATTTCTTGACCCTGGACAATCAATGTCCTATGAATACCTCGTTACAATCAGCACAAAATCCTATACATGGTGGTCGGATGTTGATGAGGGTGTCGATCCAAGGATCCCAGGATTTACTTCCGGTATCCTAGAAGAACACAGTGGCACCTTCGACGACTTTGAAAATCGTGGTGCCGGTGAAAGAGCTGATGATTTCACAGCCATGCGATGGTACGATAAAAATCGACCAAATTATGCCATCGATGCAACCGGAGCGTCGGTTATTGCCGCAGTCACTGCCATTGACTCCAACCTTCCAGAGGGTAATCAAAACGCATTCAAATTTGCAAAAGCCGCTTTCGATTACATACGAGAGAACATCGTCTATTACACAGAGCCTGGATCTGGCTCTGCAGCACTTAGTGGGCCCGCTTGTCTTGCTGCGGGGCAAGGCGACTGCGACGAGCAAACCAATGCATTTCTCAGCCTGTTGAGAGCCAAGGGGATTCCAGGCTGGTACGTGTTCGGTGTTCTCTCAAGTCAATCCTACACGACATGGGAAGCACACGCTTGGGGCTACATCCAGTTGCCAATGTCGACGGAATGGTGTAACACAAACAACATTGAACTCGACAGTTGTTACGTTGAAGCATCAGTGGACGTTACAAACAACAAGTGGCTTCTCCATACTGCATCGGCACTGATCGAATGGATTGAACAGCCAGATCCCAATCGAGATGGAACCTACATCAATGCATATTATCAGTCACTCAATTATGGAGACAATGACAATGATTGCTATGAGAAAGCAAATCTCGACTGCCGTGTTACAAGAGATCGTGTCTTTGCATTGGAAGGACCGGTTAGTTACGGCGGTGGCAAATTCCCAGTATACAGTTGAGGTGATGAAAAATGCGTGTAATAATTGGTGGAGCTGGACGGGTGGGGTCTGAATTGGCCCGAGCAATGCGTGCTGAAACGATGGATGTTGTCTTGATTGACAGCGATTCAAGAGCTGTGAAAAATGCACAATCACTCGATGCGTTGGTGATTCATGGTGACATCACATCGCGGGAGTCGTTGCTGGAAGCGGGCATCGGAGACGCAACGGTCTTCGTTGCAGTCACGGACTCCGATGATCGGAATCTCATCGCTTGCGCTCTTGCTGAGGATGAATTCAAACGGAAGAATGGCGTATCAATCAAACACAATTTGCTCTCCATCGCTCGGTTCAGAAATCGAAATTATGTTGATGAACATGAGCAAGGACACCTCTCGAGATGGGCGGCTGTGGACTATGCCATCGACCCTGTCGACGGTGCAATCCAACGATTAGCAACCGGTCTTCGCTCGTCCGCCATCGAAGAAGTCATTCCGTTTGGACATGAGGCATACATCATTGAGTTGAACGTTACAAAAGATGCTGAGCAAGTCATTTACCAGACACTAGCAGAAGCGAGCTTAGGAATCGAAGGAGGGCTACCTCTTATCGTTGGTGTGAAACGGGATGGAGAGCCAAGTGCTGTACCTAGCAAAGATTTCACCTTGATGCCAAAAGACAG
>MDTB01243064.1_pt1 | contig 16267 bp, 14 predicted proteins | sample 811161 | NCBI WGS metagenome assembly MDTB01 (sample SAMN05326650, study PRJNA326480) | marine metagenome | isolation source: seawater | place: Mediterranean Sea | collected 2009 | reverse complement strand
TGGAGGAAATGAAGTTCCTGTCAGTACTGCAGCTGAGGCAGCTGCTAATTAAGTATGCAAAAATTTATACTAATAATTATTAGCTATTGATTTTGCAATTCTATCAATAATTGATTTAAAATCAATGTTAGTGTATCTATAAATCTCATTTAAATCTCCAGATTGTCCAAATTTATTTATTCCCATAGGATAAACTTTATGTCCTAGTACAGAACCTATCCAAGATAATGAACTAGAATGTGCATCTATTATTGTTATTATTAAAGAGTTTCGATTTATTGATTTTAATGTTTCCTCTATATGACAATAACTATTATCTTTTTTAGAATTCATCCAGTCTGCATATAATTTGTCAGGAGATGTAGCAATGAGAATTCCTAAATCTATCTCTTCATCTATTATTTCTTTTCTCATCTTTTCTACTTCACCAATTATAACTCCTGTACAAATTAAAATTATTGACTGTTTTGTTTTTGGTCTTTTAAACCAGTAACAACCATTTATAATTTCTTTTTGGTCTTTTTTAGAAAGAGTTCTATTAGGTTGTATTAACTTTTTAGTAGATAATCTAAAATAAATAGAAGTACCATCTTTTTGCTGAATATGCTTTAATGCCCAAAAAAATAAAAAATTTAACTCATCTGCGAAGCTAGGTTCATAATATGTTAAATTTGGTTGAGATATACCAATATTTGGAGTTATTATAGATTGATGAGCTCCTCCTTCATGAGATAAAGTTACGCCCGAAGGTGTTCCGACCAATATAAACCTGGCATCAATATATGTAGCATAATTTAAAGCATCAAGACCTCTTCCTATAAAAGTATCATAAATTGTACCAATAGGGAGAAGTCTTGTGCCAAATAACTTATCACTTATCCCGAGAGAAGCTAGGAGTAAAAATAAATTATTTTCTGCAATACCAAGTTCTATATGTTGTCCATGAGGTAAATATTTCCACTTCTGAGCAGAAAAAACTTTCTTTTCCCCAAAAATGTCTTTTTTTCTATGAGTACTAAATATATTTTTTTTGTTAACCCACCCTCCTAAACTAGTAGATACGGTAACGTCTGGAGAGGTAGTAACTATTCTTTTGGTAAAACTGTTATTAACTTTACCTATTTCATTCATTATTTTACCAAAAGCCTCTTGGGTGCTAATATTATTAATAAAGGAAATTTCATCAAAAGAATTAATTTCTATTGAATCAGAAAACTCTCTATTATTTTTATACAAAGGATTTGATTCAATAATCGAATTAAATTCATCTATGTTTATTTCAAGCCCTTCTGTTTTATCCCACTCTTTTCCTTCTCTAATATTCATCAAACTTTTATATTCACTAAACTGTTGATTATTCATTATGCCTGAATGATTATCTTTATGACCTGCTAGGGGCAAACCAAAACCCTTTACCGTATAACATATAAAACAGGTTGGCTTATCACTATTAAAGTATTTAGAAAAAGAATTTTCAAGAGACTCTATGTCATGACCAGCTAGATTAGTCATTAACTCATTTAACTCTTCATTGTTAAAACTTTGTATTAACTTTATAGTCTTCTTATCTTCTTTAAATTCCTCTAAAAGTGTATTTCTCCAGTCTTTTCCACCTTGATAAGTAAGTGCTGAAAATAAATCATTAGGACAGTCATCAATCCATTTAAGGATTTTTTTACCACTATTGGAGTGTTTTAATTTTTGAAGTTTTGAACCATATTTTAATATTTCTACATTCCAATCCATCAGCTCAAAAAGATTAATAATTTTTTCAAAAAGCTTTTCATAAACAATTCCGTCCAAGGATTGACGGTTGTAATCTATAATCCACCAACAATTTTTAAGGTTATGCTTTGCTCCTTCTAATAAAGCTTCGTAAACATTACCTTCATCTAATTCAGCATCACCAAATATAGAAATCATTTTATTTGTTCCAGTTTTCAATAATTGATTTTCTTTCAAAAAATCTTGTGTAAAAGAACTAAAAATGGTCATTGCCCCACCAAGGCCTACAGATCCAGTAGAAAAGTCAACGTCACAAAAGTCCTTAGTTTTTGATGGATAAGCTTGAGCTCCATCTAGTTTTCTAAAATTTTTAAGATTTTTAATATTTTGATTATTCAACAAATACTGAATGGCATGAAATACAGGACTGGCATGAGGTTTTATGGCAATTCTATCGTATTTATTAATGATTTTGAAATATAAAACTACCAGTATTGAAACTACTGAGGCACTTGACGCTTGATGACCTCCTACTTTAAGGTCATCCTCTTTATGTCTGATATTATTTGCGTAGTGTATAATATAATTAGATAACCAAGAAATTTTTTTTTCTATTTCCAAAAAGGTCTTATTTTTATTAGTTGACTTTAACAAAATATTACTTAAATTCTCATATTATTAAATATTTATAGATTATATTATATTTATTTATTTTTGTAGAATTAATTATTAGGAGTAGAATTTGTTAAAGTTAGTCATATTAGCCACGCTATTAATTTTTGGAGCCTGTGCTAGTGAAACAGCTAAAATGGCACACCAAATTCAATATAATTCAAAAAACAAATTTAATGAAAAAAATAGTGAATTATGCAAAACGATGATTGATAAATCTGAAAATGAAGATTTTATTTTTAATTCGCGTTTAATAGCAACTCCAATCATTGGCATTATAGGTTTAATTGCTGCACCAGCCATTTTAGCAGCAAATGCTTCTTTAGACTTAAAGGATAGATTAACTGCTTCCGAATTAAGTAAATCATGTGGTGGAAATGGAATTGATCCTCAACAAATAGTCGGTGATGTAGCCGTAAATGGTTCAATAGGCTTTATACTTCAAGGTGCTAACTTTTCTATATATCCTGGAGGAAATGAAGTTCCTGTCAGTACTGCAGCTGAGGCAGCTGCTAATTAAGTATGCAAAAATTTATACTAATAATTATTTATTGTTTATTTTTTACAGTAAACATAAATGCAGAAAAAGTTTCTAATGACTATGAGTTTGAGATTGAATATGAGCATGATCCTATGAGGCCCTACTTATCTAGTGATAAAATTGCCTTAGATACTGAACTTAAATACGCAAAATGTATTAGGCTTCAAATGGGTGGTTACTGGGATGAAATTGCTAAGTTATATTTAATAATTGCTAACAGAGGACATCCAGTTGCCCAATTGCATTTGGGTAAACAGTACGTACATGGAAATGGGGTAGAAGAAGATTATATTGAAGCTTACAAATGGTTTAGTCTATCTGAAACAGCAATTGGTAAACATTTTATTAAAGTAATTTCAGAAGAAATGTCAGAAAAACAAATTGAAGAAGCTAAAGGCTTAGTTAAAAATTTTAAACCTGTTTACAAATAATTAGTTGAATTTACAAAAATTTTCTAATTTTTCTCTTTCTGTTTCTAAAGAATTTATTTTATTTTTTTTATTTTCATAACCTATTGCGAGACCACAATGAACTGTATAGTTTTTATTTAATTTTAATAACTCGTTAGCTTTTTTATAAATTAGTCCCCATGCTGCTTGAGGACAAGTATGAAGCCCATAATTTCTTGCTAACAAACATATATTTTGAATAAACATTCCATAATCCAACCAACTCATCCAACCTAGATCTTTTTCAATAGAAAATATTAATCCCATTGGTGCACCAAAAAATTCATAATTTTGAGCATGAAAATGTTTTGTTTTTTTGAAATCACCTTTTTTTATATCTAAAATCTGATAAAGATCCCACCCAACTTTTCTTCTTCTTCCTACATAGGGCTCTCTATATTTTTTCATATAATTTAATCTTTCTAAATGAAGATTGTCTGAGTTCTTCATAAACTCTTTTTTGGCTGCTGTGGTAAATTTTTTGAGCATTTTATCAGTAAGAACGTTTACATTCCATGGCTGAGTATTGCTGCCACTAGGAGCTTTTGATGCAATTTTTAATATGTCTTTGATTAATTTGTTACTTACTTTTTTTTTAGTAAAACTTCTTACACTCTTTCTAGAATTTATAGCTTCTAATATAGTAATCATAAAAACTCCAATTTTATACTTGAATATTTATAAAACATTTATCATATTCCTTATATCGGGGTTATTAATATGAGTAAACAAAATTTTGAGTTTCAAGCAGAAGTTGGTAAAATATTAAATATTGTTGCCAATTCTTTATATAGTGATAAAGAGATTTTTATAAGAGAATATATTTCAAATGCCTCTGATGCATGTGATAAGCTTAGATATGCTCAGTTAAAAGAGCCTTCTCTTATGAATAAAGGTGAAAAATTTAAGATTACAGTTACAACTGATAAAAAAGAAAATTTTATAGAAATATCAGATAATGGCATAGGTATGACGAAAGAAGATTTAATAGAATCATTAGGGACAATTGCGAAATCAGGCACCGAAGACTTTATTAAAAAAATGGAAAAAGAAAATAACAAAGATATTCAACAAATTGGTAAGTTTGGAGTGGGCTTTTATTCTGGTTTTATGGTTGCAAGTAAGATAGAAGTTCTATCAAAAAAAGCAGGTGCAAAAGATAGTTGGAAATGGAGTTCTGAAGGTAAAGGTAAATTTGAAATTGAAAAAATTGATAAAAAAAATCAAGGAACTATAGTTAAAATATTTTTAAATAATGATGCTAAAGAGTTTGCTGAAAAACTAAGAATTGAAAATATCATAAAAAAATACTCTGATCATATTACTCACTCTGTATACATAAATGAGAAAAGTACGAAAGATAACAAAGAAGAAAAAGTAAATCAAGGTACTGCTATATGGAAAAAAGAAAAAAAAGAGATTTCTAAAAAAGAGTATGAAGAATTTTATACTGGTATAGGACCAAACTATGACAAACCATGGAAAGTAATTCATAATAAGATAGAAGGCAATTTGAATTATACTAATCTAATTTTTATACCTACAGAAAAGCCTTTTGACCTCTTAAACGCAGAAAAAAAATCTAATTTAAAATTATTTATAAAAAAAGTCTTTATAACAGATAAACTAGAAAATATACTACCTAAATATTTAAGGTTCGTTTCAGGGATTATTGATTCAGAAGATATTTCATTAAACATTAGCAGAGAGATGCTTCAAAATGATCCAATTGTTTCAAAAATTAAACTCCATTTAACTAAGAAGATATTGAGTGAACTAAAAGTTGAGTTAAAAAAATCAAAAGATAACTACGCAAAATTTTGGAGTAATTTTGGATCTGTTGTAAAAGAGGGAATTCATGAAGACTTTACTAATAAAGAAAGTATTTTAGAAATATCACTTTTTTATTCCAGCAAAACAAAAAAACTAATAACAATTCAAGAATACTTAGACAATAAAGAAAAAGAGCAAAATGAAATTTATTATATTAGTGGAGATAATGTAGATAATTTAATGAATAGTCCTCAAATGGAAACCTTCGTTAAAAATAATATTGAAGTATTACTTTTTACAGATCCTGTAGATGAATTCTGGATTCCAAATATTACAGAATATAAGAAATGCGCCTTTAAATCTATTACTAAAGGCAGTATTAATATTGATAAATTAAAAAATGAAGATGCTAAAAATAATAATGCTAAAAAGGATAGTAATATTGATAAGTTAATTGCATATATGAAGTCTCATTTAGGGGATAAAGTTAAAGATGTTCAAATATCTAGCAGGCTAACAGATAGTCCAGTCTGTTTTGTTGCAGAAGAGAATGCCATGGATATTCATTTAGAAAATTTATTAAAAAAACATAAGCATTTAGATAAAGTTTCTACTAAGGTCTTAGAAATTAATCCTGATCATATGATAATCAAAAATTTATCTAAATTAGATTTTAAAAATGAAAATAATAAAAATAAGTGTGCTGAAATTTCTGATTTGTTACTTAATCAGGCTAAAATAATAGAAGGCATTCCTCTAGAAGATAGCAAATCCTTTTGTACTAGTATTAATAATTTAATGGTTAAAGATATTTCTTAATTTTTAACAAATATAATGAATAGTATTTTTTTTCGTCTGTGTAACTTTCTATAACTTTTAAATTAGATTTAGCAAATAACCTTTCTAGAGTCTCTTCAGAAAATTTTCTACTAATTTCAGTAAGTATTTTTTCGCCTTTTTTAATATTCAAGTTTTCATTATTAGGAAGTTTAATTGACTGTAAAGCCGTAGACTTCAAATACATCTCTATTTGAGATTTTTCTGAATTATAAATTGTATTATGAAGAAAATTATTCTTATTAAAATTTAATTTATATTCTTTATTAATAACATTAAGAATATTTTTATTGAATTTTTTAGTTATTCCTCTCTTATCATTGTAAGCAAGATTAATAATTTTTTCATCTTTAACTTTATCAACACCTAGCAAAAAACTGTCCTCTTTATTCATAAGATTTGAAATATTTTGTAAAAAATTTATAGCTACCTTATTATTAAAATTACCTAAAGTGCTGCCTAAAAATAAATAGAGTCTTTTCTTTTTACTTGCCTCTATTCGAGATATATCTAAATTAAAATTACCCTTTAATAATCTAACATTGAGATTTTCGCTAATTTTACTTAATTCATCATACGACATATATAAAGCTTCTGAAGAGATATCAAATGAAAAGTATGTTAAATATTTATTTTTTTTAGAGCACTTAATATTAACGTTTTGGTTTTTTTTGATGATCCACTTCCAAATTCAAATAATTCCTCTGCAGATGAAGCCTTAATAATATCAAAAGAATTTGAATTTAGTATCTTATATTCAGTTCTTGTTAAATAATACTCTTCTGTTTCACAGATTTTCTCAAATAACTTACTACCTACATCATCATACAGATATTGAGTCGGTAAAGATTTTTTTTTACTTTTTAAAAGAAATATTATATTTTTTTTTCTATTAATTTCTTTTTTTAAAGAAATATTCTCTATTTTTTTCATATTTTGTTATATCATAATTATTTAATATTTAAATATTCAATTAGTAATGTGTAGACATATAGGATATATAGGAAAAAAAAAAGACCTTAATTCAATTTTATTAAAACATAAACATTCATTAATTGAATTAGCATACAAACCCAAGCATATGAAGGAAGCTAAACTAAATGCAGATGGTTTTGGATTAGCATGGAAAAATGAAAAAAAATTTCAGTTGTATAAAAATTACATACCTATATGGAATGACCTAAATTTAAGTTCTATTTGTAAATCAATATCATCAAGCTTAGTTATAGGAAATGTAAGAAGCGCAACTATTATTGAAAATCAAGGTTATTTTAATACTCACCCTTTTTACTATAAAAATTATATTTTCTCACATAATGGTTACATAAAAGAATTTAATTCTATCACAAAGGATAGAATTTATAAAAAATTAAATATTAAGTTTAAAAACTTAGTTAAAGGAAATACAGACTCTGAGTTAATTTTTATTTTATTAATGCAATATATAAATAATACAAATAATATTGAAGAAAGTATTAGAGACGTAATAGAAATTATAAAAACAAATTTTTCTGCATGTATGCTTAATTTTTTATTAGCCACAATTAATGAAAAAGGGAAAGATACTTTATTTGCTACAAAGTTTGCTAAAGGATTAAAAGCTCCTTCTTTGTTTTACATTAAAAATAAAAATCATAATATCACTGTATCTTCAGAAAAACTTAATGAACAAAACTGGATCACCATTAAAAATAATAGTCTACTTAGAATTCATAATAGTAAAATAATAATTAAAAGTATCTAGTGATTGAAATTTCTAAATTAAAAAAAAAACAATTTTCATTAATTATGCATTTAAAGTTGGCAGGTACAGAACTATTTAAGTTTAAAACAAATGATTGTCTAAGCCCTATAGGTTGGCACATTATTCATTGTTTATACGTAGAATGTATTTGGATTAGATCTTATTTTTTTGGTGATAATTTACTAGTTAATAAACTAAAAAATATAGCTGATAGTAATAAAATCAAACCAAAAAATAGAGGCTTAATATTACCAGAATATAATTATTTATATGAATTTAGTAAAAATGAATTTAATAAAAACTTGATTCTCTGCAATAAAATAAAAAGTCGCAAGAAACTACTTTATTTTTTACAATTTTTAATTAATCATCACTCTCAGCATCTAGAAACTATTAAAATTATACTTAATTTAATAAATTTAAAAAACAAAAATGCTCCAATAAAAAGTTTTTCAAAAATAGAAGAAAAAGTTTTTAATTTTAATCCTGTTTATATAAAAGAAGGTTATTACAAAATTGGAACTTCATCTTCTAATAAATTTTCTTATGATAACGAAAAACCTGAGTTTATTAAAAAATTAAAAAGTTTTCTGATAAGTAAAAATTTAATACGGATAGATGAATGGCTATGCTTTTTAAATTCTGGAGGTTATAAAAAAAAAAGCCTTTGGAGTAAAGCAGGCTGGGATTGGAAATGTAAAAATAAAATTACACATCCGCTAGGTTGGAAAATCAATAAAGAAAGCTTGTCTATTAGCACTGCATATGGTTATGAAAAACCGAACAAAGATAAGCCTGTATCGAATATAAGTTTTTATGAGCTAGAAGCATTTGCAAATTGGGTAAAATTAAAAATTCCTCATGAATTTCAGTGGGAAGCAGCAAATAGTAATTTACTAGATAAATATAAAGTTTGGGAATGGCATAATAATAAATTTTTCCCATATGAAAATTTTATGCCCTATCCATATGATGAATATTCTTTGCCTTGGTTCAATAATAATTATTACACATTAAGAGGTGCAAGTATATTTTCCGAAACAGAGTTAAAAAGAAAAACTTTTAGAAACTTTTATCAACCACATATACGTTTTATTTTTTCAGGAGGTAGATTAAGTACTAATTAAATTAAAAATAACTAATCGGCCTCGCAACCACCGACTCCTTAACCAAAATTTTAAGTTAATCTTCGTTTCATATGTTTATAAATAGTTTTAATTTATTATCTATTGTTTGTTAACTTTAAATAAAATACATTTTACCTTAATAATAAGATATTTGTAAGCACTAGAAAGCACCAAGATAATTAAACTATTAAAATGGATTTGTAGGTAGATTCTTTTATTTTTATTAAGAATCATTTGACTTTACAATTGTATAACATAATTCTCCTACTGCTTCTTATAGTTTACAAAATAAGTTTTTTTATCATTTTAAAATTCCATACTTTTAGAGCTTTATTAATTCTTGAATAAAGATATTATTTCTTTTTTTCTTCCAGTAATTTTTTCTTAATTTTGTTATTCCTACAAAAAAGCCTTCAGTCTTTTATTATCTATTTTCATACTAAGTTCTATTAAATTAACTCCATTTTTTCTTGAACTAAGCTATCTCTTACATTATTTAATCTATCTTGAAGGTTTTATTATTTATTGAATTGAATTTACATCAACTTTATAGCTTAATTCTTCAGATCCCATATAATTTAATTTAATACCTTTTATTGGAGATGCATCTATAAAATCGTATCCACAACTAATTCTTACATACTTTTCATTAATACATTTTTTGTGAGAGGGATCAAAGGCTACCCATCCAAGATCTTTTATATAAATCTCAACCCATGCATGAGTAAAATATTCTTTAGTATTTTCGTCTTCAACTAAATATCCATTAACATATCTAGCAGGTAACTTGAAATATTTTGATAAACTAATTAGTATATGAGCATAGTCTTGACAAACCCCTTCACCTTTTTCCAAAGCCATTTCAGCAGAAGTATTATTATTAGTAGTATTGCTTTTATATCTTATGGCCTCAGAAACTACTAAATTTAAATAATGACAAAATTCTATTAAGTTACTTTTTTTTTTTATTTTATTTGATAATTTTACTATATTTTTCCCAGGATAAGTTAAATTAGTATGCCTAAGAAAACAAAGAGGGTTTACTTTGTCCGAAAGACCAAAAAAAGTACCAAAAAAATTTTTTGTTTGTATTCTACCTTCAGATTTAATTTCTTGTTGTCCATTTAGATTTTTAATATAAATATTTATAATATTATGTCCTAGCGAATCTTGATAAGAGTTTAATATTTCTCCTTTATTAGAACTAATATTCCATTCTAAAACTTTTTGGTTTTTACAAGAAGTTGGATAAAGTTTTAAAGTTTGTATTAATCTTGGAACTGTATTTTCAAAAAAATATTTTGTTTTATGCGATATCTTTATTATCATTGAGAAGTCATAAAATATTTTTTTTCCACACTTTGGTAAACAGATGAAATATCTTTGATAAATTTACTCAAAAAATCATGCAAACCTTCATCTAAAATTTGAGTTACGGTCGAACTTTTTAACGTCTTATAAAGCATATTGATTTTAGTTAGGGAAGCTGTCTTTTCTCCATATATCTTTTTTAACCTTGTAAGGTGATGATTGATTTTTTCAACTGAAAAAAATAAAGATCTAGGACATTGTGAGTTCAGAATTAAAAAATCTATTATTTTTATATAATCTATTTCACTATTTCCATACGCCCATTTAAATGCTCTGTAAGAAGAAACCGATCTTAGCATAAGACTCCACTGGAAATTATCCACTTGCGAACCTACAAAGCTACTACTGGGTAGTAAAATAAAATATTTTACATCTATAATTCTCGCAGTAAAATCAGCTCTTTCAAAATAATTACCTAAGGTTAGAAAATCAAAACCATCGTTTAATAGTTGAGTATTTAAAATAGTTCCCTTTATAAGATTTACTTGACGTTTTATTAATTCTATTATTTCTGGTAATTCTTTAGATGAATACTTTTTATTAACATATTCCTGGTACCTATAATATAAAGTATTAACCGCATTCCAAACTTCTAAGGTTACAGCTGTTCTAACCATTTTTATATTATCTCTTGATTTTTCTATACAATTTTTAACTGATGAAAAATTATCAGTTTCAAAGAGTAAGAAAAATTCTATTTTCTCTTTTTTAATTTCTTTATATGAAGTTAAATAATCTTGTTTAATTCCTGATGTAGCTAAAATTGATTCCCATTCATTATTATAACCTTCTTGTGTATTAGGAATAAGAGAGATTCTGTAAGCAACTTCCAATAACCTTGCAATACTATCGGCTCTTTCAAGATATCTAGAAGTCCAATATAAGTTTTCTGCTGTTCTACTTAACATATTCTATTCCGACAAAACCCATGTGTCCTTAACTCCTCCTCCCTGTGAGGAATTTACAATAAGTGAATTTTTTTTTAATGCTACTCTTGTTAATGCTCCGCTAACTAGTTTAAATTTTTTATGTCCTATTAGAGAAAATGGTCTCAGATCTACATGTCTTTGGGCCAATCTATTTTTAGAGAAAATAGGTACGGTAGACAGTTTTAAAATTGGTTGTGCAATAAAATTATTAGGATTTGAAATGATTTTATTTTTAAACTTCAAAATTTCTTTTTTAGAAGCACTTGATCCAATTAACATTCCATAACCTCCTGAACCATGCACTTCCTTAACTACTAAATCTTTAAGATTATGAATAACATACTGAAGTTCTTTTTTATTAAAACATCTCCAAGTTTTAATATTCTTTAGCACTGGCTCTTCTGCTAAATAAAATTTTATAATCTCAGGCATAAAAGTATAAATTGCTTTATCATCTGCTATTCCTGCACCTGGAGCTGAGCAAATATTTACATTACCAGTTTTATATGAGTTAATAATTCCTGGAACACCTAAAAGAGAATCGCTTCTATAATAAAGTGGATCCAAATATTCATCGTCTACTCTTCGGTAAATAATATCTACTCTTCTTGCACCTTGTGTGGTTTTCATATATGTAATATTACTATCTACAAATAAATCAGTACCTTGAACTAATTCAATTCCCATCATATCTGCTAAAAAGCTGTGTTCATAATAAGCACTATTTAAAGGACCTGGGGTTAATATTACAATATTTGGATCTTTTTTACATTTACTTGGCGCAAGAGATCTCAAAATATCTAACAAGTAAGAGGGATAATTTTCAACTGTTTCAATTTTTAAAGACTCAAATAATTCAGGAAACATACGCATCATAATTTCTCTATTTTCAATCATATAAGACACCCCAGACGGCGTTCTGCAATTGTCTTCTAATACTTTAAAATCCTTCTGATCTGTTCTTACTATGTCTGTACCTATAATCGGACTATATATATTTTTAGGCACCTTAAACCCAACCATTCTGATATCGTAAGCTGGATTATTATATATTAATTCTTCAGGTAAAATTTGTGCTTTTAATATTTCTGCAGAATTATAGATATCTGTTAAAAAAGCATTAATTGCTAAAGATCTTTGATATATTCCCTTTTTAATTTTTGACCATTCTGCAGCAGACAAAATCCTAGGAAACATATCGAAAGGTATAAGTCTCTCAGATACATCATAATTATTATAAACGGAAAAAGTAACTCCTATTTTTTTAAAAAGATTTTCTGCCTGAATTTGTTTTTGTAAAATAATATTTTTAGGTAATGCTTCAGCCCAATTAAAGACTTTATTATAAGGTTTTCTAACTAAGGAACCTTCCATAACTTCATTAAACATACTTGAAAATAACATTTTATTAAAATAAAAATATGTAAAGTAATGTTACATATTAAAATTATACGTTTAATTTATAAATTTATTTAAGTTGCATGCTTAGAATACTTAGCTAGTAATATGAAAAGAATTAAATTATATCACTTATATTTTTGAAAAGAAAAATAAGTAATGATTTTAATATTAAAATTTAATGATTGGAACCAAAAGTTATCTTAATAAAAAAATTCAAGCTAACTTTATACTCATAATATATTTAAAAATATTAAAGTATGGGGCGACTGATGGGTTTCGAACCCACGGCCTCCGGTACCACAAACCAGCGCTCTAACCAACTGAGCTACAGTCGCCATAATTATTTTTACATTTGTTATTACTTATAATACTATAATATTGTATTAATAAGGGCGAGTAAATGAAAAAAATAGAAGCAATAATTAAACCTTTTAAATTAGATGAGGTTAAGGAAGCTTTGAGTGAAATTAATATTAACGGGATGACAGTAACCGAAGTTAAAGGTTATGGTAGACAAAAAGGACATACCGAACTGTACAGAGGAGCTGAGTATAATATTGATTTTCTTCCTAAAATTAAAATTGAAATAGTTATTACTGATGATAAATTAAAGCCTGTTTTAGAGATAATTAAAAATACTGCAAACACTGGAAAGATAGGTGACGGTAAAATATTTATTTATAATGTTGAGAAAGCAATAAGAATTAGAACTAATGAAGAAGATGAAAAAGCAGTTTAATTTTATTTTTATATTACTATTAATATTGACAGATCTAAAAAACTAAATATCATATTAAAACGTTCAATTTATATTTTATAGTTTATAGATCGGAAGTAAGCTTATGCTGAAGGAACGCGGTATCATTGCTCATCAATAGATAATTAATCCATACCGTAGTAATCAAAAATAAGCATTTTTTAATAGATTATTAGGAGTAATTAATGACAGAAAAAATATTTAAAATGATTAAAGATAATGAAGTAAAGTTTGTTGACTTTAGGTTTACCGACCCTAGAGGTAAATGGCAGCATACTGCACAGACGGTAGAAAGTGTAGATGAAGATCTATTAACTAACGGAATAATGTTTGATGGCTCTTCTATATCCGGATGGAAATCTATAAATGAATCAGATATGATACTAAAACCAGATTTAGAAACTGCGGTTATGGACCCTTTTACTGCACAACCTCAACTAATTATATTTTGTAATGTAATTGAACCTTCAACAGGAGAAATGTACTCTCGTTGTCCTCGTTCAACAGCTGTGAGAGCATCAAACTATTTAAAAGAAACTGGTATAGCAGATACCGCATTCTTTGGACCGGAAGCAGAGTTTTTTGTTTTTGATGATGTTAAATGGAATGTTTCAATGAATGATACTTTCTATCAAATTGACTCTGATGAGGGTCCTTATAATTCAGGAAGCACATTTGATGGAGGTAATATAGGACATAGACCCTCTGTGAAGGGTGGTTATTTTCCTGTTCCACCTGTAGATTCTATGACAGATATGAGAGCAGAGATGGTTGGAACAATGATGGAAATGGGCATAGAAATGGAAAAACACCATCATGAAGTAGCTCCTTCTCAGAATGAGTTAGGTCATAAATTTGATAAATTATTATCTTGTGCAGATGGAATGCAAAAATATAAATATGTTGTACATATGGTAGCTCATTCATATGGAAAGACTGCTACCTTTATGCCTAAGCCTATAATTAATGATAATGGTTCTGGAATGCATTGTCACCAGTCCTTATGGAAAGATTCAAAGCCTTTATTTGCTGGATCCGAATACAGTGGTTTATCTGAAACAGCACTTTTTTATATAGGTGGTGTTATTAAACATGCAAAAGCAATTAACGCCTTTACAAACTCCTCTACTAACAGTTATAAAAGATTAGTTCCAGGATTTGAAGCTCCAACAATTTTAGCTTACTCTGCTAGAAATAGATCTGCCTCTATAAGAATTCCTTTTGCAGAAGGAGAAAAAGCTAAAAGAATTGAAGTTAGATTCCCTGACGCTGCATCTAATCCTTATCTAGCTTTTTCGGCAATGCTAATGGCTGGATTAGATGGAATTAACAATAAAATACACCCTGGTGAAGCAATTGATTTTGATTTGTATGAAGCATCTGAAGATCAATTAAAAAGCCTAAATACCGTAGCGGTATCTCTAGAGAATGCTTTAGATGCATTAGAAAAAGATATGGCTTTTTTAACTCAAGGTGGTGTTTTTACTGAAGATCAAATTAAAGGATATATTGAATTAAAAAGAGAAGAAGTTAGTAAACTTAACAATACTACTCATCCTGTAGAATTTGATATGTATTATAGCGTTTAATAATTATTTTATTGGCAATTGTCTTGGATGTCCATTCAAGTCAATTGCCACATAAACAAAAGTTCCATTAGTAACATCCTTAGGATCTAAACCTTCAATACCTTGCGCAGTAACTCTTAAATTGATAGAAATAGAAGAGTTTCCTTTTTTTAAGACTTTTCCATAACATGTCACAGTATCTCCTACTTTAACTGGTAATAAAAACTTCATGCCTTCTATTGCAACAGTAACTACTCTTCCTTTAGCAATATTTTTAGCTAATATTCCTCCAGCTACATCCATTTGGCTTAACAACCATCCTCCAAAGATATCACCATTAGGGTTAGTATCAGCAGGCATGGCTACTGTTTTAGTTAAAACTACTTCTTCTTCATTGGACATAATATTATATATACCTTAATGTTATTAAATATCTTATATTATAAATAAAAAAAAAATATGAAAAAGTTTGATTATGATTTAGGAATTTTAAATGGAAATGTATATATAGATGGTGACTTCATAAATACATCCATAGGAATTAAAAAAAATAAAATATCTTATATAGGCGACTTAAAAGCTAAACAATGTTTGAAAAGTATAAACTTTGAAAACAAATATGTTTTACCAGGTATGATAGACACTCAAGTACACTTTAGAGAGCCTGGTCTTACGCATAAAGAAGATATTTATCATGGAACTAAAGGAGCCATATTAGGTGGTATAACATCCATATTTGAAATGCCTAACACTTCACCAGCTACAATAAATGAAAAAGAATTACAAAAAAAAATCAAGATTGCGGAAAAGCAAAGTTGGTCAAACTTTGCTTTTTTCATTGGTGCATGTAAAGCAAATGTTTCAAAGTTAAATATATTAGAAAAGATTAAAGGTTGTGCAGGTATAAAAATATTTATGGGATCTTCTACAGGAAGTCTTTTAATTTCTGAAGAGGAAGATTTAAAAGTTGCATTAAAAACATGTAAAAGGAGAGTTGCAATACATTCTGAAGATGAACAAAGATTAATTGAACGTTTTAAAAAAATTGATACAACAAATGGTGTTAAAGAACATGAAAAATGGAGAGATCCTTTATCGGCAATAACCTCAACAAAAAAAGTTATCAAATATGCAAAACTATATAACACAAAAGCCCATATTCTTCATATATCAACAGCAGATGAAATTGAATTACTTAAAGACAAAGGAAAATATATAACTGTAGAAGTAACCCCTCAACATTTAACTCTATTTTCGCCTGATTGTTATAATAAATTAAATTCATTAGCTCAAATGAATCCTCCCATTAGATCAATTAAACATCAGTTAGGTCTTTGGAAAGGAATAAAGAATGGAACTGTAGATGTAATTGG
>MDTB01202179.1_pt1 | contig 16268 bp, 16 predicted proteins | sample 811161 | NCBI WGS metagenome assembly MDTB01 (sample SAMN05326650, study PRJNA326480) | marine metagenome | isolation source: seawater | place: Mediterranean Sea | collected 2009 | reverse complement strand
TATTTATTCACAATTTTATATGAATATCTTTTATTTTCAAGCCTTTATAAAGACTTTTTCATTATAACTAGTTCCAAAACTATATTAATTTAGACCGAATTTTCTATTCAAAGTTCCTTTTGAAAATACTTTGCTAGTTTATCCCAGAATTTATTAAGAGATATCAATATTGGATTATCAGATCGTTGTCTATGGGGCATTTCTTTTAATTGTTCCTCTCTATATAGAAGTAATCCAACAGCTGTGGAAAATCTAGTTTGTCCATTAAAGTTTGTAATACCTGGTATAGGCTTGGGGCTACCAATTCTTGCTGACATGGAAAAACTCTGTTCAGCATGTGAATCTAATCCAGAAATTTTTGAGCCACCGCCAGTAAAAACGATACCTGCTCTAATCTTAGAAGCCCATCCGCTTGAGTTAATTTCTTTTTGTATTTCAGAAAATATTTCATCTATTCTGCATTTAATAATGTGAGTGAGAACTGATTTTTTTACTTCAGTATCTGGCTTATCTGATACAGAAGGTACAGGAATTATTATATCTTCCTCTATGGAATCTAATATTAGGCTACCATATTTTTCTTTTATTGTTTCCGATGCATCTAGCGAGGTACATAACCCTATTCTAATGTCATTAGTTACATTTTGACCAGCTACAGGTATTACAGCGGTATGTTTGATATCTCCATCAGTGAATATAGCAATGTCAGTTGTACCTCCTCCAATATCTACGAGACAAACTCCTAAAGATTTCTCTTCAGGGGTTAACACTGAATAACTAGAGGCTACAGGCTGAAGTACGAACTCATCAACATCAAGAAAACTATTCTCAATACACTTAGTTAAATTTTTTTTAGCTGTAGTTGAACAAGTGATAATATGGACATTAGCTTCTAATCTTTTACCTGCCATACCCAAGGGTTCCTTAATTCCCATTTGTCCATCAATTGTATAGTACTGAGGTATTCGATGTAATATTTCCTGATCTGCAGGAATACTTATGTCACTTGCACTAGAAATAACCTGCTCTTTGTCTTCTTCAGTAACTTCATCGTTCAATATACTTATTGCGGCATTCCCGTTGTAACTTTGTATATGATTTCCAGCTATCCCGGTTGTTACAGAAGTGAATTTACAATTTGTCATTGCTCTAGCCTGATCTTTGGCTTTTCTTATACTGTTGACAGTGGCATCTATTTCAGAAATGACTCCTTTATTAAGACCATTACAAGATTCTTGGCCTACTCCAACTATTCTAAGATTTCCTTCATCATCATAATCCGCGACGAGACATAATACTTTTGTAGTTCCTATATCTAAAGCAACTATAAATTCTACTTTGGGATTATTAGCCATAATTTATGATATCATTTTTTAGTGTACAGCAAAACCTGTAGGGTATCTTAAATCAATATTCTTTATGCCTTGAATTTTTTTAGATTTGGATAAAAATTGATCATAAATACCAACAAACTCTCTTAACTTTCTCTCAAAATCATCAAAATTAACAAAAAATCTATATCTGGTAGTAATAATATCCAGTGTATTAAGATCATGATCAATTTCAGTAATATTTATGTTGATCTGAGATAATATATTTTGCGCTTCAATATACAGCTTATACATATCATCAGACTGACTAGTTTTACTATTTAATTTAAGCAGATTTTTTATAAAAGTATTATTACGTTTTATTTGCTTGCCTTCTTTATTAACATATGTTGTTTTATTCCAGATATAGATAGGTTCAAATTCTATTATACTAACTATTAAAGTCTCTGGTTTTTCTATTGTAATTTGTGCCGATTCGATCCAAAAGTCTGTTTCAATATCTTTTTTTAATTCTCTCAAGTTTATGTCATATATATTCTTACCCATAAAGTTATTAATTTTTTTTGATAAGAGTTTTTCATTACTATATTGTAGATTGCCCATTAATATGACTTCCGATACCTTATCGCTATTAAATATAGACTTCAAATTAACAAATAGAGTCAAACTAACTAGGATGAAAATAAAAAATAAAATATTTTTCATATTAATTATTTAAGATAAGCATAATTAAATCATGATAACTTAATCCAGCCTTATTAGCAGACATTGGTACTAGACTGTGGCTGGTCATACCAGGAATAGAATTTACCTCTATTAGGTTAATATTATAATTATCATCCATAAAAAAATCTACGCGACCCCAATTACTACAACCTAGTGAATGAAATGCATCAAGAGCTGTTGTTTTAATAAGCTCTTGAATGTTTCTCGGGAATTTAGGAAATGTAAAAGATGTATCATTATCTATATATTTTGCATCATAGTTGTAGAATTCTCTGTCTGTTTTAATTTTGATGATTGGATAAACAACATCTTTTATTACTGGTGCGGTATACTCAGGACAGTCGACGTAGTCCTCAATAAAATATTTATCTGGATCTATATTAATGTCCATATATGAGCGTAAATAATCGAAACATGATACTTTATTTTGCGAAATCAAATCTTTTTTATTTAATATTTTTATTCCAACACTAGATCCTGATTCAATAGGCTTAAGTACGACTTTGTCTCCAAAAGTATCAAGTATATTATGTTTAAATATATCTTTGGAAACTGTACAATATTTTGGAGTCTGAAGGTCATTATCCAGCCATATTTTTTTAGTAGTTATTTTATTAAACGATAATCTAGATGATTCTGAACTGGAACCTATTGATAATACCGATGTATCTTCAAGATATTTTTGTACAGTTCCATCTTCTCCTCCAACGCCATGCATCAAATTAAAAACTACATCAATATTATTACGAAAAATAAAGTCATGTAATATCTGAGGATCATTATTTTTAAAGTCAAAAAGAAAAACATTATACCCATGACTCTTTAGAGACTCGAAAACAGACTTACCGCTATCTAATGATATTGCTCTTTCATCTGACCATCCACCATATAAAATAGCAATATTACTATTAGTTATTATCATATTACCTCAATATATACAGATCTCTTTATCAAGAAGGATGTTATATTTTTTATTGATTCTATTACGAATATATCCTATTAAATCTTCCAAGTCATGACAAGTTCCTGTTCCATCATTTATTAAATAATTACAATGTTTCTTAGATATATAGATTCCACCTACTTTTTCTTTTGAAAGCTTGGCAGAATCAATTAAAGAACTTGCAGATACTTTCTTGGATGGATTTTTAAATATACATCCAGAAGACCATTGTTTTACAGGCTGTGTTTCTGATCGATGTTTTGAATACCTAGATAGAAGAGACGTGTCAAACTTTTTTAATTTATTAATATGAATGTTAACATCTAAAAATAATTTAATATTAAATTTTTCAACAAAGCGATATGATGTTTTTATTTCTCGTCTTTTAAATGAATAAACTTTGCCATTATTTAGAATACATCTTACAGAGCTCACATGATTCCATATTTCATCACCAAATGCACCAGCATTCATTGCAAGAGCGCCACCGATTGAGCCAGGTATACCATGAACAAATTCAAAACCTGCTATGCGATTTTTATAACAGAACTTAGAAAATTTTGCACATGAAACACCTGCCATGACATTTATGATTTTGTTACAATCCTCAATTTTTTTTTTATTGAAATACTTGAGTAATATAATATTACTCTTATACCCTTGATCTTTAAAAGCAATGTTGGAGCCCTTGCCTAGGATAAGAGTTTTTTTGAGCATTATAATATCCTTCAAAGATATTAAGTCACTTATTGACGCTGGAAAATAAATCTTCGAAGAATTACCCCCTATTTTAATAGTAGTAAACTTTTTTAAAGAGATATTGTTTAAAACTTTCATATTATTTAATTATACCAAGAGAATCATTAACAATGCTATCAATAGTATTTTTCGGGAAGACATTTTGGATATTTTTAGCAAGTGAATATATTTTCTTTGGATTATTTAGGAGAATATTTATTATAGAAACAAATTTTTCAACAAATTCATCAGATTCTTCAATAAGAATAGTGGCAGAATTTTTAGCTAGGTAATTTGCATTAAGTAACTGATGATCATCTGTAGCATAGGGGAAAGGTACTAATAAAGATGCTCTGCCAATTATAGCTAGTTCCGATATTGATGTTGACCCTGCTCTGCATATTATTAGATCAGCCCAATCGTATAATAGACCAATATTTTGAGAATATGTTATCACCTCAGCATCAATCATATATTCATTATATTTCTCTTTAACTAAAACATGGTTCTCAGACCCAGTAATATGTTTAATGGATATGTTTTTTTCATAAAAATGTGAAAAAGCAAAAGGCATAGTTTTATTTAAGAACCTTGAGCCTTGGCTACCACCCATTACAAGAATATTAATCGAAGATTTGGTATCTCCATACTTTTGTTCTGGCTTAGCTAACATCTCAAAGGATGGTCTTACTGGATTCCCAGTATGAATAATTTTTGGATGGTCCTTATTAAAGCTCAATGGAAATGTCTCATATACTCTTTTAGCAAAATAATAATTAATTTTATTAGCTGTACCCGCAACGGCATTTTGTTCATGTACAATTACAGGAATTGATAAAATAAAAGCACTAAGAGAAGAACTTACGCTAACATATCCTCCAAAACCTAGTACCATACTTGGTCGGTATCTTCTAAAAATAGAGATGGATTGAAATATGGATTTAAATACATTCACTATAGATATGAGTTTTTTGATCGTTGTTTTACCTCTTATCCCCTGAGAAGATATTTTTTCTATAATAATATTTTGATTATCAATTATTTTATCCTCAAGGCCATTGGGAGTACCAATCCAGAGTATTTTATAACCACGCTTTATATATTCCTCAGCTATACATAAAGCTGGGTAAATATGTCCGCCAGTTCCGCTTGCTAAAATTGCGATTATTTTCATTGTTAGTATTCTCTCTGGACAGCTTGACTTATTTTTTGTCTATTTTCTATCTGAATACGCACCAATAAGCCAACATAAATAAACATCATCAATAGATTTGTACCGCCATAACTAATAAAAGGCAAGCCCATCCCTTTTGTAGGAGCTAATCCTATGTTTACTAAAATATGAATTAGGGCTTGGAAGGTAATAAAAAAACCAATTGTGAAAGATATATATGATGCAAACTTTAAACTATTATCATATGAAATATTAGCAAGCCTGATTATTCTGAAGAAAACAATAGTAAATAGAATTATTATTACTAGTGTAAATAATAGTCCCAATTCTTCAGCAATAAGAGCAAATATAAAATCATTATAAGATTCAGGCAAATAATTTAGTTTTTGGACACTAGAACCTAAGCCAAGGCCAAATATTCCTCCCTTACCGAAAGCCAAAAGAGATGCAATTAACTGATACCCGCTTCCAGTTGGATCATCCCATGGATTAAGAAATGAAATAACTCGTTTTAGTCTATATGGTTGATATATAATCAGTGGTATAGCTGCTATAAACGCAAGTGAAAGATATAAGGTTAATTTTTTCCAGTTTAGTCCTGCAACTAACATTATTGCAAAGAAAGTACTAATTAGGAGTGCTGTACTACCAAAATCTCTCTGAAAAAGGATAATTATAGATAGAATGATTATCATGAAAAGACATTTATTAAAAACTTTATCTATATCTGACCTGCATATAAAACTACATACCCAAAACATAATAAATAATCTAGATATTTCTGATACTTGTATCGTAATAAAACCCAGGTCTACCCATCTCATGGCTCCATTAACTTCTCTCCCCAGGCCAGGGAAAAATACACTTAGTGATATTATCAACGCAAGAAATAAAAATATTTTACTATAATCATGATAAAAGCTTAATTTTATCCTAGATATAATTACTGATAGAATTATTCCAATAACCAGGTAAATTGAATGTTTAACTATAAAATAAAAAGAATTTCCTCTTGTGTCATATGCATGATCTAGTGTGGCAGACGTAATCATAATAAAACCAATGGAAATTAAAGCTGCAAAACATATTATCAAGGTATGATCGATACCTTGTCCTTCGCTTAGTAAAATATTTTTTCTTATAAAGTTATGTAACATTATTTTTTATTGCTTCCTTGAATGCTTTCCCTCTTTCTTCAAAGTTTTTAAACATATCAAAACTTGGGCTGGCAGGAGAAAATAGCACACTATCTTTTTTAGATGCATTGTCCTTACAAATGCGAACGGCGTCCGTAATTGAATGCGCATCAATTACTCGTGTTTTAATAGCTAATTGTTTCTTAATATAATTCTTATTTTCTCCTATAAAAACTAAAAGCTTAACTTTTTCATTGATAAGCTTAGATAATATTTTATAATCCATGTTTTTCAATGCACCACCCAAAATAAGAATAATATCTTTTTCAAGATGTTCTAGAGCGGCTTTTGTTGATGCGGTGTTTGTAGATTTAGAATCATTATACCAATTAATATTATTATTGTGCTTAACTAACTCTATTCTATGAGGCAGGTGAATAAAACCTCCTATTATTCTTAGAGAATCAGATAAAGGAATATTTAATAAAGAAGTGATTGAGCATACTCCTAAGATATTCTCTAAATTATGAATACCATTATGCTCAAACCTTAAATCACTATGTTTAATATATTTATTATCAAAAGAGATTTTGTCATCCACTAATCCAGATAAAACTAAGCCCTCATTAGATAATCCATATATAATTAATTCATCTTTATAATTATACTCCTTCAACTTATTCATCATTGAAATATTTATCAATGGATATTCGCAGGAATTGAAAATATTAAGCTTAATATTCAAATAATGATGCATAGTAATATGTCTTTCTAAATGATCATGATGAATGTTTGTGATCAAGCTTATGTATGATTTATGATTTCTCATATTTTCTAGCTGATAACTGGATAGTTCAAGTATAATATAATCATAATCATCTGGATTTATGCCTAATGGAGGTACACCATTGTTACCACAAGCAATTGATTTACGCCCTAATGAACATAAAACATGTTCTATCATGGATACTACTGTGGTTTTACCATTTGTGCCAGTAACTGAGATTATTGGTTTCTTACAGAGATCTTTAAATATATCTATATCAGTAGATACAGGTATCTCTCTCTCATAAATATCTTTTAGTATATGATGATCTTTGTCAAAACCTGGACTAATAATAATCTCATCAATACCTTCAAAGATCTTGGTATCATAATTTTTGAAATATAATAGATCTTGCTCCAGGTTGGATATCTGTAAACTATCAATATCAGTTTTATTCCTTGTATCAAATATTTTATATTCTATTTTCTTCTTAGAAAAATATTTTGCTGTAGATAGCCCTGTCACTCCAAAACCTAAAATTAGCTTTATACCTGACATCTTTACCTAATTTTTAGTGATGCAAGTGCAATTAAAACAAGAATAAAAGTTATAATCCAAAAACGAACAATAATTTTCGGTTCTGGCCATCCTTTTTCCTCAAAGTGATGATGTATAGGAGACATCAAAAAGATTCTCTTTTTATACATCTTATAATAAGATACTTGTATCATCACAGACAATGCCTCTGCAACAAATACACCTCCCATTATGGCATATACGATTTCTAACCTTAATAGAACTGCAATAGAAGCTAATGATGCCCCTAATGATAGAGAGCCTACATCACCCATAAATATTTCAGCTGGATATGAATTATACCAGAGAAAACCTAGTCCAGAACCAACTATTGCACTCGCAAAAATTGAAACTTCAGAAACTCCAGGTAGATACGGTATTAATAAATAATTTGCTATATTAAAATTTCCCTCAACATATGCAAACAATACAAACGCTGCTGCAATTAGAATGCAAGGTAGAATTGCCAAGCCATCTAGACCATCAGTTAAATTGACTGCATTACTTGAACCTGTAATCACTATTATTACCCATGGAATAAAAAATACTCCTAGGTATAATGCGAAATTTTTAAAAAAAGGAGCGGTTAATGTCATCTCCATTTGATTTGTTGAAGTTAGAAATATGTATGATGCTACAACAGCTGAAAAAAGTATTTGATAAAATAGTTTTGTTTTTCCACTAATTCCATCGCTAGATGAGTAGACAAACTTTTTATAGTCGTCATAAAAACCTATTGAACCAAAAGATAATAGGACAAAAAGCAATATCCAAATATTTTTATTTAGAATATCTGACCATAATATTGTACTCAAAACTATTGAAATAATTATAATTATTCCTCCCATCGATGGAATGTCAGCTTTTGAGGTTATGTGTGATTTAGGTCCATCTTTCCTTATGCTCTGATAGAGTTTTTTCTCAATAAGCTTGTTTATAATGATAGGACCTATTATTAAAGAAATTGTTAATGCCGTCAGTGAAGCTAGTATTATTCTGAGAGTTAGATATCTAAAAACGTCAAACCCTGTATAAAAAGAAGTGAGGTAATCAAAAAGATAATATAGCATAATATAATTGTAGTATTTTTAGGATATTAATTCATCTACAATAGTTTCAAATTTCATATATCTTGATGCTTTTATTAGAACATTTGTATTATTTTTCAAAAGAGGCTTGATAAATCTTACAAGATCTGACTTTTTAGAGAAAGAATATGTTTCCCTGTTAAATGCTTGGGATATAGCCTCATTGTGTTCGGTCAATACAAATAATTTATCAACTCCTTTCTTCGCTGCATAATGTGCTAATTCAACATGATGTTTTTCAGAGTGTGCCCCTAACTCACCCATTTGACCCATAATTACCCATGAATTAGAGCCCATACTCATTAATGAATCAATTGATGCTCTAAATGAGGCTGGATTAGCATTATATGAGCTATCAATTATTGATGAATTATTAAAACCATTACAGATCCTGAATCTACCTTCAACATTATTATAATTCTTGAATGCAGGTATAATATGATCTGATCTAGCACCAGATTCACATGCAAGAGCAATAGAAAATAACAAATTCATCAAATGAAAGGACTCATTATTAGTTATGTTGATTTGGAATTCACTCTCATATGGAGTTTTTATACTCATTGTACTACTTGAAATATCAATAGCCGTGTAATCAGCCTTTTCAGTCAAGGATATAGTTTTAATATTATTAGTATTATTTTTTCCAACCCAACGATGATAATATTGATCATCTTTATTTAGTATGACTGTTTTCTTATACCCTTGATTTATAAATATTTCTTCCTTAGTTAATAAAATATTTTCTAAAGATTCGAATGTCTCAAGATGAGCTTCAGATACATTTAATAAAGCAACTATTTGAGGTCTTGCAATCTCAACTAATTCTTTAATATCTCCTCTTTTACTAGCTCCCATTTCAAGAACGAATATTTCATCAGATTTTTTAGCTTGCAAGATTGATAATGGCAAACCAATATTATTATTAAAATTTTTATATGTTTTTAATGTTTTTTTGAAATTACTTGTGATTCTAGCAGTCATATCAGTTACGGTGGTTTTACCATTAGTTCCTGTGACACTTATTACAGTTGGGTTAATTTCTTGTAAGTAATATGATGAAATTTTATTGAGAGCATTCAGGGTATTGTTTACTTTTATATGAGGGATATCTTGTAAAGCCTTCTCGCTTATTATAGCAACTGCACCATTATCTACTGCATTATCTATATAATCATGACCATCATATTTATCTCCACTCAAAGGGATAAAAAGATTATTTAAAACAACCGTTCTACTATCAGTGGAAACTCCATCAAATAATACATCTGAGTAAGATACTGTTGAGTTTAATATGTTCTCAATTTTTGATAAGTTAGTTTTCATTAATTAATTTTTTTACACATTCGATATCATTATGAATAATAATTTTTTTACCATAATCAATAGTTTCCTCATTACCTTTACCTGCTATTACAACAATATCACCCGGATTTGATAATTTAATAGATTTTTTTATAGCATTTCTCCGATTAGCTATCCTGTATACCTTTTTACTCTCTGATATTCCTTTATTTATTTCATTAATGATCTTCGTTGATATCTCAGTACGAGGATTGTCATCTGAAAGTATTATTATGTCACATAATGAGCTGGCAACCTTGCCCATTTCAAGTCTTTTTCTTTTATCTCTGTCTCCTCCGCAACCAAAAACAATTATAAGTTTTTTTGTACGTAAAGAGAAAACTTCACGAATATCTGTCAATAGTACCTCAAGTGAGTCCTTGGTATGAGCATAGTCTATTATAAAATGTGCAAAACCTCTTTTGCGAATTAAATTATTTCTACCAGGAACTGGTACTATCTTACTAAATATGTTGATTATTTTTTCATCAGTAATTCTCATTTGCTTAAGCAATCTATATGTTACTGAGAAATTATATTTATTGGCAGTATTATTGAGTAATAAAGTTGTATGTTTTGATGAGATTTTATATTTACTATTGAAATATTCAATTTCTGCATCTGATGTAGTAGTCTTGATAAGACGACTGCTATTTTTACAATCTATATTTAAAAATATTTTTTTGTGTGTCATATCTAAAAGTTTACATTTGGATCTGATATATGATGTATAGCTTTTATGATAATCTAAATGGTCCTTTGTGATATTTGTAATAATAGATGTATTGAATTTAATATGATTCAATCTACCCTGATCTAGGCCTTGAGAAGATGATTCAATTATAATTAAGTTTACTGATTTATTTTTAAAGCTATTGAAGTAGTTAAATAATATATCATTCCTTGGGGTTGTATATCCTGATTTATATAATCTTGGATATATACCATTACCCTCTGTTGATACAATACCAACTTTTTTACCGATAGCACTATATGCTTGAGCTAATAAATGAACAAGGGATGTTTTTCCGTCTGTACCAGTCACTCCTATTATTTTTTTCCCTTTTAAAGGATCGTTATAAATTTTTGATAAGAACAAATTTAAGTTATCAGATAAATATTTAGAGTACAAAACTGGTATTTTGTTAGGCATTATACTTTTAGATACTTTTCTATCTAAGATTAAACCCCTAATTCCCTTGTTATATGCAGAATTAATATAATCACCTACAGTACTATCTTTAAAATTAGTTAATACTAGGATTTTTCTCAAACATTGATCTTTGTGATTAAATACAAAATCTTTATAGGTTAAGTTTTTTTTATTAAGAATAGTCTCTGAGAATTTTAGTATTTTATTAATTTCTATATATCTTTTATCCATAATTATTTTTTGTCAGGATATACCTCTAATAAGTTTAATGTATGATTCATAAACTCTCTATATATTGGTGCCGCATTTTTTCCTCCTGATGCTTGTCCATTTTTAGGATTCCTAACAATAATGGCTGTTACGTATTCTGGAAAAGCTACTGGAGTTATACCAACAAAAATTGCTAGATGACTATCTTTCTTATACTTTCCATCTTCAATTATTCTAACAGTCCCAGTTTTTCCAGCCACTGTATATTTTTCTAATTTAGCTTTTTTTGCAGTCCCAGAATCCACAACAGTCTGCATCATTAGTAATATTTTTTTTGAAATATTCTCATCTAATACATTCTCGAAAAATATACCTTCTTTATCTATTTTCTCATAAGTTAATTGAATTTTTTTCCCATAATTAGCAAGTATAGTATATGCATTAGCTAAATGAAGAAGTGTGGTGGATAGGCCATATCCATATCCAATTGTTGCATGAAGTGTTTCATCCCAATTTGTATAATGTGGGAGCTTGCCTTGTTCTTCACCATATAAGTCAATATAAAGATTTTTCCCGAAGTCAAATGTATCTAGCGTTGTATATATCGATTTTTTATTATTAGATAATGATATTTTAGCAGCTCCAACATTACTAGAAAACCTAATAATATCCTCTAGATTTAGTTTACCTAAATCATTGTAATCTTCTATCTGATGTTTACCTATCTTCATTTTACCAGGGGAGGTATTAATATTATCTTTTATACTATGAGTGTTATTTACTAATGTATTATATACAGTAAATGGTTTTATGGTCGAACCTGGTTCGAATGATACACTGGCAACTGAATTATTAATTTTATCTCCTGTCATCTCTCTCCTTTTGGATGGGTCAAATGATGGATAATTAGCCATTGCAATTATTTCACCTGTCTTAACTTTAACTAATACTAGAGATGCGCTATCAGCTTTAAATTTTTTTGTATACTCTTTTAAAATATTAAAACCTACAAACTGAATTCTCTTATCAATAGAAAGATTAATATTTTCACCTGGAATTGGTTTTTTAACTAAACTTAATAGCTCTATTGATCTTCCTAGATTATCTTTACGTATCTTTTTAATACCACTGATTGATCCTAGTTCTGTATTTTTAGAATATTCTATTCCTGTCTGACCATTATCATCTATATCAGTAAACCCTAAGATATTTGAAAAGTACGACCCTCCTAGATACACTCTTTGATACTCATCAATGAAATAAATATGTGGTAAGTTGAGATTAGATATTTTTTTTACTAGATCATCTTTTATCTTACGTTTCAAATAATATTCCTTTTTTGTTTTATGTTTTTCAAGAATACTTTTGAAATTTTTTTGTGACATACCAATTATGTTTAAAAGTTTACTATAATCAGTAAATCTAATTTTTTGTAATTTATTGACTCTAGAGATATTAATACATAATGTTTTTCTTGGTAAACTCATTGCAAGTATCTCTTTATTTCTATCGTATATTATCCCTCTGAAGGTCTTTATGACTCTATAATCAATTTGTCTTTTATCAGCAACATCGCTTAAGTCTTTCTTGCATGTGTCATTATTTATATAAAAACAGTCTGTATTGAAAACTTGTAAAAGTATTACTCTGACTATTACTAGTAAAAATAATAAGGAGACAATACTTATTACAAAGTACTGTCTCCATTTTTTAATATTTGAGTTTTTGTTTTTACTAGTCAGCTTGTTGCCTTAAAAAAGCAGGTATATCAATATTATCGACACTTGTTTTTTCAATCGTATCTTCTGACGTTGCTACATTATTGTAGCCTGGTGAGCTAGGTATTGGATTAACATTACCTGCTACTGCATTAGGAGCTGGTGGATAAGTATCATCACCAATACTAATATTTTCTTCTCCTTCTGCTTTTTGATTCTCAAAACCAGTAGCTATTAATGTAACTCTTAACTCACCTAAATTATCTTCTTCTTTGATACAACCAATAATCACAGTTGCATTTTCATTAGCGATACCTTTGACTCTTTCTCCAATTGTAGAAAACTCTTTAGAAGTCAAATCAGCGCCGGCCGTTATATTTACTAAAACACCACTAGCGCCGCGTAAGTCAATATTATCTAATAGAGGACTGTCTATCGCTGCCTGAACAGCCTTATCAGCTCTTTCTTCGCCGGTTGCAAATCCTGAGCCCATCATGGCTTTGCCTCTTCCAGACATTACAGTTTTTACATCGGCAAAATCTACATTGATGAATCCTCTAATTGTTATGATTTCTGCTATTCCTTTTACAGCACCTCTTAAAACATCATTTGCATTTTCAAAAGATGAAAAGATAGAATTATCATCACCATACACTTCTGCTAATTTTTCATTAGGAATGACAATTAAAGAATCAACCCATTCACTAAGTGCTTCTATTCCTTTTTCTGCATGAAGCATTCTCTTACTTCCTTCGAATTCGTAGGGTTTAGTAACAACTGCTACTGTTAAAATACCAGCATCTCTAGCTATCTGAGCAATAACAGAAGCAGCTCCTGTACCCGTGCCTCCTCCCATTCCAGCAGCGATAAATAACATATCTGCTCCTTCAATGGCAGAAGATAATTCCTCCTTAGCTTCTAATGCGGCTTCTCTTCCTTTTTCTGGATCAGCTCCAGCGCCAAGACCTTTAGTGATCTCAGATCCTATCTGTATCATTGTAGCTCCCTTGATATCTCTTAAAGCCTGAGAATCTGTATTTGCTAAAATGAACTCTGCACCATGAATTTTAGATTCAAGCATAGACATCACAGCATTTCCGCCACCACCGCCTACACCTATAACTTTAATCACAGCATTTTGATTATACTCGTTTACTAACTCAAACATACTACACCTCCGGTTTATTCAACCAAATCTATATAAATTACTTTGTTCTTATCAGGAATTTCCATTCCTAAAATTCTTTTTATATTAGAATCTGTTAATTTCTTATCAATCAACTGAGCTTTTATATCTAATAGCTTTTTATGTTCATTAAGTTCATTAGAAAGTTTTTTTTCTAAGTTCTCAATGTCAATATTAATAAGCCTATTTTTATGCTTAACATAAATAACTGTAAAAGCTGATATAGTAATAAATGATAAAATAATTAAGTTAATCATAATCCTCATTATTTTTTTCCAGAATATTTAATTTAGCTGATCTTGATCTTGGATTAAGCTGAATTTCTTCATTTTCGGGTTTTATTGATTTGGATACAACATTAAACATCTTTTTTAAAAATTCACTCTTAATGGGAAGATCTCTTGGTGTAGAGAGGTTTTCATCGGTTACTGCTATAAAATCTTTTATGACTCTATCTTCAAGCGAATGATATGTAATTAACACTAAACGACCTTTCGGAGCTAAAATATTATAACTATAATTTAGTGCTTCTTTTAGTACATCTAATTCTCTATTTATAAATATCCTGATTGCCTGGAAAGTTCTTGTTGCATTATGCTTATGCTTTTCATTTCTAGGTACTGCTTTATCTATTATTTTAGATAAATAAGTTGTGTCATTAATAGGCTCTTTATCTCTCTGGGAAATGATGGCCCTAGCAATTCTCCGAGAATATCTTTCATCACCAAATTTCCATATAACATTGCTTAAAGTTTCTTCATCTACATCTCTTATCCAATCACAAGCAGATACTCCTGATGATTGATCAAAACGCATGTCTACAATACCTTTCTTATTGAAACTAAAACCTCTTTTTGCCTCATCAAGATGATGAGATGAAACGCCTAAATCAAATAAGATTCCATTTACAGAACCATAAACTCCCCATTCTTTTGTATGATTTATAAGATCTGAGAAACATCCATGTTTCAGGGTAAATCTTTCATCAACAGTAAAATCATGACCAACCATTTTTATTGCATCTAAATCTTTATCGACTGCATATAATTTTCCAGTTTCATCTAGGGAATCTAAAATCATCTTTGAGTGTCCACCAAATCCAAATGTTGCATCAATATATGACCCATTAGGAGTAATATTCATAGCTTTTATTGATTGTTTAAGCATTACAGGGATATGTTTGACAGAGTTAATCATGATATGCTTTTCCTATGTTTGATTATTTTCTCATATGCATTTTTAGCATCTATAAACTTTTCTATTGACTCAGTATTGTTCTGATTTTTATCTGGATGATATTTTTGAGCCACTTTCATAAAAACTCTTTTAATTTTTCTAGTATCTTCTCTACCAGTAACACCCAGAGCTCTATAATATTTCTCTAAATTCATTATATTCTTAGATCTGATAAGACAGACTGTTCTGTTTCATCGGTCTCTTCAGCCCTCCAGTTGTTAACTTTAGAATTCCATATATCTTCGCTCCATATTTCAAATTTCTCGCCTTGTCCAATTAAAGTGATTTTCTTTGTCATTTCCGTTGCTGACCTTAATGGTTTTGGTAAGAGAATTCTTCCGGCTGAATCAATATCTAGATCCTCTGCATGACCGATGAGTATACGCTGTATTCTTCGATGGTTTTTAGAAAAGCTAGGTAGATCATTGATTTTCTTCTCTATGCCTGACCATACGTTTGATGGATATAATAATAAGCATTTTTCTTCAGTATCCATGGTTACAACCATACTGCCGTTCGATTGATCAGCGATGCTGTTTCTATATTTGGTTGGAATAGTTAACCTACCTTTGCCATCCAAATTTATACTATGTATGCCCTTAAACATATTTACCATTTTCTCCCACAATTTAACAAAAATTGCCATATATCAACACTATATGCCTTTTTTTTGAGCCATGCAAGGTTTTATAGGCATAAATCCTTGGATCTAGCCTAAAAATATATATATTTTTCAAATAGTTATAAATTACAATGATTTACGAGAAAATAATAAAATTGAACACAGGAAGAAGGCTGAGAGCCAGCCGATAAGCCGGGTTCTGTCGTGCATGATCATTAATCTGGGGCTTTTGTCACCAAAAACCTCTAGCAGCCTACCATATAGCTTGTCTTAGGCTGACAAAATGCTATAAATTTGCTTTGCTCCTAGTGGGGTTTGCTT
>MDTB01007207.1_pt1 | contig 16270 bp, 15 predicted proteins | sample 811161 | NCBI WGS metagenome assembly MDTB01 (sample SAMN05326650, study PRJNA326480) | marine metagenome | isolation source: seawater | place: Mediterranean Sea | collected 2009 | reverse complement strand
TATTGATATTTAATGATTTATTGTATTGTATTTAAACGCTTTCAGTCTTTTTTGGAGTAGACTTAGCAAAGTGAGGACTCATGTAGCGCTGAAGATTAAAGTACGTGAGCTCATCATTGTCTCCAACCTTAAGGAGAGTCTTAAGAGCCTTATCAGGATTAATCTTGCGACCATTATCCTTGTCCTGGAGCTTCTCCTTGCGAATGTAGCTGTTAATCTCCTTAGTTACATCAGTACGAGCCATTTCAGTGCCATTCTCCTTTCCAAGGAACTTGGCAAGCTCAGCACTAATAAGAGTTGGTTTTACAAAACCAGATGGCTGGCGATTGCCCTTAGCCTTCTGGCGCTTCTTGCTGGCCTTGTTGGCAGCTTTAAGCTCCCGCACAGCCTTCTTCTCAAGTGCGCGCACGTGGGTTTTAAGAGCAGATAGCTGCGAAGAAAGTGTTCCAATAACACTTAGGATATTAGTGAACTCAGAAGAAAGCTCTTGCTCCTTGCTGACCTCAACTGGAGTAGTAACAACAACCTCAACCGTGGTGTCAACCATGGCTGGGGCCTCAGCCATGGCTGGGGCTACAGCCTTCTCAACAGTCTTCTTTACCTTGGTAGATGTTGTTGCCTTAGTGGCGGATTTCTTTACAGCCTTAGCTGCGGTTTCAGTGTTCATCTTCTTTGCTCGTGGCATTTCTTATACCATATCTTAAGACATCTATTTAAGCGTTTTAACGCATTAATAGATATTTTTATGAGCAGAACCCCTGTAACGACTCCAAATTATAATTTTTCCTTAACTTTGTGCGACAGATTGATATAACCATGGCATTGCCACCGCTGCCTGTTCACTTACTAAAGTAAGAGCACACAACACATATTGGGCTCCTAAAGCTTTATCTGCTGCTGCCAATCCTCTAGATACTAAATTACGTATAATTAATTCACAAGATTTAAGTAACTGAAGCACATCTAAACTTGGCAGAGATTGATATTGAACATCAATAAATGGATTACCATGAGGCGGACATATTATTTGTCTTGTATAATTTGTTAAATCAGCTCTATATTGCCATATATCTATAATTTCCCGTATAAATCTAACTAATGCAATGCGATTTAAACTCCATAACCAATTATGATCTGCATAATTGCCCAATTCATTTATTTCTTGAAATAAGGATATTAACTTTAATTCTACCAATTTTTTCTCATCAACTGGAGGCGGTGAAGCAATACTTGTTACACAATTTCCAAAATAGTATTTTGTTAATCTATAAATAGTTTCTGAGTTTTCAAATAATACCTGAGGAAATAGTTTTCGATTATATGGATTTTGTGTGTTTATGCCTTGTCCACTTTTCTTAACAAGATTATACAGCGACATAACATCAAACCCGTAAATAAAACTATCTGAATCTTGATAACTTATAAATTGCTCTGCAGATATATCTTTTACTGAATCCATAGTAAAAAAATCAAAATCATTCACACATTTGCTTCTAGAAATAAATGCAGGACCTTTTGCCTTTAACAATCTTCTAAGAACATATTTTTTTGCTACATGTTGAATTATTATTGCATATTGAGATAATCGTAAATAATTATATATTCTATTTGTTAATTCATCCTTATTACCAGAAACTTTTTGCTTATAAAATCTACACATCTCTTTCAATTGTCTTACACTGTAGTTTTTTTGAGAGATATTATCATGTTCACCTGGAGTTAAAATACGAAAGTCTTCTGGAGATACACGACGGCGCTTTCTCGATTTTGGAACATTTTCTCTAAGATTTTTAATTCTTAGCGAATCATCATCTGCAGCTTCCATCTTCTATATATTATAATAGGAAATCTTTTAAATCATCATTATAAATGAAACAAAAATAAGTATATCATTATTTTTGTTAATACGCAAATACAAAACCATAATTTAAAAGAAAGTTCTGCATTTCACATTCATCATATTCTGATTGCACTAAATTATTTTTATCTAGTTGCAAGTCAATTATGTTAAACATATTTTTTGTAGTAGTATACGTATCTACATCAGTTATATACAAATTATTTATAACCCATTGATAATATCCTTCATTAGCACCCCTTTTTCTATATTTTGCAAATAACTTTAACGCACGATGTAACTCTATATTACTATCAGTAGCTAAATTATAATCCGTACCTGATAAGACACATATATCTTGGAAATCTTGAAAATTAATGTTTAAACGATTTAATATGCCGACTAAATCATAAAGTACAACATTTGCTTTCAAAAGACTAAGATAGCGGAGCACTCTAGGACAACCATAGACAAACATATCCATATCTTCACTTAGACACGCATATGCAATTTTTTTTTGTACCATTTTTGCACATACACAATCTGACTCTCCATCACATTCATAATATTTTACACCCATAATTTCAAGAAGATGTTTAACATTGTCAATATCTTCTTGTGTCAAACGAATAAACTGTTTTCTTAGATTATCAGCTTCAGTTTCTAAATCTGCAATATCATCTTCATGACAAGTTTTCAATCTTTCTTGAAGTTCTTTATATTGTTTCTGTGCTTCTGCTTTTTCTTGGCGTCGCTTTTGCAATAGTTCTAGTTTTTCAGGTGGTGGCTTTCCATCAAATACGAATATGGGAATTATCTTATTATATTGCATCAAACTAACCATTTGAAATATACCATCAATTAAGCCACCTTCTCCTTGAAAACGATACATATAAATACTAGCATCAACAGCTATCGTTTTGCCTTTTAGTTCCCACAGACAAATCTGTTTTATAACATTTTGGCAGTTGGTACGTAGAAATCTGTTTAAACCTTGAATTCCCATGTTGGTAGTTTTTAGTCTAAAAGCTATTTTTACACTTAGATGCTATCAATTTTTTACCTTAATTCACGTCAACGATGCTCATTCGCAAGCCAATAGTTTGAGTATTTTCAATATTAGCAGTTTTATTATATATTTTAATTAAATCTCTATTTTGCAAAGACTTATTAACAAAATCTTTAAAATTATTAATAGCATATGGACTATTATTAAACTCTAACCAATTTGAGTTGTAATTACTACACCATTTTAAAAAAAGATATGGTTTAATTATAAAAGCTGCTGTCAATAAATAATATGCAAAAACATTAGTATTTTCTTTGTACATTGTTTTGGCTGTAATAGACGTTTTATCTATAACATCTGAGTAAGATAGATTCATAAATGTTAATATACGTGATGCTTGAATTACTGCAAATAATGATTCTACAAGCAAGCTGAACCGAACTAATGCAATATATTCATTTAAATCTGATGACTTTATAATAGAAGCATAACTAGAATTAATAATTCTAGCCCATGTCTCAACATATGCTTCACTTACTCTTACTCTAGGTTCTATTGGCAACATTTCTTTTAAATAATCACTCAGTGTACGCTCGCTTGCTTCATTTGGTTCAAATCCAAAAGAATGAAATGTCTCGTGCAAAAATACTTTGAACCACTCTTCTTGTCGATATATAATTATTTCATTTGCATTTTGACAAATAGTAGAAAATCCACTATTTACATTATTTGGACCAATATTAATTACAGTTGATTTTGGAAAACGTTTTTTGTGGTTACCCATATAGATATAAACATCTTGTTTTTGACCACATCTTGCTTTCGCATATTTTGCACATACTGCTAACCATGAGCATATTTTTTCTGCACCATGATCTAGCTCCTCATCACTTATCATACTTGATTTTAGTAATCCAAAAACTATTTTAATATTTCTATAACCCAATTTGTATTTGTAAACATATTGTTTTACTTGATTATCAATTATATCTTGTCTAACAGTTTTCGATAAAAATCTACTTGGAGAAGGTATAGTCATCTGACTACCGCTTACGATAGTTTTTAACATATCACCTTTAGATTTTATTGCACGCGCAGTTACAAAACCAATAGATATTTCATTATATAACTTTGTCATTAATGAAATGTCTTTCTTAGAATATTCTGGAAAGTTGCCACCACTTAGTTTTTCTAATATAAAATTAATTAGTGGTTTGTATTCTCGATCATAATCCATAATGTATATTGATAATATACATTATATTTTTTATGTTTTAATATTTTGATAGTTTTCTATAAACTATTCTACTATTTTATCCCACACTTAGAGTAGATTAATGTATTCTGGGTTTTCTGGATATAATTAATCATTAATCGATTCAAATTACATTTTAAGATTCTTAACAGCATCGGCTAATAGATTAGCTTGATCTGTTTTTTTTGTTTCACTAGCACTAAGAGACTTCATTAGCTCTCTTCTAACCTCCATTAAGTCCATAAAAACTACTGGCGGATTTGCTCTAACAAAGTGTTGTAGTTTTGCCATTTTTGTAGCTAACAGCATTTCCTTTAATTCTGCATTCTGGCCGAACTTTGCCATCTGCGCTGCTTTCATCTCAGACTTGTGTCTGCCGTTGAAAAAGTTCGGATCTATCACAATTTCTGCTTCTCTTACTCGCTTGCCTTTAAACTTGCCTGTTTTGCCACCAACAGCTTTCGCAAGAGCTGGGTCTTTTGCTAACTCGCCTTCTGGGTTTGCATCTAGTGTAAACTGCAAGTAGAACTGAGGATTATTTTCTTTGAACTTAGATGCTTGATAATAATGTTCAACTGAGCTCCATCTATGTCCATTCAAATCAAATGGTGCAATCCAAAAGTTTGATAGTTTTCTTCTCCACTCTGGAATTGTAGCTAGCTCACCAAACTTTAATTCATCTTCTGGTTGTATCTTCTCACCAGACCCCCTTCCTGGTCTTGGTGCATTCGCCGACTTAGAGTAAAATTGGAAAACTATATTTTCATCAAAAAGATCAGATGTAACATCTCCCGGTGGCGTACTATCATCTTGTGGCAATGGTGGTTCTACGTGTATACTTTCCATGAATGTTCTGAACTCTGGAATAATATAGAATGGTCCTGCAGCACGCTCTAAACATCTTTCAACAATCTTTACTTTTAGATCATATGGGATTTCATTAAATGATAATGCTCCTCTATCTTTGTAAGTTACAAGTGTATAATGAGCACCTAAATATTCAACCATAATATAGTATTTTGGCGTAAATATACCATTTTCTTCTAATACTACATCATTTAATTGACCACACAATAAAACATTATCTAAATCTTTGTCTCGAAAAGCTTCTCTGCTTAAAATAATTAATTTAATGTTAAGAACTCTCTCTAGTGTAGAAATAGCCCAAGTTTCACCCCAAAAATTGCAGGTTCTAATAACAGCCTTGAACTTCTCAAGGTCAGTGATACCTTTCATAAATGCATATTCTTCTGCAAGAAGCTTTGCATTACGTTTTTCTAGTTTTGCTCTATTATAATTATCCTTTATTTTTTTAGCTTCCACAGTTAACTGTTTTAAAACTTCTCTATCTCTTGTTTCTTTGCCACGCTTTGTTATTTCCTTGAACTCCTTAGTCATAAATTTCATATCAGCATCTACTACTGCAATTTCTGCCTGTGTTGTTTCATACATAATTCTATATCCTTCAAATACATCTTGTGTTGCTTGTTCTGCGAGTTGATCTCTTAGTGCTGCTACAGTAGTGTTAATACCAACGCGAGCTAATCCATCTCGAATACTTGCGAAAAGACAATCTCCGCCACCCTCGTTATCTTTAATACTATAATTTTTGTTTGTCATAAATGTTTGAACCCAAGGTTCATTCTTTGTTTTCTTATAAGCTTTTCTTTCTTTTATAGCTTGCTCTGCATCCTGACCCTTTAAAGGAGAAAATGTTTGTCCCTCATCATCTTCCTCACCCTCTTCCTCTTCATCTTCTTGTTCATCTTCATCTTCTTGTTCATCTTCGTCTTCAGGTGCACAATCCGCATCTTGTGTTGAAGGTACAATTTTTGTAGCTGGTTCTTCTTGCTCTTTTAAGTTTAGGTATTCGGAGTTTACATAAGAATATAATAGCAGTGGACCTAATCTCTCAATATCAATATCACCATCTTCATCTAATACACTTATCTGTTTATTTTTCATAATTTCATATAATCCAATTTGACTATCGACACGATCATTTCTAATCAAATATACAGGATAATATACAATATCTTGATCTATAAAAGCAAACTTAGTCATTCCTAATGCAATAATACAATCGACTCCTAGAATCTGCAATTCATACATATCTGCATCATGGTTTTTATCTTCCTCATCCAGTGTTTTAATCTCAGGATAATTAACTGACTTTACTAGATTTGATTTAACCATCAAGTATATAGTCTAATGATATATTTTTAACCTAACTTTTATAACTTAACAGCTATATATTTTTTAAAATAATCATCTTGCGATAATTCTTTTATCCATTGCCAATATTTTTTCCTTTTTTCTACGATTGCAGTATTCACATCTGCCATTTCAAAATCAGCGATTGCTTCTGCCTTGTCTATTTTTTTCATTTTTCTAACTGAAATATCATAATATTCCAAAATTTTTGTTAATTGAACTGAAGTAAAATTAAGATCATATGACATAACTAAAGCTGTTCTTGTATTTACTTCATCTAAATTAGAAACATATGGTGATGAAGCATCTTTAAAAGAACTTATAATAGTTTCAGCATCTGTCTGATTAACAGAATCCTCCTTATCTACGATATCATAAAGAAAATGTTCCATTCATTATGATATAACTAGTTCATTGTTTAACTTAATTTACGAAATAACGTCCATAATATCCATATGTTTGAAAACTGTCTTATTGCTTAGTGAAGCAAAGTCACGAGCTTTAAGACCAGATATTTCTTTAACATTTTGAATAATTCTATGCCAATTGTCAGTTTTACACAATATATCTTCGTATCCAGCAATAATCATTCCACTAGTAATTTCTGAAAGTTCATCAACAATTTCAGCTTTATCTTCTTCTTTGTAAAGACTCATCATATTACTTTGAATCTCTTCAATAATATATGCAACAGCGGCGGGATCAATAGATTCATAACGGCTGATGTTTACAAAGAACTTACCAATAGCCTGTCTTCGACTATTTTCTTTATTATTTCTACAAAATCCATCATAATCATCATCTGAATTACAATATACAATTGTTTTTGTGCTGCTAAGATATTTTTCAAATGTTTTATCTAGTACAGGTCTTAGCCATGTATACTTTTTAACTAGCTCATAATACAATTTCGCATACATATCAGAATAGAATGCTGTCTCACTAACAATTGAGAAGATACGATTACTCAATTTTTCCATATCTTCTATGCCAGATTCAATATTAGAACTTGCTGCAACAACCTTATTCATTTCTTCTATGATCTGTGGAAATAAATTATCATATGTTTTGTCTGTAATTTTATTTAATGCTTTCCTAATAAGATCAATAGAAGCATCAATACCTTCACGTGTCTCACGCTGAGTTGCTTCAAACTTGCGAATTGCTTCCCAATCTTCTTCGCTTACTTCTTGGGCTTTTCGTCGATTTCGTCTACCACCACCTCCATTTCCACGCCCTATACGATCTTTGCGGACAAATTGTGGCGTTCTAACATATTCAGGAGCACCTACTTGATCAGCAATTTCTTGAATTTTTTCACGTATAACATTTGGTAGTTGGTAGTCTATTCCATTGCAGATAATATCTTCAATTTCACCAAGAGTATACTTATTTGTAATAGGCATCGCTGCTGTTGTCATAGTTCCTACAATATATTATCATGTCATTCTAAATCAATTTTCATGTAAAATAATATATAGAATAGAAACTGTAATATACTTAAAGTCTGCTAGATAGATAATATACGATTATGACAGATCAAACACCCCCCAAAACCACAAATAATACCGTTATAAATAATAATAATAATAATAATGATATAGAAACCTATGATACAAGTTCTGGAGCTATCGAAAATTGGGATGAATTAGTTATAGATCCTTCTATTCTTAGAGGTATCTATGCCTATGGTTTTGAAAAACCAAGTCCAATTCAGTGTAAAGCAGTATCGCCTATGCTTTTAGAGAGAGATATTATTGCACAAGCACAATCTGGAACCGGCAAAACGGGCTGTTTTACAGTAGGAACTCTTGCAAGAGTTGATTTCACAAAAAATGATGTTCAGGCAATTATTCTTTCACATACTAGAGAGTTGTCTCTTCAAACAAAAAGTGTTATTGATTCTCTTGGCTCCTTTGTTAAAAACTACAAAAGTGAACTTCTTATAGGTGGTACATCTACAGATACTACTATCAAGGCATTAAATGAAAATAAGCCTCAAATTATTGTAGGTTGTCCAGGAAGGATTTATGATATGCTACGTCGTAGAAAGCTAAATACTAGTAAACTAAAGCTAATTATTTTAGATGAAGCAGATGAACTTCTTTCTGCTGGATTTAAAGAACAGGTTTATAATATCTTTCAACATATGCCTCAGAATGTTCAGGTAGGTCTTTTTAGTGCAACCCTTCCTCATGAAGTGCATTCACTTACAGATAAGTTTATGCGAGATCCAGTTAAGGTATTAGTTAAAGCAGAGCAGCTTACACTAGAAGGTATTAGTCAGTTTTATGTCGCACTAGAAGATGATGCACAAAAGTATGATTGCCTTAAAGATATTTTTGCAGCATTTTCTATGACGCAGTGTATTATTTATTGTAATAGTGTTAAGCGTGTTCAAGATCTTTATGATGCCATGATTGAAGACAATTATCCTGTCGCTCAGATTCATAGCAGCATGGATAAAGATGATAGAATAAAGGCATATAAAGAGTTCCGTAATGGTACATCGAGGGTGCTAATTTCATCTAATGTTACGGCGCGTGGCATTGATGTTCAACAGGTAAGCACTGTTATTAATTTTGATCTTCCAAAGTGTATTCATACTTACCTACATCGGATTGGACGCAGTGGTCGATGGGGACGTAAGGGTGTTGGAATTAACTTTATTACACGACGAGATGTAAGAAAGCTTAAGGATATTGAGGGTCATTATTCAACACAAATTGAAGAAATGCCATTGAATTGGGCAGAAAAACTTGATGGTATTTAAACAGCAATTTGCAAGTTATAATAACAAACATAATATCTTGCAAATAAACTAGATGACCTCTGAGAAAGAGCCAGTATTTAAAATACCTTTAGCGTATTTAGAAAATAAAAAAAAAATGAAATCTGAAATAAATAACGATTTAGAACTAATAAGTGGAGAAAATCCGTTTTATGAAACATTATTTGATGCAGATGATGATTTTAAAAAACTTACTATCGCCCAGCAATCAAAATATTTTACAGATAATACAGATTTTTTAAAACAAACTCAAAAAATATTAACAAATGGCATACCACTACCACCCAGCCATGAAAATATTATGGATATTAGAAAAACACTATTAAATAATAAAGATTTTCTCAATAAATATGATTATGTAGAGTGGAGTATGTTAAGATTTCTAAATGAGAATCCTACAGCAATGCAGTGGATGAGTTTATATAGTATAGCTTCTCCAATTTTATCATTGATACTACCTTTAATTATGCTAATTATTCCATTTTTTCTTATTAGATTGCAAAATAGCCAAGTAACATGGCAAGAATACTATAAATATCTAGAAATTGTTCTTAAAAATCATAGTTTAGGTCAAATTTTTTATATAGGCAGCGCAGCGTGGGATAAAAAAGTTATGATAATAATCTCTCTTGTATTTTATTTAGTACAGGTCTATTTCAACTTTCAGTCTTGTATGAAGTTTATTAAAAATATGAAAGAAATACATAAAAATCTTTTTGTTATTCGCGATTATCTAAATTATACAATTTCTGCTATGGATGATATTGAAAAAGAATGGTCTACACATTCATTATACTTACCATTTATTAAACGAACAACTGAAATTAAAATCAAAGCAAAAACTCTATGTAAAAAACTTAATAATATAACTCCATGCAGAATGTCTCTTTCAAAAGCTATAAACTTGGGTAATGTAATGAGTATATGGTACACACTGAATATGAATCCTGAATCAAGTGAAGTTATCGAATATTGCATACAATTAAACAGTTATCTAAATAGCATGGTAACATTATCTAATAAAATAAATAATAAAACACTTGGTAGGGCTAACTTTGTTAATAAAAAAGTAAAAATATATGGCGTTTACTATCCACATATAGATACTGAACCTGTTAAAAATAATATTGATTTATCTAAAAATATTATTATTACAGGTCCAAATGCAGCAGGAAAAACTACTATATTAAAATCTACAATGTTTGCAATTATAACATCACAACAATTTGGATATGGTTATTATGATTCTGCTGATATTATTCCTTATACTATTCTTCATAGTTATATTAATATACCTGATACATCTGGCAGAGATAGCTTATTTCAAGCAGAAGCGACTCGCTGCAAATCTATTTTAAGAGAGATTTCAAATAATAATGATAGACATTTTTGTATATTTGATGAATTGTTTTCAGGCACAAATCCCTATGAAGCTATTAGTGCTGCAAATGCTTATCTTAGCTATATTAATAAAGATAAAAATGTTACATATATGTTAACAACTCATTTCTTAGATTTGTGTAAAAACCTCGATAAAACTAAAACTGTTAGAAATATGCTTATGTTTGTAGAAGAAAAAGATAATGACTTTGTTTATAATTATAAAATCAAAAAGGGTATATCAAATGTTAAGGGAGGTATTAAAGTATTAAAAGATTTAGCTTATCCAGAACAAATTATAAATGAAAGCGTAAAAGTTATAAAAAGTCTTAAAATATAATACGTTCAGTATTAATATAAATAGTATTACAGTTTTTTAGAAATGAACATGTTTGGTCTCGAAGGATCTGGTTTTATTATTGCAATAAGTGTATGTCTTTTATTGGTTGGTGCAGTTGTTTATTATTTTAATGCTCGTGTTGCTACTTTAGAAAAAGGTCTTACTGCACAATCAGGTATATTACAAACATTTATTGCTAATGTAAAACATCAACTGGTAAGTCAACAAGCTCCTGCAAGCAGCGGGGGTCACGTAAAAACTCAACAGTCTGAGGAAACTCCTGATAATGGAGCAACTTTATCTGCAATAGAAGCCGCAAAAGAATGGAGCGGAAAACCAAGAGCTTTACTTCCTGTATCTGATAATGAGAACAGCGATGAAGAGGATGATTCTGAAGAGGATGATTCTGAAGAGGATGATTCTGAAGAGGATGATTCTGAAAATGATGATGATAATGATAATGAAAATGATAATGAAAATGATAATGAAAATGATAATGAAAATGATGATGAAGAAAACAGAGTTATTAATCTTGGTGAAAATATTATAGGTAGTTCATTAGATGATCTATTGAATGTTGCACCAATTACTGTTATGAAAGTTGATAATACAAATGCCCCAGCAGTAGCTATGGTTATGCAAGCATTAGATTTAGAAGACAAAGACCTTGTTAACTTCAGTTTTCAAAATGATGGCCCTCAAATTACAGAAATAGAAGAAGTTAAAGAAATTAAAGAAGGTGAAACAAGTGATGCTATTAACGAAATATCTCTAGGAGACTTGGATAATATGGAATCACTAGATAATACTGTAGAAAACTCTACAAAGAGCAGTTCATTAGGTTCAAGTTCAAATAATTTAGATGAGAATGATGTTGCCACCGCTGATACTAATATATCTATACCTACAGGAACAGAGTTTATTAAGATGAATGTTTCTGACCTTAAGGGATTAGCAAAGAAAGCTAAAATCCCAGGTTATTCATCATTTAAGAAAGCGGCTCTTATTACGGCTTTGGAAAATCATGCGATACAATAAATATCTTTACATATTGTAAATGAATTGGGGTACTTGCAAATCAGGTTCAAATAATATCCATTTTGACTTTCCACCTATCATGCATGATGGTAGAAACTATGCTGAATGGCAGCCAGGTTCTAAAATTAGTGATGATATTAGAGAAGCACAAGGTATCAAAAGTAATTGGCAGTACAGAGCATATATGCAGAATAATGCCGATGCCATAATTAAACATAATCAATTAGAAGCTTGTGACGAATGTTGCTCATGTCCAGCTCGTTATGGTGTTCAAAATGAAAAAAAAAGTAATACGCCATTTCTCTACAAATCATGTGCCGATAAGTCTCACCCTTTTGGTTATGAAAACAGTGATTTAAAATCATTATATCTAACAAAATACGAGCTCGCATGTAGACAGTTTACGCCACAGTTAACTCAAGAACAGCTATTACGAGCCGGATATCCTAATCCAAATTAATTTATCATGTCTTTAGTCAAAAACTTAAATATATGATAATAAACAAATACATCATGATTATTAGTATTGATGTTGGTATTAGGCATTTATCTTTTTGTAAAATGTCAGTTAATTCTGAAAAAAAGGTAAATATTCACAAATGGGATATTATTGATTTATCTCGTGAAGAAAAATGCCCAACATGTTGTCAACAAATGAAAAATAAGATTTGTAGTAAAAATGCTACATGGACACATTGTGGTAATACATTTTATTGTGGCACACATGCAAATAGTTGTTTACTTGAAAAAGCACCTAGCAATTATAAAAAAATTAGAGATAAAAAAAAGCTTTTAAAAAAAGACTATGCTGAATTAGGTGAGAAATATATCATTAATGATACTTCATTTTTTAAAACACAGAGTGAAGTTCTAGATTATATTTATCAAAATACACTGACACCTCTTAAAAAACGTAATTCTGCATCAGATTGTAATCTAATAGATGTAGGTATAGTACTTTCACAAAAATTGCCTGATATAATGGATCTACATGATGTTAATAAAATACTTATTGAAAATCAAATAGGTCCCTTAGCCATTAGAATGAAATGTATACAAGGAATGTTAACACAGTTTTTTATAGAAAAGGGGATAAAAGATATAACTTTTGTTTCTAGCTCAAATAAATTAAAACATTTTGAAGTTTCAAAGAAAAACTATAAAGAAAGAAAAGCATCTGGAATCATGGTTACCCAAAAATATATTACAGATAATGTCATATTAAATAATTGGCTTATTCATTTTAATAAACACAAGAAAAAAGATGATCTAGCAGATTCATTTTTACAAGGACTTTGGTATATTAATTATGCTTGATATATTTGCGTCAGCATAAACTTAAAATGATATTACTATTTTGTAACACATGGCAGAAGTGATTGAAATTAGTGATATCGCAGCAGGCCCAGCTGTGATAAGTTTAAACAAAGATGATGGTGACTCTTCCAATGATGCTAGTTCAGCAATCGGTGGACTATCTAAAAGATCAGAATTAAAATCTGTTAATTTTGGTGGTGGCTTAGATTTGCTTATGAATGATAAAAAAACAAAAAGCGCGAAATCTGAAGCAGGCACAGATATTAATCTAGAAGATCTTCAGGAATTAGAAGATGATTTAAACAATCTTAGTTCGGATATTAATGTTCTTGAGCCCAGAGATAGTATTAAGGCAAAAAGTAAATCGGGTTTATTTAAGGATGCATTAGCTGAAAATAATGGCGGATTAAAATTAAATATAGGTGAAAAAGGCGATGATGGAGACAATAATAGTTATTCCAATGAAAATATTAAAATTGGAAAACAGACTGCACAAACACAAGAACAATCTTCTGGTCTTAAGAGGTTTGCAAATATACCAATTGACCCAGATAAATTTGTATCTACTGCCCCAAGACTCAGCCCTGAAGAAGTTCTAAAAGAAAAGTTTTCTGTACTTAGAAAGCTTGAAGGATTAGAAGCAAAGGGTCTCAAGTTAACTAAAAGATATTCTATGGAATCAAACCTACACGAGATGAAGGGCGAATATGAAATGATTGTTGCAGAAAAAGAAAAATTAAATAGCGTAAAGTTTCAAGGTAAGATGTTAATGGCCGCGATTACAGGTATTGAGTTTTTAAACAATAGATTTGATCCTTTTGATGTAAAACTTGATGGCTGGGGAGAGCAGGTAAATGAGAATATAAATGATTATGACGATATATTTGGTGAATTACATGAGAAATATAAAAGCAAGGCACAAATGGCACCTGAACTTAAACTTTTATTTCAATTAGCAGGATCAGCTATTATGGTTCATATGACAAATACTATGTTCAAGTCATCGATGCCAGGCATGGATGATATTATGCGTCAAAATCCAGAACTTATGCAACAGTTTACACAAGCAGCAGTTAATTCAATGGGCGATCAAAATCCAGGATTTGGTGGATTTATGAATAATGTTATGGGAAGTCAGACAGGTATGCCCCCTCCATCAAGAAGAGATCCTATGCCAAATGTTGCATCAGGCCCTCCGCCTGAACCAGTTAAGACACGCACAGAACGAAGTTCACAATCAGTAAGCGCACCACAGAATCGACCCGATCTATATGCTGCGAGAGGTGTTGATGTTCGCGATAATTATCAAAGCGTTGGCCCACAACCTAGAGAGCAATCTTCTGCTGCAGAGAAACCTAGTTCTAACTCAGCTCCTAAACGTGCAGAAATGAAAGGTCCCAGTGATATTGGTGATCTAATCTCAGGTCTTAAAACAAAAACCGTAACTATTCCCAAAAACACTCCAGTTGCTCCAGAAAAAAGCAGCACAGTTAGTATTCAAGATCTAAAAGAAATGGCATCAAATCAGATTCCATCTCGTTCAAAGGGGAAAAGAAAAACTCCAAGAACTAGTGTAAGTCTTGAATTGTAAATAAAATTGATATATTGTATTTGTAAATATTGAAAAATTATTTGATTATATGAAGAAAAAAAATAATGGAATTAAATTATATATATATGGAAAAAACCACTCTCGTTGAGATTAAAAGTGATATCAAGTACAAGCGCGATACATTGCATTTGGCACACGAGGATTTAAAAAGAGAGGGAGACTTTTGGAATAAAATTATCATTTTTGTAAGTCTAGGATCTTCCCTTTTTGAAAGCACTAAAATGACAATGAAATGGGATGATCCGGCATTAAATCTTTTTCCAATTTTTCTTTCTTCAGTTGTTGCAGGAATATCGTCTTTTGTTAAATTCAAGAGATACAATGAACAACAAGAGGTTCTTATTCAGTCGTGTACAGTTTTGACTAGTACTTTAGCAAAAGCACGAAACAGTAGCACTGTGGATGAAGATTTACTTCATGAATATCATGAGGCACTTGAATTGTTAGAGACAAGCCTCTACCCAGATGTGCGAAAACGTTTTTTAAAAGCATCCCAAAAAAATCTCATTACTATTATTAAAAACGAAGATGATTATTTCGAAGTCATTAAAAAAGCAAGGGAAAAAAAAAATATATTAGATAATAAAAGTCTCGGTTCTACTACAACATCTCAAAATAATATTACGCAACTTGAAAGCGATGACCAAACAGAAATCATAGATAAAGTAAATAATACTTCAAAAGATAATCTGGAAGATAACAATATAGATAAAACAAATCAAGATAATCTCGTCTCAGAGTCAGATTTGGAAGACAAAAAATTGCAATCCGATAACAATTTTTCTATAAATATTACTGAAAAAAAATAATTTGTTGAGATTCATTTCAATGAAATGGTAGTGCGACCAGACTTGCGTATGTAGATATGGAAAGTAATTAATCTAATCCGTGAATCAATTAGATTATGGTTTTGATATATGCAAAATTAAAGATGTCGAGTCGAGCAAACAAATATACTTAGTATTGTATAATTTAATTAATTATTTTTTGATAATATTATTATTATAAAACATAATACAATAAAAAACGTTATAGTATATCCAATTGTATAACAGATTTTTATATTTCTTATTCTATTATTTTCTATTAGAATTCTTCTAGCTTCTTCATCTTGTATTTCTAACTCTCTTTTAATAAAACAGTTTGTATTACATGCAATACATGCTGGAAGACCTTGTTTCTTTCTTATCCATTCATAGAAACATTCTTCATGAATAACATATTTACACCCGCACTCAGCAATAACTAAGCTAGATCCGTCAACTAAATCGCCACATGTTTCAAAACATATTATGCACGCATCAGGAGTTGCAGGTCTTTGTATAACAGGATTAGTTGTTATAGCAGTTCCTACATTATTTATATCTATATGGAAAGAAGCGCGATTATCTATCCTTTTATTTATACAATTATTTTCGTTCATGCTTTCATACATAAATTATACATAGATAAATTACTTTATTACTTTTAATACATC
>MDTB01154478.1_pt1 | contig 16272 bp, 6 predicted proteins | sample 811161 | NCBI WGS metagenome assembly MDTB01 (sample SAMN05326650, study PRJNA326480) | marine metagenome | isolation source: seawater | place: Mediterranean Sea | collected 2009 | reverse complement strand
TGGTAAAGTTTCGATTAATGCCATCAAGTTTACCTCGACAGTAAACAGTGACACATCAATCGATTACACCGTGATACCGTCAAGTAATGATGTGGTTGCAATCAGAGGTTCTTTGGTTGACATAAGTATCGATGACATATCGGTATCGGGTGAAATAGACACCATAGTTAGTGGTGAGAGTAGTGCTGGTGTAGGTTATACATCTACATCTAGTTCTAGTTATTAACATGAGTAAAGTGGTCACGGTATATGCCGTGAGTAGTTTCCCATTTATTTGGATTTTAGGAGGAAAATAAAATGGCAGATAAAAAAATAACAGCGTTGTCAGAGATAGCAGCTGGTGATGTCAATGCAGTAGATTTACTACATATCGTTGATAATCCATCTGGTACTCCAGTCAACAAAAAGATGAGTTTGAGTAGAATGTTTAATAACATTCCTACTTATCTCGCATTGGATAATGTTGAATCTTTAGACGAGAGTTCGTCAGCTATCAGTGCTTCAGGTGCAGTATCATTAATTGACATTACAGGTCATAGTGGTTCAGATGTAGCAATGACATTAGGTAATGCAACATCAGTTGGTCAATTAAAAATCATCGTAAGAAAAGACGATGGTGTTGGTCAAAATGTTGATATTACAGTGACTTCTTGGACAGATGGTTCATCATCTCCAGACATTATTCTAGCAACAGGTGGTGCAGTAATCTGTATCGCTTTAGGTGCTGAGGGTTCTTTAGTTTGGTATCCAATTAGTGTTGTAGGCACAGGCTCATCTGTAGCAGGTATATAATAACTGAATAACTATGGCATTCGAAAAACACATTGTAGACAGATTATCAACTAGATTACCTAGTCTTCTTCCAGATTGGATACAAGAAGAGGCTCCAGTTTTTGAACTATTTGTAAAGTCTTATTTTGAATACCTAGAATCAGAAATTATAGTCCTCGAATCGCAAACAGCGTTAGAGGGAGTTAGGTTAGAGGATGGTACCTCTCTAGAAGCAAAGAGTTTGCTTTTAGAAGATGGTACCAATCCCGCCTCGCCACAAGAAACATCTAAAATTTTAACACAACAATATACAAGTGATGGTAAAGTTTTAGACCCATACAAAGTAGGTGAATATGTTTTCGGACAATCAAACGGTTCACTTGCAAAAATCAAAGTCATAAACAACAATATACTGATAGTAGACTCTATATCTGGAACAGGATTTGCAGAAGGCGAATCAATAATAGGAAGAGATGGTAATCAAACAGGCGTAGTCAAATCATATAAAGAAAATAGTATAGTTGCAAATAATAGACTTTTAGATTATTCAGATATAGATCAAACAATAGAAACATTTATAAAATACTTTCAAAAAGATTTTATACCATCTCTAGATTTAAGAGAAACACAAAATCCTAGATTAACAGTTAAAAATATTAACTCGTTATATAAACAAAAAGGTACCGCAGATTCAGTCAAGTTCTTAATGAGATTATTATATGGTGAAGATGCAGAGATAAAGTATCCTGTTGATGAAACTGTAGTATTATCAGAATCAAAGTATAACGAAGAAAGAAGAATGACAGTCAAGATGACTGTCACTGGCAAAGTTCCAGTCGCAACAGATAAAGTAAAACAATTTGATACAAATACACCTACATTAGTTTCAGCAGAAGCAGTAGTAGAGAATGTCACAATTATAGACCAATTGAATGACATATATTCTGTATCAATATCACTTCAACACAGAGGTGAAATAGAATTTAATAGATTAGTCACATTCGTAGATAGAGATGGTGTATCAGAAAACACTGCAACTGTATTAGGTATTGTATCAACAATAGACAATACAAACAGTTCTATTTACATATCACAAGAAGATGATAGTGGTGATATATTAGATGAAGACGGTAACGGTCTTCTTCTAGAACAAACATCTTTTGGTTCAATGTATGAATTGCAAGATGTTATTAATTTTAGTGGTGGTAAAACAGATACAAATGCCATTACAGCAACATCAAATGTCACTGGTCTTTCGAAAGGTGGCATAGAAAAAATTTACATCGAAGACGGTGGCCAAAATTACAGTGCAGGTGATATAGTAGTATTTGATGATACTGCAACAGGTGGTAATGGTGCAGAAGCAATAATAGGCACAACAGGTGACGAATTACTATTAGAAAATGCGCTTGCAACCGACCAATATGAATTTACTGCAACATCAAATCAAACTGTATTTGGTGGTATAGGTGTTTTAGATATACACGGTAAACCAGTTGCATTGCCACCATCAGGAGATATTGATGTTCTAATAAATGGTGTATTACAAGCAGAAAACACATATGTAATGACTGCATTAGATAAGATAACTTTTACAACAAACCCAAGTTTATCTGGTGGCGAAAGTGTTGAGATAGTTGCAAAATCAAATAACATTATATTTGAAGATGCCACACCTAATATAGGAAACGATGTTGTATTTTTAGACAATTCAACACAACAAATTAGAAGTTTAGAAATTACAAATCCAGGTTCTGGTTATGAAAAATTACCATCAGTTTTTCCTGGTGGTTATCTATACTTTGACGACATTACAGGATATCAAGTAGGCGAAACAGTCACAGGTGGAACATCTAATGCTACTGGTGTTGTTTTAAGACTTGATACAACTAACAACAGACTTGTAATTAAAAGGTCAAGTGCAAATACAGGTGTCTTTGCAACAGCTGAAAATATCACTGGTGCAACAACAACAACTGTTAAAGCAAACACACTTGCTAAAGTATCAGGTGGAACAGGTGCGAAAATATTTGCATGGTCATCAAAAATTGGTGCAGTTGAAAAACTAACAATAACAGATCAAGGATATAATTTTAACGGCGATGCAATTATTAGTAGTAATTCATTTCACAATATGTTAATAACAGGACCAAGTGCATCGCCTACAAAAGGAAATACAATAACAGGTGTTGGTTCTGGTGCAACTGCTGTTGTTCAATCATATGATAGTCAAAGGCAAATTTTAAAATATACAAATTTAAACGGTCAGTTTATAGATGATGAAAAAGTCACATTCAATTCATCAGATACTTTTGAGATTTTAAAGAACGATAACTACACTGCAAGAGGTAAGGTTGCTGGTGAGGGTAATCTAAATGATTCATTCTTAAGCGACCAAGGATTTGTATCAGGAGAAAATGCACATATACAAGATAGTAAGTTTTATCAAAGTCACAGTTATGTAGTTAAAGTCGGACAATCAATAAACAAATACAGATCAGTATTAAAAGAGTTAGTTCACCCAGCAGGTCATGTTTTCTTTGGTGAAGTTGCAATTAAATCAGAAATATTAAGTTCAAGTTTAGGTGGTCGATTTGATGTTGACCCAAATAACCAATTAGGTATCATATCAACAACATTTGTGCCTACAATTGTAATACCATCTTTCCCAACTGATAATGTATTAATGGAAGAATCTACTAGAGATTCATCTGTTAGAGTATTACTAGAAACTGGTGATCTATTAGAAAACGAAGAATCAAGAGACAATGTTGCAATAACAAATTCAGAAAGAATAATGTATCTCTTAACAACTAAAGCAGAAGTTGATGCACAAGATATGTTATTACAATTTAAAACTGTATCGAATGTATCTACAGCTGAACATAAAGGTGCAGGTAATTTCAATGTTTTAAATGTTAGAAAGTTTATCGATAGTGATACACAATCTATAATATCAGCCGCTGGTTCAAATATAGAAACACCAGTATTTCCTACAACATCAACATTCAATGCAGTCACACAAAAATCACCAAGAAGAGATGGAGTATTAAGTATATCAAATGTAGTTGATAAAGAAAATGATTATTATGTTCCTGATCTTGGTAAAGATTTTTCATCTTCTAGTCCACAAGGCGAGAGAGATTCAGTTGAAGTAAGACCATCAGATTCAGGTCTGGTTTTTCAGTTATATAATCCAGAAGAAGAGATACTCATATTAGAAGACGGTAATAAAATATTAAACGAAGAACCATTAAATTATTTACGACAAGACCCATTTGATAGAGATTTACACGGACATAAAATACTTTTTGAAGATGGAAGTGGCACAATATTATTAGAAGATGATACAGTTCCAGAAGATAGAGAATATTTTGTCACTGAAAGATCAATAGAATTAGATAATCCATTCATATATTTTGAAGATAATAATAGAATAGTGATGGAAGATGCATTAGATAATGCAGTATTATTAAAAGAAGATGCAGGCGAAAGTGTGCATACATTTATTCCATTAGGACCAACTTTTAGAACTCTAAATAAGATCGCATTCCAAAATTGTTATGAGATTTCTTATTACATATTAGATGAGACATCTGAAACAAATGACGAAGATCGTATCTTACTAGAAGATGGCATAAGTGGCATACTAACAGAAGACACAAAAGAAACAGGATTGAATATAAGTCAATTGGATTCACTCATAGGAAACACCTATGTTGGCGAATTAGATGATTTAGCAAGAAGAAGAACAAACATAGGGTTTAGTTCATATGTTAATTCATCAAATGTTACCAATTCGACCCTACAATCCTTATAAATAGTTATAACAAGATAACTGGAGAGTTAAAAAATGGCAGCTATAATAACAGAAAAATTTAGAACGCACAATGCAAGGCAGTTCATAGAAGATTTTGGTGAATCAGGTTCTTCTAACTATGTCTTCATTGGTAGACCACATTCGTGGACAGATGATAATAACCCACCCGCTCCCGCTAATTCAGAAAGCGAAGAGATAGGCGCATACGAGGATATGATTGCACTTAAAAAAGTGACAACAGCAGATATTTCTCATGGTCTCGTAAGATACAACTGGACATCAGGCACAATGTATGATGAGTATAGAGATAATTACTCATCTTCAAACACAACTAATGTAACCAGTGCATCAAACTTTTTTGATGCGAGAGGTTATGTAATAACAGATGAATTTAAAGTATACAAATGTTTAAGAACAGGTGTAAACTCTAGTGGTTCAAATGTTGCATCAACTGTAAAACCAACATCAGTATCAACAACAGTGCCAGAAGTCACATCAGATACAGGTGCAGCTCAAGGATATATGTGGAAATTTATGTATTCAGTAGGCGCATCAGATGTCATTAAGTTTGTGACAAACGATTTCATACCAGTAAAAACTATAGGTGCAAAATCAGGTGTTGCAGGTTCAGGAACAAACGGACAATTCGGTTCAACTGCAACAGACGATGGTTCTGCTCAGTTCGATGTAGAGAACGCCTCTGTAGATGGTGCAATTTATCATTATGTGGTGACAGCTGCCGGCTCATCATACAGTGATGGTTCATCTACTACATTCACAGTCGATGTCGCAGTCGAGGGTGACGGTTCAGGTGCAGTTGCAACTCTCTCATTTGCTAGTGGTGCTTTAAGTTCAGTTAGTTTTAAAGATACAAGTTCATTCGGTTCAGGTTATAAGAGAGCAACTTTCCCAACAATAAGTTCTTCGATTTCAGGAATTAGTGCAGGAACAGGCGCAACTATTAAACCTATAATATCACCAATTAACGGTCACGGTGCAAACCCAATAGAAGAGTTGGGTGGCAACTATGTCGTTGTAAACTCTAGACTAGAGTTTGGTGAGGGTTCAGGTGATTTCCCTACAGATAACGATTTTAGAAGAATAGGTTTAATTAAAGACCCTGTTCAATCATCTGACTCAACAATATCTACTGCAACATCATTGACTGCAACTAACCAAGTCACAGTTGATAATGCAACAAGTTTAACAGTAGATGATGTAATTACAAACGCAGCTTCAGAGTCATCTACAACTGCAAAAGCAAGAATAGTATCTAAAACAGGTAATGTTTTAAAACTATTACCAGTTGTAAACTCAGGTGGTGAGTATGTGAATTTTGCAAACTCAAATAGTATATTTAAAAGTGGTTCAGATACAAGTGTTGATGTGAGCTCATCAGGTGTATCATCTGCACACCCAGAGATGACTAGATTTACTGGACAAATTCTCTATGTAGAGAATAGAGGTGCAGTATCAAGAGCCGCTGATCAGATTGAAGATATTAAACTGATTATTGAAATGTAATTAACGAGTCTTAGGACTCTACAACAAAAGATTAAAATATGTCGCAGAAAACAGATTTAAACATATCACCATATTACGATGACTACTCAGAGAGTAAAAACTTTCATAAAGTTCTTTTTAGAGCAGGTCGTCCAGTTCAAGCAAGAGAACTAACTCAGTCTCAATCTCTATTACAGAATCAAGTTCAAAGATTCGGTGATCACATGTTCAAAGAGGGTTCTATTGTAAATGGAGCCGCTACTGATATCGACATGGATGTCGAGTTTGTTAAAGTAGATGCAACGAACCCAAATAGCGCAGGAACAGCAGATGTATCTTCATACATTGCAGACTTCAAAGGTAAAATTATTCAAGGAGAGAGTTCAGGTGTAGTTGCAGAGGTCATGGAAACAGTCGCACAGACTACAACTGACCCCGATACTCTTATAGTTAAATATTTACAAGAGGGTTCAGATGGTTCTTCAACAGTTCAAGCATCATTAAGGTTTAAGTCTGCTGAAGAAATAAGAGAAGTCACAGTAGGTTCTGATGGTGCATTATCAGTTGCATCAAATAATAACGAATTTAAAGTTGCAACTGAATCTACAACAGCAAAAATTGTTGGTCGTTCTTCTCTTGCAAATATTAGAGAAGGTGTAGTATTCATAAGAGGGTTTTTTGTAAAAGTTGCAGAACAAACTTTAGTATTAGAGAAATATAGTGGTAAGCCTTCATTCAGAGTAGGTTTAAATGTAGTAGAAAATTTAATTACATCTTCTGCCGATACAAGTTTACTAGACAATGCACAAGGAACAACAAATGAAAACGCTCCAGGCGCAGACAGACTTCAATTTACACTTACACTTGCAAAATATAGTCTTACAGATACAACAGACACAAACTTTGTAGAACTTGCAAGAGTAAATGCAGGTGTCATAGAATTAGAAATCAATAGACCAATATATGGTCACATAGAACAAGCATTAGCAAGAAGAACATTTGATGCAAATGGTGATTTTGTAATAAGACAATTTACAAGTTCATTTAGAGAACATTTAATAGACGGATTCAATAGAGGTTTTTACGAGTCATTTCAAGGTGGTGACGAGAGTAAAGTTGTTATGCAAATCTCTCCAGGTAAAGCATATGTAAAAGGTTTTGAAGTCACAAAGGACGGCACAACTAATTTAACACTTAATAAAGCAAGAACAACAGAATCATTAACTAACGCAAATACACCTGCAAGATTAGGTAATAAATTAAGATTATCAGGTTCATACGGATTACCAGAGTTTGGTGATTCTACTACACTAACAACTTACAAACCTATAAAACTTTTAGACACTGCAATATCAACACCAGGCACAATACCTGATACACATATTGGTTTTGCAAGAGTAAGATGTATCGATGAACAATCATCTACATTAAACAACTTATATCTATTCGATATCAAGATGTTTACAAAACTATCTTTTGATAGTAGTCCAGGTGTTTCAAGTAATAATTTTAGAGTAGGTGATAAAGTCACAGGTTCAGTTTCAGGTGCAACAGGTATAGTAGCATATCAAGATACTTCTAATAACTTTGTCATGGTGCATGATGTAATAGGAACATTTACAACAAGTGATGTCATAACAATTAAAGGTTACGGAACTTGGAGTCAAGGCAGTGAAACTTTAAGCGCAGTCAGATCATATAATGTTGAAGATGCAAGAGGCGTAGGTCAAGAACCATCAACTACTTCAAGTGCAGATAAAAACTTTACTGCAAGTATACCAACAGATAGTGTTAAAATTATATCAGGTGCAACAGTATTGTCATCAAGTGGTGCATTAACAGGAACAGGAACAGCATTCTTAAATGAACTAAGACCAGGCGATATAATCGTAGATGGTAATGGTACCGAACAAGTAATTAATACAGTCACAGATAATTCTAATGCACAAACAGTTGGAACACCTGGTTCAAATGGTGTAATTGCAAATCCAGGTGCAGGACTTATTAGAAAGAGAGCAAGACTTTACAATCAAGATCAGTCAGCATCTATCTTTGCATGGCCAAGAGATTATGTTAAGACCCATACAGGCACAGAAACAACAGTTAAAATACAAAAAGAATTTCCGATAGGTTCTGGTGGTGAAATTACATTGACGAAAGAATCAAACGAAAGTTTTGAACCAATCAATAACGATAATTATCAATTTGCAATCGTAAATGCAGTTGCAAGTCCATCAAGTGGCAGAGTTGATGGTGCAGTATTTCATGGCGATGATGTGACATTCGGTTCTGTCTCAGGTAATAATAGAACAGTCACAATAGGAACTTCTGCTGACCAAGGTGCCATAGTAAGAGCATCATATACAGTTAGTGTAAACAATCCAACTGCAAAAGGTAAAGATTTAAGAGAGTATCGTGCATTAAGAGTAAGTAAAAGTGATTCTACAGCACAATTCTACGGAACTGCATATGACCACAAAGAAATCAGTTTAGGTGTATCAGATATATTTAAAATAAGAGGTATATTTGAAGCAGTCCCAGGAACTACAACAACAGATAGTTCAGAGAGTGTAGAAGTCGCAACACTACCAAACGCAGTATTTAATGTCACACCTGATACTGGATCATTTGGTGCAGGTAATATTATTAAAGGTCAAACAACTGGTGTTCGTGCAAAACTTATAGACACAGTTGTAGATGATACTACTGCATTCTTCTACTATCTCGGTAATGCTAAATTTACAGCAGGTGAAACAGTAGTAGATGAAACATCAGGCGCAACTGCAACATTAACATCTATTGGCACAAGTTCACCAGATATTAAAAATAGATATTTCTTAGATAACGGTCAAAGAGATGGTTATTATGACCATGGTAAATTAATATTAAAACAAGGTGAGCCAACACCTAATAATCCAATAACAATATTGTTTGATTATTTTGTAGGTGGTTCAGGTGATTATTACGATGTATCTTCATATTCTGGTTTAGATTATGATGAGATACCAATATTTTCACCAAACAAAGTTGATGCAGGTGGTTTTGAACCAGACGGAACATTTGAACTGGCAGATGCAGTAGACTTTAGACCATCAGTTGGCCAATTATTTGCAAGTTCAACATTTGGTCAATCTAATACAGATTTTGATATACAGAATACATTAGATATATCAAATCATTCTAGTAATGGTCATCTATCATCACCGTTTGCATATGAATCTCGAACTTTCGAAGGCGCTATATCAGGTATAACAAATACTAGATCATCATTTTCTAGATGTCCATTACCAACATCTTTTATAAAAGGTAATATAAGTTTTTATGTGCCAAGAATAGACAAAATTTTCTTACATAAAGGTGGTAAGTTTGAAGTAGCACAAGGTGTTCCTTCAATTACACCTAGAAAACCAGCAGCTATAGATGATGCTATTGAAATGTTCGAGTTATTTGTCCCACCATTTACTAGAAATGCAAAAGAGATTCGTGCAAGATCAAGAGATTATAGAAGATTTACCATGTCAGATATTGGTAAGATTAATCAAAGAGTCACAAACTTAGAAAGAGTCACAGCATTATCATTATTAGAAAAAGATACACAAACATTACAAGTTTTAGATGCAGATGGTTTAGATAGATTCAAATCAGGTTTCTTAGTAGATAACTTTAGAGGTCACAAAATAGGTGATGTCACACATCCAGATTACAATGTTGCAATAGATACAAAACTAGGTCATTTAAGACCAAAAAGTTATACACAATTTTTTGATATATCTTTAAACACTGCACAATCATCAGGTTATCAAAAGACTGGTGATCTTATCACATTACCATTTTCAGAAATATCATATGTAAATCAAGATAAGGCATCAAGACATATCAATGTTAATCCATATCATGTCTTTGCATTTATTGGTAATGTGAAACTAACACCAGAGTCAGATATATGGAATGACCACGAACAACTTCCTGATGTTAGGATAAACAGAGAAGGAAACTTTGATGCAGTATTAGCAGAAAACGAAAACTCTCTAGGAACAGTCTGGAACGAATGGCAAACAACATGGGTCGGTGAACCAGTTGTCGTAGAGACAGAATCGGTAGCTGCAGTACCAGGTTCTTGGTCTGGCGACCCTGCTCAAGGTGGTGAATGGACACAAGGCACAATTATAACAAGAGAAATTACAGAAACACCTGAAACACAAGCAAGAACAGGTGTAAGAACATCAGTAGTTGAAGACTTTGTAGAAACAAGAAACAACAGAGTTGTTAGTGTATCAGTAATACCTTTCATCAGATCAAAAGAAATTAAGGTTGATGCAACAAATTTAAAACCAAACACAAATCATTTTATATACTTTGATAGTATCAGAGTAGACCAATTTGTTAGACCAGACAGTGCAACATATTCACAAGATACAGGCACAACAGTGTCATCTGGAGTAAAATCTGATGGAAACGGAAGACTAATATGTCATTTTAATATACCTAATGATGAAAATCAAAGATTTCCTACAGGTCAAAGACAAGTATTAGTCACATCAAGTGCAACAAATTTAAACAATCCTGATTCGAGAGCGAGTTCTAATTATCAGGCGCAAGGGTTATTGAATACATCTCAAACAGAGATAGTATCTACTAGAAATGGCCGTGTAATTATGGAAAGATTATCTGGTGAAAGACAGATAATGAGAAAAGGTGAGAGATTAAATATCGAGAGTGATGGTGAATTACCACCAGCTCCGCCACCTCCACCTCCGGCACCACCGCCACCTCCTCCACCACCGCCTCCGCCTCCGACTCCGGCGTTGACGCCTAATCCACCTCCGCCTCCGCCTCCAGCGCCAACACCAGCGCCTACGCCAGCACCGACACCTGCGCCAACGCCTGTGCCGTTGCCTATTCAACCACCAGTTGAACCAAGAGATAGATTCAGATTCCCATTAGAAGATAGAAGAAGAATAGACGGATTGGAAAACGAGGGTTGGATGGACCCATTAGCAGAAACTTTCTTAGTAGAAGCAGATGGTGGTATGATGGTAACTTCTATCGATTTATTCTTTAAATCAAAAGATGCATCATTACCAGTTTCAGTAGAGATAAGAGATGTAGTAAACGGATATCCAGGTAAAGTGACATTACCATTCTCAATTGTCACTAAGAATCCAGGTGATGTAAATGTATCAGCTGACGGTTCAGTTGCAACAACATTTACTTTTGAGTCACCAGTATATCTTGAAGAAGGAAAAGAAATGTGTTTTGTAGTTTACTCAAACTCTAATAATTATGAGTGTTATATCTCTAGAATGGGAGAAGTAGACTTAATTACTGGTCAAGTAATATCAGGACAACCATATGCAGGTTCATTATTTACTTCACAAAATGCATCAACTTGGACTGCCGAACAAACAGACGATTTAAAATTCCATTTAAAGGTTGCGAAGTTTACAACTAATACAGCCGCTAATGTTATTTTTGAAAACGAACATTTACCTGCACAATTAATAAAAGATAATAGTGTAGAAGTTTATAGTAATCAATCATTTGCAAGATTCTATGCATACTCACACGGTAATTATTCATCTAATTCAAATATTGTAATATCAGGAGTAGCAGGAGATAAAACTAACGGTGTTTTAACATTGAGTGTGGCTGGCACAAATTTACATAGTGCAGGACCATCTCAAACATTTACAGTAAACGGTAAGACTCAAACACATTCAAACGCAAGTGGTAATCCAAATGGTGGTTGTATAATACAAACTATCACAACAGATACTAATGGTAATGCCACAAGTGCAACGATTAGTAATCCAGGTCAAGGATATGCCGTCAATGAGACAATAACAGTTGCAGATGTAAATGGTTCAGGCACATCAGTAGCAATAACTATTGCAAGTGTAGGTGATACATTAGGTGGTTTACCTGTATCAGCATTGAATCAAGTATTCAACAGTATCAATCATTACGATCTTGATTCATTCTGTGTGACACCAGACTTATCAAGTTTCCATTTATCATACACTAATGCATTACAATCTACAATAGGTGGTGGCGATGGTGTATTTGTGACAAGTAATTTATATTACGATGTATTACATACAATGATACCATCATTAAACTTTAAAGATTGTGATCTCATACCTAGTGTAAGAAGAACAGGTATGAACTCTCCAGAATCGTCAAGTTTAGATACTGCATATCTTATGAGAACAACAAATGACTTTATAACATTAAATGATAATAACTTCTTTGAAAGACCAAGTGTAATTGCATCATCTATAAATGAAGTCAATGAAGTATCAGGCGGACCATCAAATAAATCATTCGAATGTAGATTACAATTAATAACTGCAAATCAGAATATATCGCCTATCATTGATGTGGGCACAATTGGTGCATTAGGTATTATGAATAGAATTAACGATATAGATTCATCGTCTGATGTATCAACAGGAAGAACTTACATACCGTCTACAGAACCAGACGGCGACAACAACGAGTTTGTTTACATAACAAGAAAAGTTGCATTGAAGAATCCTGCATCATCATTGAAAGTTATTGCAGATAACTTTAGACCACCAGATACAGATTTAAAATACATGTTCAAGATATTAAAGAATGACGAGACAACACCAATCGATGATTTAGGATTCCAATTCTTTAATACAGATGGTTCATCAGATGTGGTACTAGAACAAGATGCTAGAAACTTTAAAGAATATGAATATACAGCAGATGGTCTTCCTGAGTTTACAGGATTCCAGATTAAGATAGTAGGACAAGCACAGAACACATCTATTGTGCCATTAGTATCAGCACTTAGATGTATGGCATTAGCATAATGAGTAAGTATAGTAAAGTAGAAGGACATATAGACTTGGTAAGAGAAGAAAGTTCAAGTGCTATTATTAATACTAATACTGAACATTATAGATTGGTAATGAAACGCAGAGAAGTTATGAAAGCTCAGCGTTCTGAAATAAATACTCTTAAACAAGAGGTAACAGAAATCAAAGGATTATTGAAAGACATTATAGAGAAATTACATGGCTAAAACAGTAGACAACTTCAGCACAATAGAAGACTTTAGAAAAACCTATAACGAACTTGCATTCGATGTGGGTGATATATCAGGTCTTCGTGATGCATTAAAATCAGGTAACAACGATACATTAGTAGATGCAGTAAATGTTTTAGAAGATAAACAATTTTTCTTTCAAGAATTTACATTCATCGCAACAGCAAACCAAGTATCATACTCAGGCGCTGATGCATTTGGTAATAGTTTAGTATATAAAGATGAGAAAATACAAGTCTTTAAAAACGAAGAACATCTTAGAGAAGATGTAGACTATATTGTCTCTGGTCCAACAGGAACAGGTTCATTTAGCACAATTGTATTACAAGGTTCTTATGCATCTGGTCAATCTAAAGCAATGTCAGCTGGTGATAGATTAATAATCTATTCATTCACAGGCGCATTTATAGGAACAAGTATTGCAGGAGATGTTGCATCATTCTTTCAAAAGAGTGCAGAGAATACAATCTACAATACAAACTCAAATGGTGTTATTCTTAATGGTGATAACTCATCTGCTACAACAACTTTACAGTCAGGTTTTACATTACAACTTGCAGGTAAAACTTTTGCAGAAGATGATTTAACACTTGCATCAGGTAAAACAATGTCTGCACCAACAGTGACAGACGGCACTGCATCACTATCAAGTGGTTCATTAACAAGTGCAGTAAACGGAACATTCTCAGGACAAGTTCAAGCAGAACATTTAGTATCAACAGATGATTTAGCAGTAGCCGATGGTGCAAGTTTCGGTGGTGATATAGCAGTTTTAGGTAATGCCGCTTTATTCGGAAGTGCAAACCAAATAGGTAATAGTAGTAGTGATTCATTAGAAATACAAGGTGATTTAGTCATGACAAGTGCCGTTATTACTTCTAACTTTTTACCAAAAGTAAATAATAATGTTACCCTAGGTTCATCAAGTAAAAAATGGTCGAATGTTCACTCAACAACTTTCACAGGTAATTTAACAGGCGATGTCACAGGTGATGTTAAGTCAAGTGGTGGTCAAACTATTCTTGATAGTGGCACAGACGGAACTAATGCAACTGCAAGATTATCTACAATCACAGATGATGGTTCAACAACAGTATTGAATGTCGCATCAGGTTTATTAACAGGAACAGTTTCAAGTATATCAAATCATACAACTGCTGATTTAACAGAAAATACAAATCTCTACTTTACAAACGCAAGAGCAGATGCAAGAGTAAGTGCAGTATTACCAAACACAGATAGTTTATCAGAGGGTTCATCTAATCTATATTTTACAAATGAAAGAGCTCAAGATGCCGTTGGTGGTATGTTTACTGGTAATACAGAAACAGGTATTACAGTCACATATAATGATGGTGATGGCACAGTAGACTTTGCAATATCAAATACAGATTCAATAACAGAGGGTTCAAGTAATCTCTACTTTACAAATGCAAGAGCAGATGCCAGAATAGCAGCTGCTAGTATAGCCGCACTATCAGATGTAGGCTCATTAGGAAGTCCTAGTGCAGGACAAATTTTAGCATTTGATGGTTCTGGTAATTTGCAAGTTGCTAACAACTCTACAACCACTGATTCTACTTCTGAAGGAACTAATAAATACTTTACAGACGATAGAGTAAATGATGTTATCGTTGCAGGTAATGGACTTGCTAAAGCATATGTTGACAATCCTGATGGAGGCGATGATACAACTCTAGACGGCAGAACAACATTGAGTGTTAATACACAAAACGGAGTAAAGATTAATAGTGATAATGTCGAACTTGATTATAGTGTAATTACTGATAGTGATCTCTCAGGCGGATTACCAAGTGGTTCAGGAAAAGATGTTGGTCATTTATTCTTCTTAATATAATGATATGTCAGATGATATTTTTATCAAACACCCAGCGGCTTTTCAACAACCTTATATAGCAAGGGCATCAAAGAACGCACAGGAACCAGTAATTGCTCAAAGAGATGCAAGAACTCCTGCTATCTATCAAATTCCTTCTACTTATAATCTTAGATCACCGTCAACATATCAGAATCCTGTATCGACACAGAATCCTTTTATTAGAAACCAACAAGAACCTAATATAAGAGCGCAACAAGAACCGAATATTAGAGCGCAACAGATTCCGTTTACATATCAGCATAGATCACCGTTGACCTATAATCATAGAAGTCCGTCTTCGTATCAACATAGATCACCATCGATTTATCAGGTAAGTTATCAAGCAAGACAGCCTTCATCATATCAACATAGATCACCAGGAACTTATCAAAGTCCAGTTGCATACAGACACCCTATAATATATCAACATAGAAGTCCGTCTTCATATCAGGCGACAGGTCGAAATCCAGTTATCTATCAACATCAAAGTCCAAGCACATATAGTCATAGATCACCATCGATTGCAAACGCACAAAATCCGTTTATAAGAAGCGCACAAACACCATTTACTTACAACTTTAGAAGTCCGTCAATAGGTTCATATCAAACAACTTACAGTCATCAACAACCTACATCAGGATTCTTAACAGTAGGTCGAACTGAAAGTGTAGCAAGAGCTAGTGAATTGGTAACAGGTTTCGGAACTGGTAATGGTATGCCAAACGATCTAAATAGTGTCTCAAGCAGACAACAAGGTGCAGCTAGTCTTATTGCATCAGACCATAGTTTTGATGAATCTACAAATGGAGGATTTGCAAGTGCAATGGCAGGAGGTGGATTTACATTTAGAGTAGAATATGTAAGCACAAATGATGTAAGAATTATGGTAAAAGAGGGCGGTGCCACATTTGGTAACCCTAGAACAAGTAGAATAGGAAATATGAGTAGTAGTGCTAGTTCATCTTTTTCTTACCAATCGAGTAATATATCATCAACTTCTTTTTCTGAAATATGTAGATTTACAAATATAGGTAGCGGAAGAGGTCAAGTAAAACTTAACTTTGTTAACCCAACAGCATCACCATATGGTATTAATGCAAGTAATTGGATGTCTTTTTCAAACAACGGAGGCTATACAGCTCATGGAAGCAGTGGTGATGGAGATGCTGACGGAACTTCTGCACCTATAACATGGCCTAGAACAACTATATCTTCACCATT
>MDTB01054154.1_pt1 | contig 16272 bp, 16 predicted proteins | sample 811161 | NCBI WGS metagenome assembly MDTB01 (sample SAMN05326650, study PRJNA326480) | marine metagenome | isolation source: seawater | place: Mediterranean Sea | collected 2009 | reverse complement strand
TCGATCGCCCTGCATACGACGTCACGGTCGTATGTCTCGGATAGATAATTGGGGTCAATAATCGGGGCATCCGACGCGTTCGTACCACTGATGTGGACCGTGCCCCGACTCTCGGGCCGCAAATGACAGACGCTTGCGGTCATTCCCGGAAAGGGATGGAGGTCGGTACCAAGTTTATCGGCGCTCATTGGTTGGATATGGAATTCGAGGTCAGCTCGATCGATCTCGTCGCTCGACTTAAAAAAAGCTCCAAGCTGGCTGGGGGCCATCGACAAGGGCCCTGACTGGTTATAGGCGTAGTGCAGGCCCATTTTGATCCGACCGAGCCATGAGTTGGCGTGTTGGTTGAGCGTCTCGCCGGCCTCCAGGCGGTATTGCAGCCGGACCTGAAGATGGTCTTGTAGGTTTTTACCGACACCCTCAAGTCGGTTACGGATAGGGATACCCAGTGGTTTAAGTACCGCCTCAGAGCCAATCCCGGATCGCTCAAGGAGTGATGGTGAACCGACCGCGCCGGCGGCCAGAACGACACGCTTTGCTCGAATTGAAACAGGCTTGCCATGACGGGTTCCTTCCATACCGATGCAATGGTCTCCGTCAAAGATGAGTCGCACGGTCAAGGTCTTGGTCATTACCGTGAGGTTTGATCGATGCATTACTGGGTGCAAGAACGCGCGCGCCGATGACCAACGGATCCCTTTTCTTTGTGTGACCTCGAAATAACCGACCCCACTGTTATCTCCGCAGTTGAAGTCGGGTCTGTCAGTGAAGCCGTTCTCTTCACAAACTTTTTTAAATGTCTCCAGAACATCCCACTTGAGTCGTTGCTCCTGAACCAGCATCTCCCCCTGATCTGAATGGTAGTGGTCGGCGCCTCGATGGTAGTTCTCCGACTTCTTGTAATAGGGAAGTACGTCGTCCCATGACCATCCCTCACCCCACGACGTGTAGTCGTCTTTTTGTCCACGCATGTAGATCATGCCGTTAATACTCGAGCATCCACCTAAGACTCGTCCACGTGGGTATGCGAGGCTGCGGCCATTTAGGCCCTCTTGCGGCGTTGTTGTGTAGCACCAGTCTGTTTTGGGATTCCCCATGGTGTAAAGATAGCCGACCGGGATATGGATCCAGTGCCAATTATCTTTGCCGCCAGCCTCTACAAGGGTTACCTGGTGTTCGGGATTGGCTGACAACCGGTTCGCAATCACACAGCCCGCGCTGCCGGCGCCGATGATCAGTGTGTCTGTGTGAAGACGATCAGTCATTTTCAGTCAGTCGGATCCGTAGCGATATATCTCTCTTAGGATCATACAAGATCGCGTCACCCGAGGAGGTGAATAATTTGGTGATTGCGCTGATCACAACCTGATGGGTGACCATAATCGCTGGTGTTTCGTCACGATTAGAGATCGTTAACAGCTTGTCCGAGAGGAGTTTGAGTGTCACCTGCCGATCCACGTGGCCCTCAAAAAAAGAGCCCAGACCCTCGAATGATTCTACTCGTCCGATATTCATTAGCCGTGCGGTCTCGAGACAACGGCACCAGGGACTTGAATGGACGATATCTGTCGCAAAGTCTAAAGATTTGAATACGTTACCAATCCGCTTCGACTGCTCACGGCCACGCTGGTCGAGATTTCGTTGGGTGGCGCAATCATCGACCCGAAACTTGGACGGGTCACCGAACCCTGGTGCCAAAGCGTGACGAAAAAAGATCACAGTACCACGAGTCTCGAGCGCGTCTTTGAGGCTGATGATCTGAGTCTGGGCTTGTAAAAATTGGAAAGGGAGCATGCAGATAACAAAAAACCACCACAATTGCCGATGTTTGCTGACCATCCGATGTACACTCCCGCGTCTGTTTTACCGAGGTAGTTTATGAGTGTGGCCCAGTGGTGGATTTTTCTACCGGCCTGTATCGGAATGAATTTTTTTCCGGGACCGAATAACCTTGTTGCGTTAGTCCATGGGATCCGCACAAATGCGCGGCGTGCGACCGTAGCGGGGCTCGCTCGACTGCCGGTCATGATGGTTATGCTTGTCTTGCTTGCGGTTGGGCTAGAAGCGCTTCTGGCGCTCAGCGCAGTTGCGTTCCAGTGGCTGCGGATCATTGGTGCTGGTTATTTGTTGTGGATGGCATGGCAGTCGCTTCATGCGGTTGTATCGACACATTTTGATTTGGAGGTACGTAAATCGCTTCGGCTAATGGCTCGATCTGAGGCCCTAGTCGCCTTCACAAACCCGAAGTTGATTCTAATTTTTTATGCATTCTTCCCCCAATTTATTGATCCAGTGAAACCGGTCGTGCCGCAAGTCATCGTGATGGGTGGCACATTCATAGTCATCGAGATTGGGGCGATCGGGTTGTATGCGTTTGGCGGCCGTTGGTTACAGGAGAGATTCGAGGACGGCCAGAGCTCGAAGTGGCTATCGCGTTTTACAGCGGCCGCGCTCACCGCTGCTGCGGGGTTGATTCTGGTCCCATGAAGCAATTATCTAATTACGCCTACGGTACCGCATTAATGATTCTTGGCGTCTTAGTGCTGTCGCCAGATTCTGGACTTTTGCGGTTAATTGATGGTGATCCTTATGTGGTGTCGTTCTGGAGAGGGATAGGGATCTGTTTGGTTTTGTGGGTAGCGGCATTGGCCCGGTCGCCAGCAGAGTTCGTCTACCAGTTGACACACCACAGTGCTGTGTCCGTTGGCATCGTTCTCTCTTTCGGTATGTCTTCCATGTCCTTCGTTTTCGGTGTCACTCTTCTGGGGGCACCGACCATGCTCGTGTTTGTGGCGCTGACACCACTGGCCTCGGCATTTGCAAGCCGGATCCTGTTCGGAGAATCAACCGACCTCGCGTTATGGATCGCGATCGTGATCGGAATCATCGGCGCATCGATCTCGGGTTCCGCGATCCCGGACGGTACCCCACTTGCGGGCTATCTCGCGTGCTTTTTTGTCCCCGGTTTGACCGGATTAGGCATCAGTTTGACCCGTCATTACCCGAGAGATCACATCTGGCCACTGTACGGGTCTGCGAATCTCATGATGGCCTGTGTTATCTGGTTTGTAATCGATTCGGTTTCAGTCCCACGGGAATCGATTTGGTTGCTCACGGTCAATGCATGCATTGTCTGCTCACTATCGTTTATGCTGATAACCATCGCCCCCAAATATCTCCCTGCGCCAGAGGTGGGTCTTTATCTCCTACTCGAGACACTGATTGGACCGGTCATCGTTTGGATTCTGGTCGGCGAGGTCCCGAGGCAAGATGATTTCATTGGGGGCGCAGTATTACTTGCTGCGTTGGTTGGTCTATTTACCTACCGGATGCGCTACGCCAATACGGCGATAGAACAGCGACATGGTTAGTCTAATTGCAGACGCGGTGCTGCCCATTGCCTGGATATTGGCTCTTGGTTTCGCGATCAATCGCTTCTCGAACGTAGGCGAGTCTTTCTGGCGCGGCCTCGAGTGGGTCTCCTATTGGGTGCTGATGCCAAGCCTTTTGATTGAGGTCATCATTCGGGCGCCCGATATTTCGGTCCCATGGGGACCTCTGATCGGTTCCGTTTATTCCACGCTGGGGATCATCACTGTGTTTGCAATTCTTGTGTGGCGGATTGGCCTGTTTGGGCCGAGTTACGCCTCATTTACATCGGTGTACCAGGGAATTATCCGTTTCAATACGTTCATATCACTCGCATTAGCGGCTGGTCTTCGCCCCGATTTATTGCCACACGTCGCTATCGCAGCTGCGATCATCATTGTCATCATCAACATAGCCTGTGTCTCGGTTATGACCGCTAAACATCCCAGATTTGAGCTGGCTCAGGTGGGTCGCGAATTATCGAAAAATCCCTTGATCTTGGCGTGCGCGATTGGGGGCATGGGCCGCTTGCTGGAAATCGCTGATGGATTCCCAATTTCTGGGTTGGCTCTTATTGGGAAGGCCGCGCTTCCGATGGGGGTGTTGTGTTTGGGGGCAGGGCTCCAGTGGCAAGCGGTAAGGGCTGGGCTCGGATTGACATTGTTCTCGGTTGTCACGCAACTACTTGTGAAGCCACTCTTGTTCCTTGGCTTGGCGTTTTGGATGGGACTTACGAACGATTGGGTTCTTGTGGGCTTGCTCCTGACTTGCGTATCAACAGCAGCATCGAGCTATATTTTAGCGAGACAGTTGGGTGGAGATGCCCAATTAATGGCAGGAATTGTTGCAGTCCAGACGGTCCTGTCGATCGTGTCGGTGCCGATGGTGTTGTGGTTTGCGGATAGTATGAATTGGATCAGGCTCACATGAACACATGCGATTTGGTGGTGATCGGGGGTGGGGTCGTCGGGCTGACGATCGCCCGCGAGTGGCTGCTTCGTTATCCGAAATCAGATGTCGTGGTCTTGGAGAAAGAGCAGAATTCTGTGGCCCACGGGAGTGGTCGTAACTCGGGTGTCGTGCATTCGGGTATCTATTATGCGGAGGGAAGTCTAAGGGCCCAGCTATGTGTGTCTGGATGTCAACTGATGCGCGATTATGTTTCCGAGCGAGGGCTGTGGATTGATAATTGTGGCAAATTGCTGGTGCCACCCTCGGAATCGGCGCTTGGGTCCATGCAGGTCCTTCTCGATCGCGGAAGAGCCAATGGTGTAGAGATCCATCAATTGACGGGGAAAGAGGCGCTGGAGCTGGAACCGCACGTTAATCCTCAGTTTGATCAGGTACTGTTTGTTCCGATTACGTCGGTGGTCAATCCGAAGGAGGTCGTGGAACGGATTAAAAAAGACGTTATCGAGGCTGGAGGAGTGATTCATTACAATGCGTCTGCAGGCTCAATCGACTCAAAATGTGGGACAGTGCAGACCTCAGTTGGCACATTTGAATCTCCAACGGTCGTGAACGCGGCGGGATTGTTTGCTGATCAGGTCGCTAAACGCGCTGGTCTGAAAACACGATACAGTTTCCAGCCTTTCAAGGGTAAGTATTGGAAGCACAAAAATACACACTTTAAAATGCGACGTCTGGTGTATCCGGTGCCTGACCTCGATCTGCCTTTTCTGGGCGTGCATACTGCGCACAATTCTCACGGCGAGGTGTATTTTGGACCCAGCTCCACCCCCGTCATTGGTCGTGAAAATTATAAGGGACTTCAAGGCATATCCTGGTTGGATGGTTTGAGCCTAAGCGCCTCTATAGTTAAGAAATTGCTCCATAATACAAATGGTTTACGGACACTCGCTTTGCGTGAAATGAAGCTGGTACGGTTAAAGGGGGTCTGTAATGAACTCTCGAAGATCATCTCGGGCGTAGGGCCTGATGATCTTGAGCGCAGTCTTGCAAAAGTAGGTATCCGGTCACAAATATTTGATGCAGACAGACAGCACTTGGTAAACGATTTTGTTGTTTTGCAGGATGATAAGACCATTCATGTGTTGAATGCGATAAGCCCGGCATTTACAGCAAGCTTCGCGTTTGCCAGATACGTGCTTGACCAACAGAAATAATAAGGAATCGATGTGGATTTAGGATTAGATGGCCGTACAGCGGTCGTGATGGGGGCCTCGCAGGGGCTCGGTGAGGCGTCCGCAAAGCAGCTTGCGGAGGAGGGCGCGCACGTGATCCTTGTCGCGCGGCGTGAAGATGCCCTGAGAGAAGTACAGCGGAAGATTCAGGACGCCGGAGGGTCTGCTGATATCGCGACATGTGATTTGTTTGATTCAGAGTCGAGGCAGTCCTTGTGTGATTTGATCGAGAATCTGCCCAGGATCGACGTCTTGGTGGCCAACTCAGGGGGTCCGGCCCCGGGGATGGCGCCGGGGATTGCTTCGGATATCTGGACCAAGGAATTCGATGCGATGGTGCTTGGTCTTATTGAGATCATTGATACCTCCGTCGGGCGAATGAAGAGCGCCGGGTTTGGCCGGGTCGTCGTGATTGCGTCATCGGGCATTGTGATGCCGATTCCAAAGCTGGCGGTATCCAATACCCTACGATCTGCCCTAGCGGGTTACGTCAAGACACTGTCCGAACAAATGGCCCCTCATGGTGTGACCTGCAATATGGTATTGCCAGGCAGAATTGATACACCACGCACGAAGGCAATTGACGCGGGTGGGGCAAAGGCCGAGGGTGTCGAGGTTGACGAGATACGTCTCCGATCCTGGGCAGGAATACCGATGGGCCGCTACGGGACACCAGATGAATTTGCGTCGATGGTGGTTTTTTTGGTGAGCGTGAGAGCGAGTTATATCACGGGGATACAGGCCCGGGTGGATGGTGGTGCCATGAAATCCGTAAATGTATGAGTTGAGAATGCTGGATATTGTGATGGCACTGTGCCTATCATCTGGCTAGGTTTGCATGATGGATCATCTTTAACCGACCCGATTAGGAGGTACTGGTGGGTATGTTGCTACTCACCGGTACAGATGGGTTACTGGATTAATTAAAAAAACGGAGACAAATAATGAAACGTCGTTCATTACTCACACTTGGGGCCGCGATTGTTGCCGGCTCGCTGACGATGTCTGGTATGACTATTGCCAGCGCAAAAGACTATGTGCTGAATACAGCCTCCACCGGTGGTACATATCACCCTGTTGGAACAGCAATTGCGACACTCTCGAAAGTAAAGTTGTTACCAAAGAAAAAGTTTAGCCTAACCGCGGTTAACTCAGCCGGCTCTGGGGCGAATGTTCAGGCACTAGGCGCCGGCACTGCTGACTTCGCGATTCTTCAGGGTTTATTTGGTTCTTATGCGGCAACAGGAACTGGTCCGGTCTCGGCTCCCCAGAAAAACCTGCGTTCGGTGACAATGCTTTGGCAGAACGTGGAGCAGTTCGTTGTCGCGAATAGCGCGGTAAAAAATGGAACGGCTTCTGATCTGATAGGCTTAAAGGGTAAGAGTGCTGGTATGGGGAAACAAAACTCAGGAACGATTGGTTCCAATCGAGTTTTGCTTTCTGGTCTCGGACTCGATATGGATAAAGACTTCGATCTTATGCATGCGGGCTATACGCCGACAGCGGACGCGCTTGCTAATGGCCAGATCGTGGCAGCAGGGATTCCATCTGGCCCACCAACCAGTGCCATTACTAAGTTGATGGCGGGGAACAAAGGAAAATTCACGATCCTGAACGTTACCCCAGACGAGGCGAAGAAGATGGACGGGGGCCGTCTTCTCTGGACACCTTACACACTTAAGGCTGGAACTTATCCAGGCCAGACGAAGGACGTCCAGACCGTTGCGCAGCCTAATTTTCTGGCTGTAAATGCGAACGTAGATGATAACCATGTGTATCTTCTTACCAAGACCATGTATGAGAATCTTCCATTCTTGCAGGCCATTCACCCAGCGACAAAGGTGATGGCCGTTGAGAAGGCGATGAATGGTCTGCCGGTACCTTTGCATCCTGGCGCTGCCAAGTACTACAAGGAAGTAGGGCTTAAGGTCCCATCGCATCTGGTCGCCAAATAAAGCGTAACCAGAGAGAGACCAGAATACTCTGGTCTCTCTTTTGTATTTCCGGTTGGGACTAACCAGGAGGCGTAGATGACACGAGAGCATTGGTTGTCATTTGATGAATCGTCTGCTGATTTCACAGTTCTGAGATCGTTACTGATTTGTTTTGCCGTGTGCTTTGCCGTCTGGCATGTTGTTACCAATCTGCTGATTAACGAGCCTCCTATTTGGCAGAATGCCATACACTTCGGTGGGTTTGCGTTCCTTGCCAGTATCATCTTTCCCGCAAAAATCTTTGGTCGATCGTCTCTGGCGCTAGACGTTATTTATGGCTTAGTGGTGGCGCTGTCGGCATGCTGGGTAGTGGCCGCGGAGTCGAGGATTTACGAGGACACCTTGGCTATCACGGGTCAGTCTTGGCAGTTCAATGTGATCGATTGGGTCGCCGGGCTTGTATTAATACTTGCTGCCTTCGACTTCTCAAGACGTGTCTCGGGTTGGGTAATCCCGGTCCTGATTGTGGTGGCGATCTCGTACATTCTCTTTTTAGGGGAATATCTGCCGGGGGTGTTCCGTACCGCGAGCCTGCCGTTGGACGATATCTTGTTCCGTACGATCTATAACGACGAGGGCCTGTTCGGAATTCTTGCCAATATCTCTTCGTCAAATATTGCTCTGTTTATGATTTTTGGGGGCTTCCTTGTGGTCTCTGGGGCCAGTGATTTTGTGATCGAGATATCGAAGGTAGTTGCTGGAAGAATCAGGGGCGGTGCTGCCTTTGTCGCGGTCTTGTCATCTGCTCTGACCGGAACGATCAGTGGGTCGGCCGTTGCAAACACGGCGTCTACGGGTGTCATCACAATACCTCTAATGAAAGCCAGTGGGTTCCGGGGACGGTTTGCGGCCGGGATCGAGGCGGCGGCATCGACCGGGGGTCAGTTGATGCCACCAATCATGGGGGCGGGGGCCTTCGTTATGGCGAGTTACACCTCCATCCCCTACGCGACGATCGTTGCCGTGTCGGTCATTCCTGCATTTCTGTATTTCCTTTCTGTCGCCTTTGTTGTGCGTATTGAGGCAGTAAAGCATCGGGTTGGTGAGGGTGTAGACATGTCGATAAGTCGCGCAAAAATTTACGCGGGCGGTCTAACCTTCGTGATCCCATTAGGGGTAATGATTTATTTGTTGATGGCGGGAGTGACCCCATCCTTCGCCGCCTCTGGCTCGATTGGTGTCCTGATTAGCGCGTCGTGGATCTCATGGATAATTGGCCAGGTCGTTGGCTCGCGGGATATGCAATCCAACGTGATGAACATCAAACGAATCTGTGAGGCATGCTTATTCGGAGTGAGGGGTGGTATTTTGACCGCTATTCTGATGGTCTCAATAGGCGTGATCAATAACGCTATTGTCACGAGCGGTATCGGTAACGGTTTTTCGCTTATGATCGCGCAGTGGTCCCAGGGATCCCTTGTAATAGCCATATTGCTGATAGGTTTAGCATCCCTCGTTCTGGGGATGGGCCTGCCAGTTACCGCGGCCTATATCATCATGGCCATCCTATGTGCGCCTGCACTGGCCGGTATTTTGGCTGACACTGTCATTGTACAGCAGCTCATGATTGGTCTGACTGACCCTGCTCAGGCATCACTGTTTATACTGGTGGACAGCCCGTTGGTGGCAAAGGTGGCAATAGGTATGACAGAGCAGGAGGCATGGAGTTTGGTGGCGGCGTTGCCATTTGAGGTAGCCATGACATTGAGACCGGTATTGGTAGATGTCGAATCGTTGACCGCGTTTTTGCTGATCGCTCACCTGATCATCTTTTGGTTGAGCCAAGACAGCAACGTCACGCCTCCGGTCTGCTTGGCCGCGTTTACGGCGGCTGGAATAGCGAAATCCCCTCCGATGGCTACAGGTTTTCAGGCGTGGAGGGCGGCTAAGGGTCTGTATATAGTTCCGCTGTTATTTGCTTACACGCCTTTGATAACTGGATCTATTGATGAGATGTTACGTCTCGGTTTATTTTCCTTGTTTGGTATCTACGCTATCAACGCGATGATCTCTAGATTTGCCGAAGGGCCCTTGGCGGTGTGGCATTGGCCGCTCCTCATGGGCGGGGCCGTGCTATGCTTCATACCACTCCATTGGTTAATGAATCTGATCGGTGCCATTTCGGTCTCTTTGGTTATCTTTTTGACTCACAAACAGAATCAATTCTTTGATCCATCTTCGATACCGTAGTTGGATATGTGGTTTAATCATAGATCCAAATTATTTGTGGGGTATTTAATGCGGTTTTTTCCTCTGATGTGCGCGTCCATTGTGATCGCTGGCTACGTATCAATTTTCTTACTCGCTACCGATGACTAACGATCCACACCGAATACGACTTGACGCAAATCGGGAGCTCCATGCGCGTCCATTTCCGGTACTAAGTGCTGGTTGTCACCTCGTGCATATCTGCGTTCGGGTTTCCCCAACTTCTAGGGAGAGCGTTCTCGCTTGGATTAAGGAAAAAATGGGCGATTTTCCTGACGACTTTAGGGGTCACTGGGAAACCGAGGCAAACAAATCCTGGGTAAGGATTGAACGACATACAGAATTCGTTTCTATCGCCCAAACCGTTGCCGGTGGTTGGGATCCGTGGGACGTTTTGGATAAGGGCTGGATAGATAAATCACCGGAAGACATACTGGTCCTCACTGAATTGCGTTCGGGGATCAATCTGAAACTTCCGGATCATTATGACGCGATAAGTGATATGCGGGATGGCGCAGTGACAACTGCTGTACGTTTTGAACCTGATCAAAATGGTCTCAGTGCCTGGTGGGTGTCGTTTGCAGACGATCCAGGGGGAGAGGCTGCCGGGCGACTTCTGCAGATGGTTTTAGAAATAGAAACTTACAGAACACTGGCCGTTATGGGAATGGATGGCATTCGGGCTGCTCATCCGACACTACAACGAGTCGCGAATGAATTACCCAACGGCGATTCGGGCGATTCAGACCACTCGGATATGATGAAAACACTCTCTATTTTGTCTGATCAAGAAAGTGAATTACATGAGATTTGGGAGAATTTGGCTTGGCGGATCGGTGCCAATAAGGCTTACCACGATTTGGTATTCGAACGGCTTGTCCAGTTACGTGCCCATGGAAGAGACGAGTCTGTCGGCATAAGACACTTTCTAAAAAGACGCCTCACTCCTGCCATAGCGACGGCAGATACTGTAATGCGTCGCCGCTCCGAGCTTGCCGATCAGATCGATGATCGAGCGCAACTGCTGCGTACACAGTTACAGTTGAACTTGCAAAGCCAGACACGTGATCTGTTGGAGAGCTTGGACAAAAGTGCGGTCCGACAACTTCGATTACAGTCAGCAGTCGAGGGTTTGTCGACTGTGGCAATCGCGTATTATGCAGTGGGTCTGATCTCTCCCACGGTAGAGCCATTCGTCGATCCCCGATACGAGGAATGGGTTAAGGCTGCTATAGCGCCGGTGGTGATAGGTATCGTTTGGATAACTATGGTCCGGATCAGGAACAAGTTTAAACGTAATCCCTAGTCATTACATTTCTCCGAATAGAATCAAAACGAAAAAATTTGTCTCACCGATTGATCACTCAAATTGTTAGCTTGTTGTGGCTACTTGTTGGCATCTATCACTAATCGACCATTAAGTTCTGAACAAATGTAGGCAGACCAAATGCCCCCAAATGCACCTCTGGTGAGTAGTATCTCAGGTCGTGTATTTCATTCGTACGCTTTTCGAGCTGAGAATGGGATGGCTCGGTGATTTCGGATTTACTGGCAAAGCCCATGGCCATTGCGCCACCGACGTACGTTGGGACAGATGTCAAATAAAATGTTCGTGTTCTAAAGTAGGGTCTCCAGCGGCGATAGGTATTTGCGACTTCATCGCCTTGCATAAAGGGCACGCCATTTTGTGTGACCAATATTCCGTTCTCGGACAAAGCGTTAGCACATCCTTGGTAGAACCCAGACTCAAAAAGAACCTCGCCGGGGCCGATTGGGTCTGTAGAGTCTGTGATAATGACGTCGAATTTCCGCTCATTATTCGCTATGAAAGCAGCACCATCATTAATGACAAGATTAAGGCGGGGGTCATCAAACGCACCTTTTGAGTGATTTGGGAAATATTCAATACACATATCGATGACGGCTCGATCGATTTCGACCTGAGTTACTGACTCGACTGGTTCGTGTTTCAACACCTCACGTAAGATTCCGCCATCTCCACCACCAATGATTAGAATATGTTTGGGATTTAGATGCGTGTTCATCGGCACGTGTACCATCATCTCGTGGTATACGAACTCATCTACTTCGGTTGTTTGAATAACTCCATCTAGAGCCATCACACGGCCGAATCTCGGGTTATCAAAAATAATTAGGTGTTGGTGTCCGGTCTCTGCCTCAAATAGGGTTTTGCCCCGCTCGAAGTTTTGTCCCCATTCCGAGAAAAGAGTTTCTTGGTAACGCATTAGCGAATTTTTCCGCGATGCTCTTCAGTTATCTCTGATCGCTTTGGCCGAAAATAGCGGCTTAAAATCTCAAGCGCTCTGTGAGGATTGGAGTCACCGCACATGAACACATCAAATGCGGCATAGTTCTTCTCGGGCCAGGTGTGGACTGATATGTGGGATTCTGCAAGTACAGCTACACCACTAATCCCGCCGTTGGGAGTGAAGTGATGTAGGTGAATGTGAAGAAGTGTGGCGTTGCATTCTTCGATACAGGCACGCATCGCTGCTTCCATTCGATCCAGGCTGTCAAGATTCGTTGCTTCCCAGAGATCGATGATCAAGTGTGTACCGGCGAAAATCTCACCATCACGCGATATGAAGTGATCGAGTGCATGATCACGATCTTCAATTTGGTCATGTTGTGGCCAGTTGTGCGCGGCGACTGCGGTCAAGGTCGTGCTCAATTCAGGTGATACCTCCTGGATCTTTCTGGGATGTAGTACTGATGCGACACACCCAATTCCCCGGAGTATCGCGCATTTAGCAGAGCATAGATCCTCGTGTATACAGCTCAAGTAGCGCGCAGTGTAGTTATTTTTTTCTCAGGTGCAAGGAAAAAATGTGCAAATAACAGATTGTTATTCTTTTCGATATTTAGATAGATCATGACTGATAAGAATCTATATCCTTTTGGCCTTCGTGAGCGGCACTTCAAAACTAGGACTTACGCTGGCGCGATTAATCCAGTCTTGTCGATTTTGAATCCAAGTGCCGATGCGTTAATCAAGGATGGGGAACGCGTTCAATATTGTGCGATCGCTTTTTTCATGATGAAGGCAACACCAACGAATACGAAAATCATGTTCATTGCCGCCGATTGCCAAGCTCCAAAGTGTTAACTTGATACTGCGATGATCATGTAACTGATGACCGATCTGTAGTGAAATGAATAGCTCGTGCCGCTAACCGAACCGCGCGTAAAGCTAAAATATGCAGCAAGGTAGACTATGCTCTCTTCAAATCTCAGTCCATGTATGATTGCCTTGGGTACCAGTATTCGTTCATAACTTTGTGTAGCTAACGCCGTTCGTTCAGCTTTTTTAGGTACTGCAATAGCAAAAGTCCAAACTTTTTCGAAGGTTAAATTAATTTTTGAAAGAAAAACTTTTGTTATCTAAAGAGTATTAAGCGCTTAGGTACTTGTTAATGGCACAATAGTTTAAGTTAGCGCGATCATTTGTTGAGCTCAAAGATCTGTACTCGAAGGATTTCTAGTCTCTCGGAATGAACTGTAGCGAGGCAAGTCTTCAGGGAGCGAAAAAAATGTGGGATATTATTGAGATTATGTGCCCGTATTGTGGCGAATTTCAACAGACGGATGTTGATATAAGTGCTGGGAATCAGGACTACTGGCAGGATTGTCAAGTATGCTGTTGCCCCATTCTTTTTTTGCTGTCTGTTGACGCCAGTCATCAGTTTCAGGTTAGCGTACGAAGAGATGACGAGTAGCCGATGAGGTTGAATACCTGGCCCGGTTGCATTCTGACGTCGAGTTACGCTTTCCTCATACAGAATTCGAGTCCTCGGTTTGAAAAAACGGGTAAGGCATTGGGATACATTTTTTGGCTTGTGTTTCGTGTTGGTGGGTTTTTTTCACCGTCTCCTAAGCTGCAAACACACGGCTCCAGTACTTAAAATCAGTTAGGCTCGTAAGCTCCTCAGGGGTGATAGCCATCCAACCGTTGAGGATACCTGCAGGGATATATAAGCACGGCGACTTCAAACACCGAGGATCGATAGCCGTTTCAAGTAAGTGCGGCAAGCCAAAGGGTGGCATCCATTCAGCAGAGTAGCCGGTCAGCAGATAGATCTGCACTGAATTTGCGAGACGTTCACCACTCAAAAGCTCTGGCTTGTGATTGCGGGAATGCACAGACAACCGTGGAGCCTTTTCTGCGCGAAGAATCAATGATGTTGTGAGTAATTCTTCTTCACGACACCCGAGCGAAAAACCCAAATGCTCAGAGGTCGATTTAACTTCATATATCTTGGCATTGCTTCCAGCGCGCTCGAGGAACTCAAGCAGCCCAGGTGGTGGGGTCAGTATCTTCAATACAGTTCCATCCTAGACCGAGGTGCATAGATAATACCATAACGGTGAAAAACGGTGAAATTTTAGATTTGTGGGGGAATTTGGTCTAAAGGCGCAGCGGGTCGCTCTGCTGGTGAAGCGCCAGCTGTCGAAGGGGATTCGCATAAATCTCTAATAATTTGTCACGATATTTTTCTGGTGTCCCAGACACAAGCGACTGAAATCGCTCCTTTACGTCTGGCAGCAGATCGTCGGGAAGATCATGCTGCCTCAGGATTGCTTCGGCGAAGCGTCCTGTGTCAAATACTTGTTGGGCGATTATAATTTGATGATCAATCTGTGTAGCTAACTCTTGAGGATTTTCTGGTACCTCGGCAAGCGGCGGGGCGAAGTGCAAATGAACACGGCCTTTCCAGCCCATGATTCCTTCGGCGATAGAGACTTCGTCTTCATTAGGTTGTTTGGTGTACTCACCATCACGCTCTGTAATTGCCAATTCGCGCGCTTTCATTGGGGCGCACGGATCAAACTCATAAGAGATGGAAACTGGAACTATCCGAAGCGCTTCTACAGACCGTCGAAATGATTCCTTGCGTGATTTGCCGCCCATGGCCAGCATTTTGAGAATTGCGGGATCTGTTCGATCAATTCCGTTTTTAGCTCGGCCTTCCCGGTGTGCGATCCAAATCGAGTGTTTTTCTTCGATAGAATTTCTAATGTAGTGCGAAAGTGCCGAATAGGTTTGTAGCATCTCTCGTGGTCCGGAAATATTTCGTTTGACGATAAAGCTCTTATTCAATCGCATCAGGTCACCAACAAATGGCCGTTTCACCAAATTATCACCGATTGCGATACGGACCGTTTGGAAACCGCCTTTGTGCAGGGCCCAGTTAACGAATGTTGGATCCATGGCAATATCGCGGTGGTTGCTTAAAAAAACATAAGACTGATTAGGATCTAGATTATCGAGTCCTGACACAGTGAAGGCTTCGGTGGTATTGGATAAAACCTTCGCAAGTATTGGCTCAACCTCCATCTGGAAGTCGTGGATTGAATGTATATTTTTCGCACGGGACTTCACGAATGAACGAATTTTTGGTTTGAAAAATAGACTGAGCAAGGAATACCAACCCTTGAATTTCAATCGGCCTATAGCTTCAATAAAACTGTCATCGTTGATAAGTCGATTGATGATATGGGGGACATCCTCGTCCTCGTATGGCGCAATATCCGAAATGTCGGTCATTCGTTATCCTTTTGGCAAACGGTAATTATAACGAGAACAGGACAAAACAATGCAATCAGAAGGAATATTTTCTGATCTTCCGGGTCCATGGCGAACGTTTCTAGGAATATCTGATCTGGATACGATAGCCATGAGATGCTCGGAACGATTAAGTACTGAAACGAGTTACCCACCTAGACAGCAACGCTTCCGCGCCTTTGAGTTGTGTGCGCCGGATTCATGTCGGGTAGTCATTGTTGGCCAGGATCCCTACCATGGACTTGGACAGGCAACGGGATTGGCGTTTTCTGTGAACCAGTCAACGAAACCGCCCCCTTCTCTTCGAAATATCTTGCAGGAGTGGCAGGTTGATGTAGGCATTTCGGCTATCCCGACCGGTGACCTAACGGCATGGGCACAACGGGGTGTTCTCTTGATGAATCGAGTACTGACGGTGTTGCCTGGCGACGCGGGCAGTCATCGCAATCTTGGTTGGGAGTATTTTACCGACCTGATCATCAAACGCCTCTCTGATGATTCAATTTTTCGTATTTTTTGCTTATGGGGTAACGACGCCAGACAACTCACTTCTTTAATTAGCGTGGGTAACGGGGTCATAGAGTCAGCGCATCCATCCCCGTTGTCTGCTCACCGAGGATTCTTTGGATCTAAACCGTTTTCCTCAGTAAATCGATTGCTGAGAGAGCAGGGATTACCGGAGCTTGACTGGTCGCTGCCCCTCAACTTGTCGGGCGATCGTAAAGGGTACACTGGTCAATTGTTTTGATGTTGAAGTGACTGGCGCCAAAACTAACGCAACCTGCTGCTTTTCGGTTTTGGCCGAATCAAAGACGGTGCAGTTCATGCCGTCAATATCGATAATTTCACCTGGTGCTGTTGTCGTATTTTGGTACCTAAAAAGATATTTCTTTGCCTGACCTAAATGTTCTAGTCGCGCGATCACTTCTTGGCCTGTGTAGCAACCTTTATTAAAATTTACTCCACCAAGCAT
>MDTB01207850.1_pt1 | contig 16277 bp, 17 predicted proteins | sample 811161 | NCBI WGS metagenome assembly MDTB01 (sample SAMN05326650, study PRJNA326480) | marine metagenome | isolation source: seawater | place: Mediterranean Sea | collected 2009 | reverse complement strand
TTAATATTGGATTAGTTAATGAAATGAAGATGATATGTGATAAGTTGAATATTAACATACATGAAGTTATTAAAGCGGCTAAGACAAAACCATTTGGATTTACACCATATTATCCAGGTCCTGGTGTAGGAGGTCATTGTATTCCCATTGATCCAAATTATTTATCGTGGAAGGCAAAACAGTTTTCAACAGAAACTAGATTTATAAATCTTGCTCAAACAATTAATAAAGAAATGCCAAACTGGATATTAGATAAACTTTTAGAAGAATTAAATTTAAGGGGAAAAATTTTAAATAATTTAAATGTATTGTTTATAGGAATTGCATACAAAAAAAATGTTGACGATGTAAGAGAGTCACCATCTTTAAGATTAATTGATTTATTTAATGAAAATAAAGCTATCATTAGTTATTATGACCCATATATTAAAAATTTTAAGTTTGATTTTTCAGATATAGCTTCGCAAAAAAGCATAGAACTCCAGCCAAAAAATATTTCAAGCTATGATTTAGTGGTAATTGCAACTGACCACGATAATATAGATTATCAATTAATTTATGAAAATGCTAAATTAATATTAGATACTAGAGGAAAGTATTTTAGTAGAGATAAAAAAATTATAAATGCTTAATGAGATAATTTTAATCTAACTAATGAAAAATTACATTTTGATTACAGGGGTCGCTGGAAATATTGGAAGCTATTTAGCATTATCTTTATTAAATAAGAAATACAATATTATTGGAATTGATAATTTTTTAACTGGAAAAAAAGAAAAGTTACCAAATAAATCTTATAAAAATTTTAAATTTATATTTGGAGATGTGAATAATAAAAGTAAAATTTCAAATATATTTAGATCTTACAAAATAAAATTTATTTTTCATTTTGCAGCAGTTGTCGGTGTTCAACGAACTCAGCAATTCCCTTTAAAAGTTATGAATGATATAAATGGAATCAAGAACTTGCTTGATTTAAGTGTTAAATATAAGATTAAGCGATTTTTTTATTCTTCTTCATCTGAAATTTATGGCGAACCTGTTAAACTGCCACTTCACGAGGAAAGTTCTCCTTTAAATTCAAGAATTCCATATTCTGTCGTAAAGAATGTATCTGAAAATTATGTTAAAATTTTTCAAGAAGAATTTAATTTGAGTTACACTATATTCAGGTTTTTTAATACATTTGGGCCAAATCAATCAGAAGATTTTGTTATACCCAAATTTGTAAAATTAGCATTAAAGAATTTACCAATTCCGATTTATGGCGATGGCCAACAAACTAGAACTTTTTTATATATAGACGATAATATTGATACAATAATTAATTGTTTTGAAAAAAACTTATACATAAATGATATTATAAATGTTGGTTCTAATACTGAGTATAGAATTGTCAATTTAGCAAAAAAAATAATCAAATTAACAAATTCTTCATCCAAGTTTAAATATTTACCCGCATTACCCAGGGGAGATATGAGAAGAAGACAGCCTAATAATAATAAAATGAAAAAAGCCTTAAGAAGAAAATTTTTTAATTTGAATTTGGCGCTACAAAAATATATCAATTATCTTAAATGAAGAACATTCTTGCAATAGCAGCACATCCTGATGATATTGAAATTTCATGCTTAGGGTATTTATTAAAGGAAAATAAAGAGAAAAAATCAAAAGTTTCAGTATTTATTGCTAGCAGTGGTTCTTTAAAAGACTCAACTAGTGGGATGAAAAGAATTAAAGAAAGTGAAAAAGCCCTTGAGTGTATAAAAGATATAAATTTTCATTATATTGGGAAAAAGGGCATAAAATTTTCTGACTTCGAAATAATTTCTAACAAAGTTAGAAAATTAATTATAAAAATTAATCCAGATGAAATTTTAGTTCATGATCCAAATGATACTAATCAAGAACATTCTTTAGTCTATAATATTGTAAAAACTGCCTCAAGAAGGTTGCCAATAAATTTGATTAGATATCGATCTATATCGTCTTCAAATGATTTTAAAGCAAATTTATATATTAATATGGAAAACTATTTAGTCATAAAAAAGAAAAGTTTAAAGTTTCATAAATCACAACAATTTCACGAATATTTTAGTGAAAAATATATAGATAGTTTTCACAATAACTTTTTTGCATATAGTAGAGGCATAAAAGTATCAGAGGCTTTTTTTGAAGAATTTAAGTTTTTATAATTTTTATGATTGAAATTGGTAACGATTGTAAAATTCATGAAAGTGTTCAAATAAATGTAAAAGATGGTAAAATTGACGACAGAACTGTAATTAGCGAAGGAGTAAAAATAGAAGGAAGATATGTCTATATAGGAAAAGAGTCCTTTATCAATAGAAATGCATACATTGGCGGGGGATCTTTTTTTGATGAAAAAGCAAAATTACTGACTGGTGATTGGTTTCATATGGGGCCAAATTCATTAATTGATATAGCTCAAGGTGTTGAAATTGGGCATGAGGTTGGAATAGGAATAGAAAGTAAAATAGTCACTCATGGCGCTTATTTAGACTGTTATAATTTAGGATCTCCAATTCAATGGAAAGGTGTTAAAATTGGAAATAATGTATGGCTCCCAAATGCGTGGGTTAATCCTGGTGTTGTTATTGGAAATCAAGTTATTGCCTCTGCTAGATCGTTTATTACAAAAAACATTCCTAACAATGCATTAATTGCAGGCTCTCCAGCTAAAGTAATTAAAAATAATTATCTGCCTAGATTAATCTCTAAAGATCAAAAAAAATTAATAATTAAGACTATTATCTCTCAATTTTTTTATAGAAAAGAAATTAAGAATTCAAACGAATATGAAATAAATTTTAATGAAAATGATGAGATAATTTCTTTTAAATACAAAAATCATAAAACATTATTTAATCTTGTGAAAAAGGAAATCCATGGATCTTGCATTAATAATTCAAACATATTTAAAGATCAATTGAGAAGAAACGGAATAAGATTTAGATTTATCCAAAATCAGGAAAAATGGGAAGATTGGAATTAAAATGAAAATAGGGGTAATTGGATTTGGTATAATGGGAGAAGGATTATCTCAGTATCTATGTTGCAATGATCATATCCAAAAAATATATCTTAAAATTGGAAAAAAAAAAAAATTTGATAAAAATATTTTTCTAAAAAAATTGAAAATAAACTGTAGATTATTAAAAAAGAATTTTACTGAGGAAATGTTTGATAAAATTACTGTAGTTGAAGATTATAATGAGTTTAATAAATGTTCAGTAGTAATAGAGTCAATAGTAGAAGATTTAATTGCAAAATCTAAGCTTTTAAATGATTTATCTGAAACATTAGATTCAGATATCATTATATCTAGTAATACTTCCTCTTTGACACAAAAACAATTAATTGAAAATGTGAAATACCCTAACAGATTTTGCTGCATTCACTTTTTTAATCCTTTGTGGAATACTAAATATGTTGAACTTATAATAAATGAAAACTTTGATAAAAAAATTATAGATAATCTTTTCAATTTTATTAGAGTAATTGAGAAAGAAATAATTTATGTAAAAGATGTTAATGGTTTTGCTGTTAATAGAATATTAATACCAATGATAAATGAGTCTGTTAAGCTAGTTGAAGAGGGAGTTATAAGCAAAGAAGATCTTAATAATATCTTTGAAAAAAATATTGGAATGCCAATGGGACCCTTAAAATTATCTGATTTTATTGGTAATGATACAGTTTTATCTATTATCGAAAATCTTTCCAAGGAGAATGGCAAAAACATAGTGGTTAGCAAAACTTTGAAAAAGTTAGTTCAAGATAATTATTTAGGAGATAAATCAGGAAAAGGTTTTGGAAATCCTAAAAAAAGATGAATATATTTAAAATTTAAATAATAGATTTTTGATTTTTACCTAGAAATCTTCATTTAAAATTTAATGATGCTTTTTTAGAATTGATGTTTATAAATTTTTATATAAAAAAATTCTTTTTAGTAAAAAATAATTTATGAAAAAAATATGAAAGTTCTCGTTACGGGTGGTTTAGGTTATATAGGATCACATACAATTGTAAAATTACTTGAAAAAAATTATGAAGTTATTTGTTTAGATAATTTAATCAACTCAGATTTAAGTGTAAAAAAAAAAATCTCAAAAATAACCAAAAAAAAATTTAAATTTTATAATGTTGATACTACTAACTTGAATGATTTAAATAAAGCTTTAATAAAATTTAATAGAATTGATTTTATAATTCATTTTGCTTCATTAATATACGTTCCAGAGTCTTTTGAACAACCACTTAAATATTATAGAAATAATTTAACCTCCTTGTTAAATATTATTGAAATTGCAAAAAAATATAATTCCGGTTTAATATTTTCATCATCATCAACTGTCTATGGCGTTCCTAATAAGTTTCCAATTACAGAAAATATGCCGTTAGGCATATCTCCATCACCATATGGCAAAACCAAAAAAATTGGTGAGGAAATTTTAATGGATATAGCTAAAGAGGAGAAAATTAGTATTGTTAGTTTAAGATATTTTAATCCAATTGGAGCTCATGAGTCAGGTCTTATAGGAGAAAGACTCTTTAAAAATCCGATCCATATTTTACCTTATATTACACAAACAGCGATAGGAATTAAAAAAAATTTAAATATTTTTGGAAATAATTATAAAACAAAAGATGGGACATGCGTTAGAGATTTCATACATGTTAACGATGTTGCTGAAGCTCATATTAAATGTATTCCATTTTTTAAAAAAAATAAAAAAAGATATTACAAATTTAATATTGGAGTTGGAAAAGGTATTTCAATACTTGAACTAGTCAGTAAATTTGAAAAAGTTACTGGAATTTCTATTCCATATAAATTTTGTAAACGAAGAAAAGGAGATGTTCCTGAATTGTGGGCAAGTTATAAAAAAGCAAAAAAAATTTTAAAATGGTCACCAAAATACAATCTTGAAGATATGGTTTTATCAGCTTGGAATTGGGAAAAAAAATTAAGGAAATGAAAATTGTAATTTCTTGGAATGAACTCCCAAAATATGCAGCTTATCCCTTAAGAGAAATAATAAAAGATAATCCAGAAATAGAGGTAATTTCTATAAAGTCTCAATTACCAATAAGAGGCCTAGATAAAATAATTGGTAAAAAGATATATTGGGTAAATAATCAACGATTAAGTTGGAAACATTTGGGATTGAAAATTCCTGATATTTATTTTCAAGCTGGATGGTATAAAAAATCTTTATCAAGCCTAGGAAGAGAAGTTAAAGATAATGGGGGCAAGGTAATATTATTATCTGATAATCCATATAAAGGTAATTTTAGACAAATGATTGGTTCAATTGTTTATAAAATAAAATATTTAAATTTCTTTGATGCTGCCTGGGTTCCTGGATATTTAGGTACAAAATTAATGAAATCATATGGAATATCAAGAAATAAAATTTTTCAAAATTTATATGTTTCAAATAAAATAATTTATAAAAAAGGTCTTAGCATTCATAAAAGATCCAAAATTTTTTTATTCGTTGGGCAATTAATAAAAGAAAAGGGTTTAATCGAACTTTTAAACAGCTTTAAAATATTTTCAGAAAATAATAAAGATTGGAAATTAATTATTGTTGGTAACGGACCTTTAAAAAAATTAATTCCAAAAAATCCTAATATAAAATATTTTAGTTTTAAAAAACCAGAAGAGATAGCTGAGTTAATGAGAGAAGCAAGGTTTTTAGTTTTACCCACTTACTCAGATCATTGGCCATTAGTAGTAAATGAAGCAACCTTATGTGGCTGTGGACTAATACTTTCAGATATAGTTGGAAATATTCCGGAACTTTCAAACAGCAAAAATACACTTTTATGTAAAGCTGAGTCTACAAAAGAATTGATTGAATCTTTAGAAAAATCATCCAAGTTGTCAAAAAAAAAATTAGATGTAATGTTTAAAGAAAGTATTAAGTTAGGATCTAAATTTACAATATCAAATTGGGTAAAAAGTTATTACAAAATAATAAATAATTTGTAAGAGTGTTGTCTATTGATATGGTTAAAAATTAAATAACTTAATTTTATTATATTTTAATAATTATGATAATAATTTTATGTTAAAAAGAAAAAATATAAAAATTGTTATAGATGCATCTAGAAATAGATCTGGTGGTGCGATAATTTATTTAAAAAATTTTATAAAACATTTGAATATAAAAAAAACTAATATAGAAAAAATTTTTATTTTTTCTAACATAAGTTTATTGAAACAAATATCTAATAGGCCTTTTTTAGTAAAAAAAAGTCATCCTTTTTTAGAAAAAAATATTATTTTTCAAATTATTTGGCAATGGATACTTTTGCCATTTTATTTAAAAAAAAATAAAATTGATATTTTATATACAACAGACTCAACTTCTTTTTGCAAATTTACACCATCAATTATTTTTAATCAGGATATATTAAGTTTTGATAAAAAGTCATTCGAACAAATTTCTTTTAGTATAGAAAAAATAAGACTTTATTTAATTAGATTCGTTCAAATTAGAGCGATGAATAATGCTTCAAAAATTATATTTTTAAGTAAATTTAGTAAAAATATTATTTCAAAAAATTTAAAAAAAAAATTAAGTTACAATATTATCTATCATGGAATTGAAGATAATATAAAAAAAATAGGAAATAAAAATCTAATCGATTGTTCATGGAAATATTCTTTAAAAAAAAAAATTAGATTAATTTATGTATCACCTTTGTTTCATTATAAAAATCATTTAACAGTTGCTAAAGCTTATTCACGATTAAAAAAAAGATATAATAATTTAGATTTAAAGTTTGTCGGAAATTATAGCAATAACATGAAATTATATAATGACATTTTAAATAGTAATAACTCAATAAATAAAAGTCATTTTTTAGGAGAAATGACCCACAAAAATGTCATAAAATTATTAAGTAGATCTGATATTTTTATATTTGCATCAAGTTCGGAAACTTTTGGAATTTCTCTTGTAGAAGCAATGGCATTAGGTATGCCAATAGTATGTTCCAACAAAAGTAGCTTACCTGAAATATTACAAAATGGTGGGCTTTATTTTAATCCAAAAAATGACTTACAATTATCAAATCAAATAGAAATCTTTATTAAAGATAAATCTTTAAGAAAAAGAAAATCTGAAAAGGCCAAAAACATATCTTTACGATACAGTTGGGATGATAATGTTAAACAATTCTGTAATTTGATAAATAATTTTTCTTAATAATATTTAATTATTTATAAGATACCTTTTAGTATATAAAATGATATTAAGTTTTATAAAAATTTTAATTATCTAGTGAAAAATTTACATAAGATATGTACCAGATGCGTAATGGATATTTCTGATATAAAAATAAAATTTGATAATTTTGGTATATGTGAATACTGTAATAACTTTGATCTCAATATTAAGCCAAATTGGCAAAAATCAATAAAAAATGAAAATTTAATTTTTAATTTATCTTCTAAAATTAGCGATGAAGGAAAAAATAAAGATTTTGATTGCATTATTGGTTTAAGTGGTGGTTTAGATAGTTCTTATGCAGCATATATAGCAAAAGAAAAAATGGGTTTAAGACCTTTACTTTTTCACGTAGATGCGGGATGGAATACTGATCAAGCTGTTGGAAACATTGAAAAATTAGTAGATGGTCTAGGTGTTGATTTATACACGGAGGTTGCGAATTGGGATGATATAAAACGAATGCAAGTTGCTTTCTTAAAATCAGGGATACCTGATCAAGATCTTGTTCAAGATGCGGTATTTTTTTCTGAAATATATAAATTTGCAAGGAAATATAAGATTAAATACATAATTACGGGTTCAAATTTTTCCACTGAATGTTGTAGAGAACCTGAGGAATGGGGTGGCTATCTAGGAATAGACAAAAGTTTATTTAGAGATATTTGGAAAAAACATGGGGATGGCAAGCCTAATAACTTTTCTTTAGTTGACACAATAATTTCAAAAATATGGTATCAAAAAATTTTAGGTATGAAAACAGTATATCCTCTTAATTTAGTTAATTTTATAAAAAAAGATGCAGAAAATGAATTAAGAAATAAATTTGATTGGAAACCTTTTAAACATAAACATCATGAGTCAAGATTTACACGCTTTTATGAAGATTTTTGGCTTCCGAAACGCTTTGGTTTTGATAAGCGTAAGGCACATTTTTCAAGTTTAATAGTGACAAAGCAAATGAGTCGTAAAGAAGCGCTAGAGAGATTAACTTTTTCGGAGATGGACGAAAGTTTTCTTAAACAAGAATTTATTTATATTGCAAATAAATTAGATCTATCAGTTGAAGAATTACAAAAACTTTTTGAAATTCCTAAAAATTATTATAATCAATATCAAAATAAACGTTGGATTATTAGTTTGGGTGCCAGTGTTATGCGTTTGATTGGATTAGAACGTCGGTATTTTCGATGATCTGCATAGTAGACTATGGAGTAGGCAATATAAAAGCTTTTCTTAATTTATTTAATAGATTAGGCATTAAAGCTGAGCGAGCATCTAATAAGCAAAACTTAGATTTAGCAACACATCTAATTTTACCAGGTGTTGGACATTTTGATCATGCGATGAAAAAACTGAATGATTCAGGTATTCGAGATTATCTTGAAAAATTAGTGTTAGGCTCTAAAATTCCTTTATTGGGTATTTGTGTCGGTATGCAGATGTTAGCTGACGAGTCAGAAGAGGGGGTTTTGCCTGGTCTAGGATGGATATCGGGAAAAGTAAGAGCTTTTTCAAATCATCCACAATCATCAGAATTATCGTTACCACATATGGGTTGGAATACATTAAATCAAAAAAAAACAGTCTTATTATCAAAAAAAAACTATCAATCTTCTCCACAATTTTATTTTCTACATTCATATTATTTTGATGCAAAAGACAAATCAACCGTTACCGCAACATCAAATTATGGATTTAATTTTGATACAGTGGTATCTCATGGACATATTCATGGAGCACAATTTCATCCAGAAAAGAGTCATAAATGGGGTGAAGAACTTTTAACTAACTTTTCAAAATTTTAGTATGTTGCGACCAAGAATTATTCCATGCTTATTGATTTATAAAAACGCTCTAGTTAAAACTATCAAGTTCAAAGATCAAAAATATATTGGTGATCCACTTAATGCAGTTAAAATTTTTAATGAAAAAGAAGCTGATGAATTGATAGTTTTAGATATTGGTGCTACCATTCACTCAATGGAACCAAACTTTGAGTTAATAGAAAAATTAGCTGCTGAATGTCGTATGCCTCTATGCTATGGAGGGGGAGTTACATCTGTTAAGCAAGTGACTCAATTAGTAGATATGGGTGTAGAAAAAGTTGCCTTAAGTTCCGCAGCAATTGAAAAACCTTTAATTGTAAAAGAATTGGTTTCTGCTGTTGGAAGTCAATCAATTGTAGTGGTTTTGGATTTATATAAAAAAAAAGGTATTTTTTCAGAAAGTTATGAACTACGTACACATAATGCAAGTAAATCATATAATGAAGACCCTTTATCACTTATTAAATTATTTCAAAATTCAGGCGTAGGTGAAATAGTAATAAATTCAATCGATAGAGATGGTTCGATGCAAGGTTATGATCAAAATTTAGTTTCAAAAGTAAAAACTGTTGCAAAAGTACCTATTACTTTTTTAGGAGGTGCTGGTTCACTAAATCATATGAAGGAACTTATTAAAAATTTTGATATAGTAGGGGCTGCAGCTGGTAGTTTATTTGTTTTTAAAGGAAAGTATAGAGCAGTCTTAATAAATTATCCCACATATGAGCAAAAAATTGATCTTTTTTCAAATAAATTTAATAATAAAAACTAATGTTTAAAAATAAAATAATTCTTATTACCGGTGGCACAGGCTCATTTGGTAATGCAGTTTTACAACGCTTTTTGAAAAGTGATGTAAAAGAAATACGTATATTTAGTAGAGATGAAAAAAAACAAGATGACATGAGAAATAAGTATAATAATTCAAAAATAAAGTTTTATATTGGCGATGTTAGAGATTATGATTCAGTTATTAATTCAATTAGAGGCACTGACTACATTTTCCATGCTGCAGCATTGAAGCAGGTACCATCTTGTGAATTTCACCCAATAGAATCTGTTAAAACAAATATTTTAGGAACAGAAAATGTTTTAGAAGCAGCAATAAATTCTAATGTTAGCCGAGTAATTGTTTTGAGTACCGACAAAGCAGTGTACCCAATTAATGCGATGGGAATAAGTAAAGCAATGATGGAAAAAGTAGCTATACAGAAATCATTTTTAAAGAATAAAACAATTATAAATATAGTCAGATATGGCAACGTTATGGCCTCACGTGGATCAGTAATACCTCTTTTTATAAATCAAATAAAATCTAAAAATTCTATAACTATTACAGATCCAAATATGACTAGATTCATGATGACTTTAGAAGATGCTATTGATTTAGTAATTTATGCATTTAAAAATGGAAAAGCAGGAGAAATTTTTGTACAAAAATCACCAGCAACTAATATGAAGACATTAGCTGAGGCTATAAAAAAATTGTTTGATAAACCAAATCACCCTATCGATATAATTGGTACACGGCATGGAGAAAAGTTATTTGAAGTTTTGTTGAGTAGAGAGGAAATGGTTAGAGCAAAGGATTTAAAAGATTATTATTGTATTTTACCAGATATTCGAGATTTAAATTATAAAAAGTTTGTAGATATTGGTGAGAAAAAAATTTCAAAATCAAAAGAATATAATTCTCACAACACTATACAATTAAACATTAAACAGACACAAAAACTTCTTAAAAAAGTGAACTTTATAAAAAAAAATATTAAGGGTGAATTTATACAATCAGAAGAATAAAATGCTTAAAGTTTTGATTACTGGGTCAAATGGTTTTATTGGAAAAAATTTAAAACTATTTTTAAAAGAACGAAAAGATATTGAGATATTTTGTTTTAATAGAGAACACCATATATCTTCATTATTTGAAATTGTTCAAAAAGCTGATTTTATTTTTCATTTAGCTGGTGTAAATCGCTCTAAAAATATTGAAGATTTTTATGAAGGAAATGTAGGCTTTACCAAAGCTTTATGTGATGTTGTCAGAAAAACTGAGCGTAAAATACCTATTATTTATACATCTTCAATTCAAGCTGATCAAGAATCTCCTTATGGATCAAGTAAACGAAAAGCAGAAGATCAATTACTCGCATTAAATAAAGATTGTGAGGTTCCTATACATATATTCCGTTTAACTAATGTTTTTGGTAAATGGAGCAAACCCAACTACAATTCTGTTGTAGCTACTTTTTGCAATAATATTATTCGTGAAATTCCTATAAACATAGATGATGAAAATAATTGTATAGAATTGATATATATTGATGATGTAATTAAAAAATTTATAGAGCTAATTTTTAATCCAGAAAGTGAAACTAAATACAAAGTTTATAAGACTATTTCACCTTCATATAATATTACGGTTGGTAAGTTGGCAGAAAAACTTTATGCGTTTAAAGAGATTAATATAAATAACACAGTAGAAAATGTTGGCACGGGATTATTAAGAGCTTTATATTCAACTTATATAAGTTATTTACCAAAGGAAAAATTCTCATATCCAATTATTTCAAAGAAAGACCAAAGAGGAAAATTTATTGAAATATTGAAGACTCAAAATTGTGGTCAATTTTCATATTTTACAGCTTTACCAGGTGTTACACGTGGGGGGCATTATCACCATACTAAATCAGAAAAATTTCTAGTTGTTAAAGGAAAAGCTTGTTTTAAGTTTTTTCATATGGATACTAAGATGAAATATGAATTGAGTGTTGATGGTGATGAACCTCAAATTGTCGAAACAATTCCAGGATGGAGTCACAGCATAACTAATACTGGAGATGAGGAATTAATTGCTTTTCTTTGGGCTAATGAAATTTATGATCCAAATAATCCAGATACCTTTTCTTATCAATTATGAAAAAAGATAAAAAAAAAATTAAAGTTGTATCAGTTATTGGAACAAGGCCAGAAATAATAAGATTATCTCGTATTTTTTCTAGTTTAGATTTTTATTGTGATCATACAATAATTCACACAGGTCAAAATTATGATTATGAATTGAACCAAATTTTTTTTGATGACTTAAACATTAGAAAACCAGATTTTTTTTTAAATAGTACAAATAAAAGCAAAAGTGTTGCTGAAACTATTGGAAATTTAATTTCTAAGACAGATAAAATTTTACAAAAAATTCGACCTGATGCAATTTTAATTTTAGGAGACACAAATAGCTCTTTGTCTGTAATTCCCGCTAAGCGTAGAAAAATACCGATTTTTCATATGGAAGCTGGTAATAGATGTTTTGATCAGCGAGTTCCAGAAGAAATTAATCGTAAAATTGTAGATCATGTAGCGGATATCAATTTACCATATAGCTCAATAGCAAGAGAATATCTTTTAAGAGAAGGCTTACCACCAGATCAAATAATTAAGACAGGTAGTCCAATGTATGAAGTAATTAATTATAATTTACCAAAAATTAAGAAATCTAATATTGTTTCAAAATTAAAATTGAATAAAAAAAAATATTTTCTTATAAGTTCACATCGTGAAGAAAATATAGAAAATAAAATTAATTTTAATAAACTTTTAAATATTTTCAACTTCTTAGCAGATGAATATAGATTACCTGTTATTGTCTCTACACATCCTCGTACACAGAAGAAATTAAATTTAATAGATAAAAAACTTAACTCTAATGTAAAACTGTTAAAACCATTGGGTTTTCATGACTATGTCAACTTGCAAATAAATGCAAAAGTCACTTTATCTGATAGTGGGACCATAACAGAAGAGTCTTCAATTTTGAATTTACCAGCTTTAAATATTCGAGAAGCGCACGAACGTCCTGAGGGAATGGAGGAAACTTCAGTGATGATGGTTGGACTAGAAATAGATCGTATTCAGCAAGGATTAAAGATATTACAAAGTAAATCTACAAAATCTAAAAGAAAATTGTCTTTAGTAAAAGATTATGATGTTAAAAATGTAAGTGAAAAAATTGTACGTATAATTCACAGTTATATTGATTATATAAATAGAAAAATTTGGAAAAAATAATTGTGGTTCGTTATGATTTTGTAATCATTAATAGAAGTTTTTGGCCAATATACCCTGTTATTGGTGAAGGTCTTTTACGCTTAGCAGAAAGTCTTGCACCAAATAAGAAAGTAGCAGTAATTACCCAAAATCATGTAAATATCAAAAAGTTATTAAATAAGTCAGGACGAGGAGTTGGGGTAAATTTTTTTCCATCTTGGGCATTTTCTAAATCCTCCAGTAATATTTTTAAAAGAATTTTTGATAGTTTTTTTTTCATGATTTGGGTTTTTTGTATTTTGTTTATTACAAGGCCCAAAAAAATTTATGTTTCAACAGATCCACCAATTTTAGTTCCGTTTATTGTTTCGATTTACTCGAAAATTACGAAAGCAAAATATTTCTATCACTTACAAGATATACATCCTGAAGCCACAAACGTCGTTTTCAAGATAAATTCTTTTTTCTTCAAAATCATAAAAATAATTGATAATTATACTTTGCGAAATGCCACTTTGATAATCACATTAAATGAACAAATGAAATCAGTAATTCTTGAGCGTTCAAATACTCAAAAACAAATTTTAATAATAGAGAATCCTTCAGTTCAATTTAATTTAAATATATCTGTAAACAAAACTAAAGGATTTTCATTTACCGGAAACATAGGTCGATTACAAAGAATTCCGTTACTTATGAGTGCAATCGAAAAATACTCCCTTGAAGGCGGAATATTGAAATTTGCTTTTGCTGGAGGAGGAGTTTACGCTGATCAAATTCTTAAATTATCTAAAAAAAATTCATTGATAAAGTATTATGGTGAAGTTTCCTCCGAAAAGGCTGCTTACATCTCAAATAAATATGAATGGGCTTTAGCACCAATAGAAAATCAAATAACTTATTATGCATTTCCAAGTAAATTATCATCTTATGTATACACTGGTGCAAAAATTTTAGCTATTTGTGGTGAAGATACTAGCGTTGCTAAATGGATTAATAATAATAAAGTTGGTCTAATTGTAGAACCAAATATTGATATGCTAGTTAAATTTTTTTTTCAAATTGAAAAACAGAAAATAGATATTAATTTAGCAAATTCTAAAAATAAAGGATTAAAAGAAAGTTTATCTATGGAAAGATTTGTAAAAAATATTAAATATAAAATTTTCCCTTGAGAATGTCTAAACTTTTGATAACAGGAGCAACTGGTTTTTTAGGAAAGGCATTATGTGAAACCTTAAAATTAAAAAAATACTCTATTAATATATCTACTCGATCTGATAATCATGAATCAATTTTAGGATTAAATAAATTTATAGTTGGTGATATAAATTCCAAAACTAATTGGAGTTCAGCACTGCGTGATATTGATTGTGTTGTTCATTGTGCTGCAAGAACACACATTATGAAAAAAGAAAAATCAGACATTATAGACTTATATAGAAAAATTAATGTTGAAGGCACTAGAAATTTAGCAATTCAAGCTGCCAATTTAGGAGTAAGACGTTTAATATTTTTGAGTTCAGTTAAGGTAAATGGCGAAAGAACTACTAAAGATAAAAGTTTTAATATTTATGATATACCTAAGCCAGAGGATCCTTATGGTATCTCGAAATGGGAAACAGAACAAGTATTGAGAGAAATCTCAGAGAAGACAGGTTTGGAGATTGTAATTATTAGAGCACCTTTGATCTATGGAAAAGAGGTTAAAGGAAATTTTTTACGATTAATAAATTTAATATTTAGAGGAATACCTTTGCCTTTTGCAAGAATTGAAAATTGCAGATCCTTAATTGGTCTTGATAATTTAATTAATTTAATTGAATGTTGTATTGATCATCCTGAAGCTATTGGAAAAACTTTTTTAGCTTCTGATAACGAAAATGTATCTACAACTCTTTTAATTACAAAATTAGCTAAATTTTTGAAAAAAAATCCATTACTATTTCACTTACCTATTCCTTTAATGAATTTATTAGGTAATTTAACTGGTAAATCTAAAGAGATAAAACGATTATTATTTTCTTTAAAAATAAATAATTCTTATACTAATGAAGTCTTGGGATGGAAACCTCCTTATACTTTAGATGATGGTTTAAAAAAAACTGTAAAATGGTATTTAGAAAATCGATGAGACGTTTACTTGATATTTGCTTTTCTTTAATTGGCTTAATTTTATTTTTACCAATATTTTTATTAATATTATTGATTGGATGGATTGATACTGGTTCTCCTTTATTTCTACAAAAAAGATTAGGATTAAATTTAAAAATTTTTGTTTTAGTAAAATTTAGAACAATGAAGCTAAATACATTGTCATTGGGCACACATTTAATAGATAAGTCAAATATTACATTTTTTGGATATTATTTGCGAAAATTGAAATTAGATGAACTCCCACAATTATGGAACGTATTGAAAGGAGATATGAGCCTTGTTGGACCTCGTCCATGTTTAATAAGTCAGAAAACTTTAATTAAAGAAAGGAAAAATAAAGGAGTTTTTAATGTTAAACCTGGTATTACAGGACTTGCACAAGTCAGTGGTATTACTATGAAAGAACCAAAAAAACTTGCAAAAACTGATTTAAAAATGATTAAGGAAATGAATTTGATTAATTATTTTTATTATATTGTTAAGACTATATTTTTAATTATGAAAAAAAGGCATAAATATTTAGTAAAATTTAAAAAGACTAAATCATAATTAATAGTAATAAAGTTCAAGGAAAATGATTAAATAAATTTTAATATGAAAATATTAATAATCGATACATATAAAAATGTAACCTATAGAATTTCTAAAGATACTAGCGGTGGTTATGGAACAGGAAATGATTTTGGAAATAGTATTTTTACGAATTTTTCAAAAAGTAACTTAAAAAATTACATAGAAAGATGGTTTTAGCGCTATTAGATGTATTATAAAATATAATTTTTAATAAATATTTTAACTAAGACCTTCAGACGCTGAAATAGAATTTTTAGTTATTGGATAATTTAAAAATTAGGTAATCAATCTCTAAATATTAAATGATTTATAGAAAATCCTAATTATCATCACATAAATAATTATTTAACTCGTAAAATCTTTGTTTTTTAATTTTTTGTGTTTTATAAATACAATCAACTAAATTATT